>Ga0302280_1003834_pt1 | contig 10609 bp, 14 predicted proteins | sample III_Fen_E1_1_FD_198771 | JGI IMG/M metagenome (GOLD analysis project Ga0302280, IMG submission 198771) | Peat permafrost microbial communities from Stordalen Mire near Abisko, Sweden - III_Fen_E1_1 | ecosystem: Environmental > Terrestrial > Soil > Wetlands > Permafrost | place: Sweden: Abisko...
CTTTCTTTTTGTTATGCCCATGTTCATTATTGTGTATTTCCATTTCCTTTGGTTTAATAAGTTAAACTTAAGAAAATGTCCAATATGTTTTACGCTAATTCAGTACACTTTGGTTTGACACTAAACATATGACTAGTTTAATTTTAGGAACTATTAATATTGTCATTCAATTTACATATTTGCTTAATCTGTTCTCTTAGAAATTACTTTACCCCATTTTATCCTATTCCAGATTCTTTCGTGAAAAAAGTAGGCGAGGGTAGTATAAATATTGCTAACAAGCATAAATCCTACAGCTATCTTTAATTGCCCGGTAAATAAATAAATTGAGGTGAAATCAAGAATTAGAATCACCACTCGGTAGCTTATGGTTTTAACAACAGACCTTTTAAGCATTTCATCTGAATGGTGCTTATTAAGAAGGAGCTTTTCTATCATACTGTAAAAAACAATTTCGTGTTTAATTGAATAATATATCCCCTTAAAAGCAATACTGATATAGTAATTACAAATGCTATTCGTTCAACTATAGTATCATTTCTATCTGTTTCTCTCGGTGCAATCATTTTGACAGAGCCTTGTAATTAATTTGTATGACTTAAATTCACCCTTTTGACCTCCTTCATTAAGTCTTCCAAGTAATCTGTCTGAATTTCCTGTATTTCTAATAATTTTTTATTCTGGTGAACGAGCAAGTGGTCAATTTTTTCACTTAGTAACTTTATCTCAAGCTCAGCTTTAAGATTAATTTTATAATCATGCTCGCTCCGCCTTCTGTCCTTATCTTCTCTTCTATTTTGGCTCATCATTATTATTGGCGCTTGAATGGCTGCCAAACAGGATAAAATTAAATTTAAAAGAATGAAAGGATAGGGGTCAAATATTTTCCTTTCTAAGAGCCAAATATTAATTGTCATCCAAATTAAAATAAAGGAAAAGAAAGTAATTATGAATGTCCAACTACCTCCAAACGAAGCTATTTTATCCGCTAATCTCTGCCCCAAAGTGAGTTTACTTTCTAACTCCTCTTCTATATTCTCAGATAGAATCGTATTGTTTTTAATCGCATTAAATACGGCTGTATCAATAATTTCAAGTTCACCCTTTTCTTGAGTAATTAAAGAAGTTAAATAAAGTCTACGGAAATTGTTAAGTTCATCTAAAGATATATAACAATCTTTATTGAAATTGACATGGGTGTCCTTTATAAATTCAAATACGCCTTGTCGAAGGTCGGAAGCTTTTACACTTTCACCATTATTAATTTTCCTTTTACTTATAAAGCTTATCGACATTAAAATTTATAAAGAAATCTTTCTAGAATAAATGATTAAATTACTTAACCTTAAACTTCTCTGCATTTTCAATACCAGATTTAATGCAAGAATCTACCATGTCTTTAACTTTTTCCATTTCAAATTTAACTTCATTCAAAAAGTCATCAAACTTTTCTTTCATCCCAGCCGTTAAGTCATCTGCTTGCCCAGCTACTCGTCTGCGCGTTTCACTTCCTTTATGCGGAGCAAAAAGAAGCCCTAAAGCACCACCTATTGCAGCACCTACCATTAAGGCACCTATTAATTTACCTGCATTGTTTGAATTTTCCATCTTATAGTTATTTAGTTTTGTGAAAGAATTTCCCCTATGCAAAGTAACTTCACCATAAGAACATAGCAGTTACATAATTTCATGGGAAAGTTATATAATTAACTTATTTCTGATATTGACTATAAAATTTAGCATGTTTTGCAATAAAAGTATAAGTATTAAAAGGTATTTATTAAGTTATAATAGTGGGCAACTAAGGTTACTTAGAGTACTCATTTTATTCGACTAAAGCTAGATTACATGTTATTGAATTTTCCTTTCCAAAGCTTCCTTATCGACAGGGCCGATATTATTATAACTATTACTATTACTGTGAATAATATAACTTATTAGCAAGCATCTGTAACATAAAAGCATCTAAAGCACCGCACCTTTGTGCCGTTGTGAAAATTCTTTCACAATGTAAAATAATCTTACAATGAAAAATAATCAGGAATTACAGACAGATGTTCAAAATGCCATCAAATGGGAACCGTTGTTGAATGCAGCAGAAATTGGAGTTACAGCAAAAGACGGTGTTGTTTCTTTAACTGGTGTGGTTGACAGCTATGCTAAAAAACTGGAAGCAGAATGTGCAGCTAAAAAAGTCATTGGGGTGAAAGCTTTGGTTGAGAAAATTGAAGTAAAACTTCCAAGTTCATGGTCAAAAACCAATGTTGAAATCGCTAACGAAGTCTTAGCTGCTTTAAAATCTAACTGGTCTGTTCCTAAAGATAAAGTAACCGTAAAAGTGGAAGACGGTTGGGTTACATTAGAAGGTGAACTTCCTTGGAACTTTCAAAAGGAAGCTGCAAAAAGTGCAGTAAATTATCTAACTGGTGTAAAGGGTGTAACCAACAACATTAATATCAAATCAGACTCCCATGACGCTATTGAAAAGAAAGATGTAGAAGATGCACTATCAAGAAGTTGGTCGGTAAATGATAGTGATATTAACGTATCCGTATCAGGAACAACTGTAACACTTACTGGAACAGTAGATTCATGGTATCAAAAGGATGAAGCCGCACGTATTGCTTGGAAAACCCCAGGTATTTGGAGTGTTAAAAATGAGTTGGCAGTTGACTATGAATATGCTTTTAGTTAATTAATAATTCAGAAGCGATGGAGGAACTATTCCTCCACCGCTTTTATTTGATTATGAAAATTTCATCTTGCACTTTAATCCTTATATGCTTCATGTCCACAGCAACTTCCATATCTCAAACACTTCAAACTGTCCCTTATGTTGATTTGAACAAATATGCAGGCAAGTGGTATGAGATTGCCTCATTACCTAATATGTTTCAAAAAAATTGCAACTGCACAACAGCTGAGTACACTTTAACCGATAAAGGTTTTGTAACCGTTGAAAACAGATGTAATAAGGATAGCATTAATGGAAAGCAATCTTACATCAAAGGCAAAGCATTTGTAGTTGAGAATAGTGGAAACGCAAAACTAAAAGTTCAATTCTTCTGGCCATTTAAAGGAAAATACTGGATTATAGATTTAGCAGATGATTACAGTTATGCAGTAGTTGGTCATCCCAACAAAAAATACCTGTGGATACTCTCCAGAACACCAACAATGAACGATATTATCTATCAACAAATCATTTCCAAAATAAAAGAAAAAGGATTTGATATTTCAAAAATTAAACTCACTAAACAAAAATAGAAACATGAAATTCCAAACAATTAATCCCGTAAACAATAAAGTAGTAAAGTCTTTCGAAGAAATGACTGACGTTTCACTTGATAAAGCAGTAGCAAAAGCAGCAACTACATTTGATGACTGGATGAAAACAGATTATAAATTAAGAGCGCAGCTATTATATAAAGTAGCTGGGTTATTGAGAGAAAAAAAGAAAGAGCTTTCCAAAATAATTACATTGGAAATGGGCAAACTCCTATCTCATGCAGAAGGAGAAATCAAACTAAGTGCTGAAATATTTGATTATTATGCGAAAAATGCCGAAGGTTTTTTAGCAGATAAAATACTAAAACCAATTCACGGGCAAGCTTTGATACGGTATAGTCCAGTTGGTGTGCTGCTTGGAATACAACCGTGGAATTTTCCATTTTATCAAGTAGCCCGTTTTGCTGCACCAAACATTATGATTGGCAATACAGTACTGATAAAGCATGCGTCTAATGTGCCTCAATGTGCCATAGCGATTGAAGAAATATTTACAGAGGCTGGACCCCCACTTGGACTGTATACAAATTTAATCTTATCTAATCAACGGACTACTGAATTGGTAGGTGATAAAAGAATAAGAGGAGTATCACTTACAGGAAGCGAAGCCGCAGGTGCTAGTGTTGCTACAGAGGCAGGTAAACACATAAAGAGATCGGTATTAGAATTAGGTGGCAGCGATGCATTTATTGTTTTAGAAGATGCAGATATTGATAAAGCAGTAGAATGGGCCGTTGTAGGAAGAATCAATAACAATGGTCAATGTTGTGTGGCGGCGAAACGTTTTATAGTAGTAGAAAGTATTGCAGATGTATTTTTAGAGAAATTCAAAAATAAATTAGCTGAATTGGTGGTGGGTGATCCTATGAAGGAAACTACTCACTTAGGCCCACTTTGCACAGAAGCAGCAGCAGTAAAAATAGCAGGCCAAGTTAAAAGGGCAGTCGATGGAGGTGCAAAAATTCTTCTTGGAGATAAGAGAGTTGATGGGGAAGGAGCTTATATGGAGGCTACAATTCTTACCGATGTGCTGCCAAATAATCCTGTTTACTATGAAGAATTTTTTGGGCCGGTTGCTCTTTTCTTTAAAGTAAAAAATGAACAAGAGGCTATTACTTTGGCTAATGATTCTCCATTTGGTTTAGGTGGTTCAGTATTTACAAAAGATGTGGAAAGAGGAAAACGAATAGCCAATCAAATTGACACAGGAATGGTTTTCATTAATCACCCTACATGGACACAAGCAGATTTGCCTTTTGGAGGCACAAAAAGTTCAGGCTATGGACGAGAGATGGCGGAATTGGGGTTAGATGAATTTGTAAATAAAAAACTTATCCGGGTAAGTGAATTAAGTGATCCATTCTAATTAACGAGATTAGTAATTGAAAGCAATTTATATTAAGATTAAGATGTAATATTTTATATGGAACTAGAAACGCAGGCAGTAGAAGTTTTTAAAACAATGGTTACATATAAGAAAGATGCGGATACGGTTTTGAAGCTTCTTTTAAATAAATATCCAAATCTTAAAATAAATTTTGACCTTGATGATTGTGATAAGATATTAAGAGTAGAGGGGGATGGTATTGAACCAGAAAAGATAATTGAGCTATTAACTATAAACGGTTATCCATGCGAAATTTTACAATAAGTCAACCTATTATATCCTTAACCCCTCTTTCTCTAACTCTTAACCCTCGAATTAGAATTAGCTAATAAATAACTTGTATGAAACCTGTAGCCCTTAAAACTTTCATTTATGAGGCAGCTGATATTTACTTATTTGCAATAAGGTTCTTTAGGGAAGTATTCAGACCGCGATATGAAATTTCAGAATTACTAAAACAATGCTATTATATAGGCAATACATCGTTACCACTTGTTACGGTCACCGCCCTAATAATGGGTTTAGTAATAACTATTCAATCTCATCCCGCTATGGAGGCTTTTGGGACTGAATCTTGGCTCCCTTCAGTTGTATCCGTTTCATTAGTTCGAGAAATTGTTCCTGTAATAACAGCTTTAACCTGTGCCGGAAAAATTGGTTCAAGTATGGGTGCAGAACTAGGATCAATGAAAGTAACAGAACAAATAGATTCTATGGAAGTGTCCGGAACTAATCCTTTTAAATACTTAGTTGTAACACGCGTTTTAGCTGCGACTTTAATGTTACCCTTACTTATTATTTTAAGTGATACAATCTCCTTATATGGGGCTTATATTGGAGTGAATATAAATCAAATTATCAGTTTTCATCTTTTTGCCAATCAGGTTTTTATTAAGCTAAGTTTTGGGGATGTATTGCCATCTATTATTAAAGGTTTCTTTTTTGGGTTCGCTATTGGAATTATAGGCTGTTACAAAGGTTGGAATACAACAGATGGTACTGCGGGAGTTGGTAAATCTGCGAATTCTGCTGTTGTTATATCCATATTTGCTGTTTTTATAATTGATTTACTAGCGGCACAAATTGCAGATATACTTCATATAACATGATGAAGGATATAAAATATGATACGAATGCTATTATAGAAATAAAAGATTTAAAAAAATCATTTGGTACAAATGTCGTGCTTAATGATTTTACACTAAACGTAAAGGAAGGTGATAATGTTGTTGTTATTGGTAAATCGGGTTCTGGCAAATCCGTTCTTATAAAATGTATTATAGGCTTAATGACACCCAACTCTGGAACCATAAAGCTGTTTGGTGAAGATGTATCAAAACTCTCTCGCCAAGCCTTGGATAAGGTAAGAGCGAAAGTTGGTTTTCTCTTTCAAAGTAATGCGCTTTATGATTCCATGACTATTCGTGAAAATTTAGAATTTCCACTAAGAAGACATTGGATTCAAAACACAAAGGAAAAAATGAAAGACTTAGTAATAGAAGCCCTTACAAATGTAGGATTAACAGATACTATTAATATGAAGCCATCAGAACTTTCAGGGGGCATGAGAAAACGTATAGCCCTAGCTCGAACATTAATTCTTAAACCAAAAATAATTTTGTATGATGAACCAACAAGTGGACTAGATCCGGTAACCGGAAAAGAAATCAGTACCTTGATTGTTGAGATTCAAAAAAAATATAAAACAACATCCATTATTATTTCTCATGATTTGAGTTGTGCCAAAATTACAGCTAACAAAATTGTGATATTAATGAATGGCAAATGCTATGCCAGTGGAACTTTTGAGGAATTAAAAATGGTAAATGATATAAAAGTGAAACAATTTTTTGATTAGAAATATGGAAGAACAGTCGGCAAAAAGATTAAAGCTAGGAATTTTTGTAATAGTAGCAACAACATGCTTGATACTTGGGTTGTATTTTATTGGAAGCAAGCGAAATATCTTTCACTCAAAAATACATGTGAGTGCTGTGTTCAATAATATCAGTGGACTTATCCCAGGAAATAATGTACAATTCAATGGCATTAACGTTGGAACAGTTTCAAAAGCTTATGCCATTGCCGATACAGCCATTAAAGTAGAGTTCACGATTGATGAAAACGTTACAAAATTCATTACAGTAAACGCCATAGCAAGTATAAATACTGATGGCTTGCTGGGTAATAAATTGGTAACCATAGCTCCTTATAAGAAAGGTGGTGCGTTAATCCAAGAAGGCAGCATTATGAATACTGTTAATTCAATTCAAATAGACAAAGCCATACGTAAGTTGCTGGTAACAAACGATAATTTAAATGTAATTAGTGAAAACTTGAAAATCCTTTCTGATAAGTTTAATTCAACAAATTCACTTTGGCATTTATTGAGCGACACCGCTGTTGCAGAAAATGTCCGCAATGCCTTAGTTCATATAAAAATCACTAGTGATCGTACAGCAATTATTACGGGCGATTTGAGTAAAATAGTTAATGATGTTCGATCTGGAAAAGGTACGATAGGTGCATTACTTACAGATACTGCGTTTTCGCAAAAGCTGAAACAAACTATTGTAAATATGGAAGCTGTTACAGATTCCTTTGCAATTATTACGGGTAATTTTAAAAATATTTCAGAAAAATTAAAAAACGGGAATGGTGCAATTGGTACAATAATATCCGACACCACATTCGTTCATAATCTTAATGCCAGTATGGATAATATCAAAAAAGGGTCTGATAATTTTAACGAAAACATGGAAGCTTTAAAGCATTCATGGCCTTTTAAGAAATATTTTAGAAAAAAAAGTGATACTAAATGAAGCATACATTGAAAGTTATACAAAAGAAAACCCTGAAATAGAAAAAATGCCCATGTAAATTGAATACAAAATAATAAATAATGAAAGCAGATTAAGTTTGAAGTTTATAAAAGAAATGTGATTGAATATTATAGAGTCCTTATTCTATTGAATAAAGCCCTTAATAAGGGATAACTTAAGGTTATCGAAGTATAGGGCAGTAACCTTTTCCCTCACGTCTCTATATTATACTAAAAAAGTCTTTTTTTAATGTTTTCCGGTGTTATGGGATAAACTAATTTATAATCGTGAGCCAGCATTTTTTCATTCTTATTCCGGTATTTCAAACGGCTTAGCAGATGGCTTATGAGCGCTATATGCGTCTCTTTTTTATTTTCAGCATCCACTACAAACCAAGGCGAGTGATTAAAATTTGTTTTCGCAAGCATTTCGTTTCTGGCAACCGAATACTCTTTCCAATGCTTAGTGGCTACTTTATCAATAGGACTTATTTTCCATTGTTTTAAGGGGTCTTTCGATCGGTCTTTTAATCTTGTTTCCTGTTCTTCTTTACTAATATCGAGGTAATATTTTAAAATAGTAACCCTAGAATCAACTAACATCTTCTCATATAATTCAACATCTTTAAAGAAGGTGTTATACTCCTTGGTACTACAAAAGCCCATTACTTTTTCTACACCCAAGCGGTTATACCAACTTCTGTTAAAGAGACCAAATTCTCCTGCGGCTGGCAATAGTTGTGTATAGCGTTGGAAATACCATTGCCTGTCTTCTCTGTCGGATGGTTTGCCTAATGCAACTACCCTTGTTTCGCGCGGACTAAGGTATTGCGTAATTACTTTTATAGTTCCATCCTTTCCGGCAGCATCTCTTCCTTCCAATATAACCAAAAGTTTAAGGTTAGATGCTATAACCTCTTTCTGCACCTTTACCAACTCAACAAACAGGTCGTACAATATTTTTTTTTCTTCCATTTTAAATTTTATTGTTTTATTTAGTTTTTCTCCATAAATAAATGTTCAAAATCAAACCAAAAACAGCCACACCTGTCATTATACAGTTGTAAACTAAAATCTTACGTTGGCTTTCTTGATTAAGATTCATCATCAAATTGATAAAACTGAAAATACCAGCACCTGACCAAAAGCCGATACCGTATTTATTTCTATCTCTCATTTTCAATTTTAATAATGCGTACGCGTTTTTGTAGAATAAATAGTAGTGGAGTAGAAAATTCGGATGAATGATTTATTAGCATGAGAACAATAAGACTACAATGATTTTTTAATTACTTCAATGGGTCTATCAGGTTGTATAAAAGGAATAAGCCCCTGTTTAATAAACATAATTTGTCCTTTTCTTCCTGCTATAAATAAGGAGAAGCCTGTGCCTAAAGTAAATCCGGTAGAACGGCGAATGGTATATACCCACCTGCAAAGCGGGTAATCTCCTGTTTTAATATTGCTTTGGTCAGGAATATAAGCTGTTTTATTTACATTGCTATTTACTGCCAATATTTTCACACTTTGTAAAAAGACTTTGCTTATGGAGTCATTTTTATCACTTAACCAAGCATAATCAAGCACGCCAATAGTGTTTTTGTTTTTACTTATGTAACTAATTAATTCTGCTGTACTTTTTTGTGCGAAACAATTTTTACCAAATGCTTTACCCTGCAACAAACTATCTTTTAAAAAATGTGTAGTACTCGAATTTTCGTCATCAAACACCATGTTGTAAGATGCTTCTTCTCCACTAAGTATTCTTTTAATTTTATCCATCGATATAACAGTATCTGCGCTATTATTAGCAACTACAAAAGCAAGTGCACTTTTGGCAACACATATTTGTGTTGGATTAATATTCTTAGCATTAAAATATTTTATTTCATCAGCTGATAATGCCCTTGACATTACAATAACTTCACAGCTATCATTGTATAAACCTACTATGGCTTGTTTTTCGTTTACGTAATTTACATCAACCTTTGTGTTAACATAAATTTGTTCAAAGGTATAAATTTGATTTCTTATTTGCAGAAACAGTCCGTTTTCACAATACACTTTTAATTTACCTGATGTGGGTGTGTTTGGAATATCATCAATTTTATTGCTTGTATTGCAAGAAAATAGTACCCATAAAGCGAGAAGACATGCATATTTTGTTTTTTTCATTATTTCATTAATTGTACAATTATCTATTTGTATCCTAACACTCTAAGACTTTAAAAATCACAATTCTACTCCTATTGCTTATGTAGCTTTAAGAATAGAGTTATGCTTTAATACTATTTACTTAGTACAAACTTTATCTTTTAATAATTTACCGTCCGGTTGAAAGTAAAGTGTATGTTTATCTTTTCCTTTTTCTACTTCAACTTTATACACTTTTAGTTGGTCAGAATCTTTGTCTTTAAATATTTCTTCTTTGTCTTTTGCTACTGTCCAGGTTTTATAGGTTCCGCTGCTTATTGCAGATGAAACCGCTTTTGGTAAATCTGTCAGCTTTTTATGAATGGCTATTTTCTTTCCGCTCTTAGCATAAACGGCTTTATAGGTTCCATTATTTTTCGTAAAATCTACTACATAATATTCCGGATAATCGTTTGAGTAAAAGAAAGGGTCGTAATCATACCAATACAAATCATTATCAAATGTAGGGTAGCCATACCAACTCTCATACGTTGTTGCCGGATAGTCTCCATAAAAAGTTTCTGTTACTACTTTAGGTACTTTTGTTTTTTCAATCTTTACCTTCTTTTTTCCATCTGCCTTTGTGGTGGTGGTTGCAGTAGTTTGTGCAAACGTACTTACTGCAAAAAAAGTGAACAACGCACTTCCTGAAATTACTTTAGTGATTATTTTTTTCATTTTATTTATTATTGGTTTAATTGCGAAAGAATTTTCGCAACGATACAAAGGTTGGTGAATTGAATGTGTAATGCTTTACACAATTCATAAAACAAGTTACATTATTCACATATTAAATGCCTACTTTATATGATGATTCTTTTACCCGATAATAAGTTATCGCACCTGTGTTGATAATCACAGACGCTTATTTTTTGTAGCTTTGGTGAAATTTAAAAGTATGTCGCATCCCATAGGTTATA
>Ga0302280_1003835_pt1 | contig 10609 bp, 8 predicted proteins | sample III_Fen_E1_1_FD_198771 | JGI IMG/M metagenome (GOLD analysis project Ga0302280, IMG submission 198771) | Peat permafrost microbial communities from Stordalen Mire near Abisko, Sweden - III_Fen_E1_1 | ecosystem: Environmental > Terrestrial > Soil > Wetlands > Permafrost | place: Sweden: Abisko...
TTCGCTGCCGTCAAATCCGTCATCGGAACCGCCGCTCGCACCGGCATCGACGCCTACGCAGCAATCATCAACACCCTACGCGGAAGCTCCGTACTCCAGCCAGGTTGAGCAGATACCATGGTCGTTCAAGAAACATTAGATGTCCTACGTAATGCCTATCTTAAAAAACAAATTATTCCGGATATTGCGGTCAACATCTCCGGCCAGTCTCTCAGCAGTAAGATGTTTTTGGATCAATTGGAAAAGGTGATCCAACCCTATAGTGATGTCTCGAAAAAGTTACTGATCGACGTGATTGATTTTTCAACTTTATCGGATTTCAGCCTGCTCAAGGCGTCTCTGGTCCGATTGCGTAAAATGGGCCTGCGCCGTTGCCTGGGCGATGTCGGCGGCGGCAATGCGTCTTTCATGTCGCTCAACGAACTCTCTGTCGATTTTGCAAAACTGGGCGAGCATGTGGTGCATGGAGCGGTTCGGGAAGGACGGGAACGCACCATTCTTCAATCCATCATCCAAATTTGCAGCCATCTCGGCATTCTGATCATCGCCGAAAAAATTGAAACCGAACAGCAACGCAATCTGTTGCGTAGCCTTGGGATTCCCCTGGGCCAAGGATTTCTGTTCGGCCAACCCAGCACAGAGATGCCGCCGGTCGACCTGCACTTAAAAGGCACGGATAAGCGGCGATAAGACAACCCCCACGGCCCCGGCGAGCCATAAGAACGACACATCGTCGGCCTTCGGGCTGCGGTCGTAAACGCGCCCGCCCAGTGCCTGGGCGACGCATCAAGGTATCTCGAGGGTCCGATCCCGTATCCCAAGGCCCGATCCGTCAGGATCGCGCGGGCTTCCGCGAGTAGCCTGCGACTTCCAAAGCAATCATACCGGCGAGCCCTGATACTGACACATCGCCGGTATCGGGCCGCGACGGCGGCCCCGCGCGCCCATGCGCGCGAAGCCAAGGGCGCGGACGCGCCCGCCCGGCGTCTGATACCGGCGAGCTATAACGATGACACACTGCCGGTATCGGGCCGCGACGGCGGCCCCGCGCGCCCATGCGCGCGAAGCCAAGGGCGCGGATGCGCCCGCCCGGCGTCTGAGGGCAGCCTTGATGAGTCACCATCAAGGCTCGATGGTATCACTTCATGGCTCCTGGTCGCATTTGTCGACATCAGGCGGTTGACAGCGACCGGGGCTCTCTTGATAGTGTGCGCTTTTCGCGGCGACCATCTCTTGGGTGGTCGAACGGCTTTTTGGGGAGCGTTGTTCGTGATTTCCGCGGTCATGCCCACCTACGCCCGTGCCGACGTCGTGTTCGAGCGGGGCGAGGGGGCGTATCTTTTTGATTCCGCCGGTCGGCGGTATCTGGATTTCGCCAGCGGGGTAGCCGTGACCGCCTTCGGTCATGCTCATCCGCGCTTGATCGCAGCCCTCACCGAACAAGCGCGAAAGGTCTGGCACACCTCTAACCTGTTCCGGGTCGCAGGCCAAGAGCGTGTCGCCGCCCGCCTCATCAGCGAGAGCTTTGCCGACACCGTCTTCTTTTGCAATTCCGGCACAGAAGCCTGGGAATGCGGGCTCAAGGTGATTCGCCGGCATTTCTACGACGCGGGTCACCCCGAACGGAACCGGGTCATCACCTGCGGCGCCGGTTTTCACGGTCGGACCCTGGCGCCGATCTCGGCGGCCAAGCAAGAAAAGCTCACCAAAGGATTCGGGCCGTTGCTGGACGGCTTTGATCAAGTGCCTTTTGGTGATCCCGACGCGGTACGGGCTGCCATCACCCCAGAAACGGCGGCAATCTGTGTCGAGCCGGTCCAGGGCGAAGGCGGGATTCACGTGCCTCCCGCTGGCTACTTGCGGGCGCTGCGGAGCATAGCCGACGATCACGGGCTCCTGCTGTTTTTTGACGAGATTCAAACGGGAATCGGTCGCATCGGCACGCTGTTCGCGCACCAGAGGGAACAGGGCGTGACTCCAGATGTGATGTGTCTAGCCAAGGGGCTGGGGGGCGGGTTCCCCGTGGGGGCATGCTTGGCCACCGAACGGGCAGCAGCGGCGATGGTGGCGGGCTCTCACGGCTCGACCTTTGGCGGCAACCCCCTGGCTATGGCTGTTGCCGATGCGGTGTTAGAGCTGGTGCTGGAACCCGGCTTCCTTGATGGCGTGGCGGCAATCGGGGAACGGCTCGGGGCTCAACTCGAGTCGCTGATCGAACGCCATCCCGCAGTGTTTACCGAGGCTCGGGGAGTGGGTTTGATGCGGGGTTTGAAATGCCAGCCCACGAACACCACCGTCATCGACGCTTTGCGTCGGGAGGGATTGCTGGCTGTGGGGGCCGCCGACAATGTTGTGCGCCTGTTGCCGCCCCTGATCATCGGGGAGTCCGAAGTGCGGGAGGCCATCGCGATTCTTGACCATGTGGCGACAGACCTCGCCAAGATCGGGGCGGCATCATGAGCCGGCCTGTCCGCCATTTCCTCGATATCGACCAGTTCGACACCGCAACACTTCGGACCCTTCTCGATCAAGGCTTGGCCTATAAGCGCAAACGCCTGAACGGGCGGCCTCTGGTGGGCCGGACGCTGGCCTTGATTTTCGAAAAGCCGTCGACACGCACCCGTGTTTCGTTCGAAGTTGGCATGCGCCAGCTCGGCGGCGAAGTCGTGATGCTGGATTCCCAAGGAACCCAACTCGGACGCGGCGAGTCGGTGGGCGACACCGCCCGCGTGCTATCGCGCTACGTGGACGTCATCATGTTGCGCACCGACGGGATGGATAAGCTGATCGAGCTAAGTCAGCACGCCTCGGTTCCGGTGATCAATGGCCTGACCGATCGGTCCCATCCCTGTCAGGTGATGGCCGACGTCATGACCTTTGAAGAGCATCGGGGCCCCATTGCGGGCCGGATTGTCGCCTGGAGTGGCGATGGCAACAATGTTGCCAACAGTTGGATCCACGCGGCTGCCCGCTTTGGTTTTGAAATGCGCCTAGCTTGCCCGGTGTCGCTGCAACCACCGCCGGCCTTGGTGGATTGGGCCAACGCTCACGGGGCTCGGGTCTCGGTCACCACCGATCCGCGCGCCGCCGTCAGCGGCGCTGACTGCGTGGTAACCGACACCTGGGTTTCGATGAACCACAGGGACCGAACCGAGCGGATCAATCTGCTGTCGCCCTATCGGGTCGACGAGGCCCTGATGTCGTTGGCGCGCACCGATGCCCTGTTCATGCACTGCCTACCCGCCCATCGCGGTGAGGAAGTCACCGACCCGGTTATCGATGGCCCAAATTCGGTGGTTTGGGACGAAGCCGAGAACCGGCTGCACATCCAAAAGGCCATCCTCACTTGGTGCCTGGACACTCAGGATCCTCAATGACCGGCCTTTCCTCGCCGCCCCCCGAAGACCGGGTTCAAGCGTTTCAAATTGAAACGGCTCCCCATCGTGGGCGGTTGGTGCGACTGGGGCCGGTGTTGGATCAGTGCCTGGAACGTCATGCTTACCCAGCGCCGGTGGCTCGGGTGTTGGGCGAAACCATGGTGCTTGCGGCGGCTCTGGCGGCCACCCTGAAGTGTGACGGCATTTTCACACTTCAGTTAAAGGGCGCAGGCCCCGTGACTCTGGTGGTCGCCGATGTCCTGTCGGACTTTGACGAAGAGACCCATGAGCGCCAAATCCGAGGCTATGCCCGGTTCGACGAAGCCGCTCTTGCGAACTCTGTCGAAGCAAACCGGGATGAAGCCCCGCTAGCAGCCCTGTTGGGCGAGGGTTGGTTAGCCTTCACCGTCGATCAGGGGCCGGACACCGAACGCTATCAGGGAATCGTTGCCTTGGCCGGGGACACTCTGGCCGAGTGCGTCACCCACTATTTCCGGCAATCGGAACAGCTCCCGACCGGCTTGCGACTGGCGGTCGCCCGAAGTCCCGAGGCTTGGCGGGGAGCCGCTCTCCTGTTGCAACGCATGCCGGGCAGTGGCGGCAACGGCACGGATTCCTATGGCGGAGACCATCATAACGAAAATCAGCCCGAAGACGACGGACAGGAGGCTTGGCGGCGAGCCATGATCCTGATGGCCACCCTGACTCCGACAGAACTCCTGGATCCAACTCTCAACGACCACGATCTGTTGTATCGCCTGTTTCACCAGGATGGAGTTCGGGTGTTCAGCCCCGAAGCCATTCACGCTGGCTGCCGCTGCTCCCGCGATCGGGTCGCTACTGTGCTGCGCTCTCTTGGCCGGGCCGAAGTTGATGCGTCTCAACAAAATGGGATTGTCGAAGTGGTCTGCGAGTTTTGCAGCACGCACTATGGGTTTGATCAAGAACAAGTCGCAGGGTTGTTTAGCCAGGCCGGTCCTTTGGTGGAGTCATCTTCCGGCCTCTAACCAAAGTTTCGCCCTGGCCTCACCAAAGACCGGGGGCCTTTGGAAACCGTGATGTGAAGGAAGCGCCCGATGTCCGCAGCCGATGACTTTGATCTGATCACCATTGGGGCCGGATCGGGCGGCGTGGCAGCCAGCCGGCGAGCCGCCAGTTATGGTGCGCGAGTGGCCATTTTCGAGGGCACCCGAGTCGGTGGAACCTGCGTGTTGCGGGGATGTGTGCCGAAAAAGCTGTTGATGTACGGCGCGCAGTTCCACGATGCCTTCGAAGATGCTGCGGGCTACGGCTGGACCCTGGGCGAAACGCCGCGCTTTGACTGGCCAACCCTACTCGCGCGTAAGAACCGGGAACTGGACCGGCTCAACCAGCTTTACCTTGGAATGTTGAACAAAGCCGGAGTCACGGTGATTCCCCATCAGGCCCGCCTGCTGGACGGCCATACCGTCGAGGCCGGTGGACAGCGTTACCGGGCCAAAGCGATCCTGATCGCGACCGGAGGCCATCCCACCCGGTTGCCGGTTCCCGGCCTGGATGCCGCAATGACCTCCGACGATCTGCTCGAGAGTCCCGAACTGCCGCAACGATTGCTGGTGATCGGCGGAGGATATATCGGCGTAGAGTTTGCCAGCATTTGCCGGGGGATGGGCGCCGACGTCACTGTTTTGATTCGCTCCCAGCACATTCTCAACGGGTTCGACGACGATATCCGCCAGGCTTTGGAAGTCGAAATGACCCGGCGCGGCATCGCCATTCACTCCGGGATACATCCCACGAGTCTGGAGCGGATAGGCGGCGGATTCGTCCTGGCCACCCAGGAAGGCCGCCGCTTCGAGGCCGATCATGTGCTGTGCGCCACGGGCCGGCGCCCGAATACCCAGGGTTTGGGACTAGACGCTGCCGGAGTCGCCGTTAATGATGCCGGAGCCATCATCGTAGACGAATGGTCGCAGACCTCGGCTCCCGATATTTTCGCCGTTGGAGATGTCACGGATCGGGTCAATCTCACGCCGGTTGCCATCGCTGAAGGCCGCGCCTTTGTCGAAACCCGGTTTAACGCCAATCCGACACAAGTTTCCTACGCCAACATTCCGACGGCGGTGTTTTCCAACCCAGCCATCGGAACCGTTGGCATGACCGAAGGTCAGGCCCACGCCCAAGGGTTGGAAATTGATATCTACCGAACCGCTTTCCGCCCGATGAAAAACACGCTTTCCGGTCGGGAAGAACGAGTCATGATCAAACTTGTGGTTGACCGAGCCAGCGACCGAGTCTTGGGCGCACATATGCTTGGCGCCGATGGCCCTGAAATCGTCCAAGGGCTGGCTGTTGCGTTGAATTGTGGCGCAACCAAAAAGGATTTTGATCGCACCATCGGCCTTCATCCCTCGGCTGCTGAGGAATTTGTGACTTTACGCGATAAAATGAGCTGAAAATTATCCTACTCTGAGACCACTGCCCTTAATAGGGTTAGCGCCAAGCATACTTAGTTTTAAACTATTGTTTGGCGTCCCAAGCAGCGTTATATCATGTTGCATCGCGGTGATGTTTTTGCCCTTGGCGCCCTATATTTCGTTTCAGAAGTTACGAATAGCGCCGCACGGTTCAGAGGCCCTCTATGACCATTCGCAGACAAGCACAGCTTGGCTTTGCCCTGATAATCGCGCTCTCAATTGCCATGGCCATTATTACCTATATGGTCAGACATAACAATATTTTAAGTATTGAGGATGGTAATTCATTAAATAAAGCATCACAGCAAATTCTTTTACCGTTAGAGCGGCAAGCTCGCATTGCACAATTTGACGTTATTCAAGTCCAGCAATTCCTCAGCGACGCCTCTGCTACTCATCATCAAGATAGTTTTGACGATGCCGAGAAATACGCTAAAGACTTTCAAGAGCGTATTGTGGCTATTAAAGCTATTTTAGCGGCTCCTGAAGCGACATTATCTCTCAAAGACAAAATTTCTAAACTTAAGAGTGATATTGAACTTTGCACGACACTATTTCCTGACTACGATAATCTCGGAATCGAGATGGCGAAGACTTATATTGGCAAAGGAATTGATGCTGGCAATGAATTAATGGAAAAATTCGATCCCATGTCGGATAAAATTAACGATACTCTTCAAGCCTTGGTTGATACGGCATCGGAGGCCAACGATTCTGGCTCTGCCTTGATCTCAAAAAGAATGACAACGGTAGAAATTATTACAAAAGAAGGGAGTCTTTGGACTGTTATTCTGACGATTGCCACTCTTATTGCATCAATTCTTATTGCTATTCAATTGGTTATATTCAGCCTGCCCCGCCTTGCTGCGATGGCTGCGGCTATGCGGCGCATGGCCGAGCACGACGATCTGAGTGTCGAGATTCCCGGAGTGGGTCGGCATGACGAAATTGGCGAAATGGCCGCCGCAGTGCAGATTTTCCGAGGACACGCCCTTGAGAATGAACGCCTCAGGGGGCTCCAGGACGAGGAAAACGAGGCCAAACAGCGCCGCCAAGAGGAGGCCGAAGAGCTGATCGACATGTTCGGCTCCAGCGTTTCGGGCGTGTTCGACAACCTGTCCCATTCGTCTGCAACCATGGCCACCACGGCCCAGGCCATGACGGGTGCTGCCGCCGACACCAACGCTCAGGTCGCGATCGTCACCCAAGCCATCGCCCGGACCAGCGAAAATTCTCAATCGGTGGCCTCGGCTTCGGAACAATTGACCGCAGTGATTGCAGAAATTGGCCGGTTAATCCATACTGCTTCCGATACCGCCAAGCATGGGGCCAATCAATCGGCAGAAGTGGCTGCTAAAGTGGCGGCTCTGCACGAAGCGTCGGAACGCATCGGCAACATCATCCAGATCATCTCGGATATCGCCTCTCAAACCAACCTGCTGGCCCTCAACGCCACCATCGAAGCCGCCCGCGCCGGCGATGCCGGCAAGGGTTTTGCGGTGGTGGCCAGCGAGGTCAAGACGCTTGCCAACCAGACCCAGCGAGCCACCGTCGATATCTCCGAGCAAATCGGGGCGATCCAAGGCTCTATTGGGAATATGGTCGAAGCGGTACGCGTCGTCAGTCAGACCATCAAGAATATCCACCAATCGACCAATGATATTGCCGCCGCAGTGACCGAACAACAAAGCGCAACAGATGAAATTGCTCGCAATGTTCAATTTGTTTCGTCGAGTGCTGAAGAAATTTCTATCAGTATTATAAAAGTTCACAGCTCTGCGGATCAGACCAAGAATGCCTCGCTGCAAGTCGGCGATGTCTCCCGCTCCATGGCTGGGCAGGCAGAGAAACTGAGCGTCGAGGTCCGGGATTTTCTCTCGGCGATTCGCGGGGCCGGAACCCGTCACGAATTCCGGCGCCTGACCTTGGATCTCCCGGTTCAGGTCACAGCCGGCAATCGTGTCCAACAAGCTCCGTTGAAACAGCTTTCCATCGGTGGGGCTTGGCTTGGCATTAACATCAACTTACCGATGGGCTCTTTGGTCGAACTCGAATTGCCGGGCGTTTCAAAGAAAATCCCAACACGGATCGCCGGTGTTTCCGATCGCGGCACCCGCCTGCAATTCCCCATGGACTCCGGCCACTTGCGGCTCATGTCCAACCTATTGGAAAGGCTGAGGAAGAAGGCGGCGTGATACCAACGGCCCTAGACAATGATCCGTGCCGTTGGTATCGGCCGCGACCGCCGCCGCGCGCCCCATGGCGCGAAGCCAAGGGCGCATTCGCGTTCTTGGCTTCGCGTCCACGAGGACGCAGGGCCGCCGTCGCGGCCCGAGGGCCGGCGATGTGTCAGCGTCAGGGTTCGTCGGCATCACCAGGAGCGGGTCAGCCGCGCCACCATCTCCGGCGTGACGGCTCGCCCAGTTGCCCGCGAGACCCGCGTCGCCGCAACGCCCTGGGCGAGAACTCGTGCGGCGTCGCCGGTCAACGCCCCGGCACGCCGCACAGTCAGCAGCGCCTCGGTATACGCATCCACGATGAAGTCGTCGATATCGGCATCAGGGGCCGCTTTGCGCGGGAACCCCTTTGAACCGCTTAACGTGAGTCTAGCCATGGGCGAAGAGATGGGGGCGTTCCGGGATTTGTCACCCCCCATCTCTTCAGAAGTCTGTGGGTTTTACCCTCGATGCCCCCCTTTGCCACCCCTTTCGGCGACTCGCAAAGACGAAGAGAACGGCGCTCTCTTCGCGCCTATAGAGCGCTGCCCCCCTTGACCCCCGCCACATAATCGCTGGTGTCGTCGGTGTGATGAAGCGGTTCGGCATGAACCACCACCCGCTCAACGCCCTCGACACGATCCCAAATTAAGGCTTCCAAGCGCACCGTCCGATCGTGAACCCGACGAATCGGCATGGCATCATCAAACACACAATGGCACGAGATATAGAGACCGCCAGCCTCGCCCTGAACTTTGACATTGTGAATCTCCACGGGCGGCTTGACCTCCTGGGCCGCTGCCAAAACGCGGGTGGTCACGCGGGCAACCTGATTGGCATCCAGCGGCGCCCCTGACTGAACCCGTGTGCGGCGCGGATCCAAATGGGTATCGACGCCGACAGCCCCCCCCAATTCGTGGCGAATCGTCCGTTCTAGCTCGGTTGCGATCAGGTGAGCGGCCCCGATCGGCATATCTTCATCGACTTCCAGATCAAGACTAACCTGACGCGCCTCTCCAAGGGTGTGAACAGCAATATCATGCACGGAGAGAGATTGATTCCGAGCCACAATTTGAACCGTCTCAATGATCGACTCGGTATCGAGGGTGATCGGTTCGGCATGGACAAAGGGCTCGGCTTCAGGAATTGCCTTTTGAATATGCCGAGCCAAAGCATCGCAAATCTCGTGAACCTGCCCCAACGCCAAGCCTCGACCGACCCGGATCGTCAATTCAACAAACACCAACGCCCCGGCAGGCCGAACCCGAACCCGCTCGACTCGGGCCACACCTGGACAGTCCCGCGCCAAACCTCGGATATGCTCGACCAAGCCCAGCGGCGCGGTGTCCACCAGAACATCCAAAGTCCGCTTGCCGAGTCGATAGCCAGCCAGACAGACAAAGCCCGACACCACCAGCGCGGCTGCCGCATCGGCCCAGGTCTGGCCCAGCGCCACCAGCCCCAAGCCAATCAGCACCGCCGTTGAACTGAGAATGTCCGAACTGAAATGCAACGCATCGGCCTCTAACGCCTGACTGCGCGTTTCCTCGGCCACCCGCGTTAAAATCCGGGCGCGGGTGATATCCACCACAATCGACAGCACAATCACCGCCACCGCGTACCAAGTGGCCTGAACCGGCGGCGCGCCAAAGACCAGACGGTGCCCAGCTTCGTACAGAATCCAGGCGCTGGTCAGGAACAATAGCCCCGTTTCCACTAGGGCCGAGACACTTTCGATCTTGCCATGACCGTAATGATGATCGTCATCGGCGGGCTTGTCGCTGATCCGCACCGCAAGCCAAGTGAGCAGCGCCGCCAACAGGTCCAAGCCCGAATGAGCAGCTTCGGACAGAATCGCAAGGCTTCCGGTCATTAAACCGACGACCAGCTTGGTCGCAGTCAACACCACGCTGGCAAAGACCGACGACAACGCCGCCGCCTGCTTCTTCTCCGTGCTCATCGATCAGCCTCCCATCCTTGTTTGATCCCCCTCAGGGCGCAACCGAAGTCGGTGACGCAGCCGCAGGAGCCGCAGTCGGCTCGGGCGTTGCCGCAGGAACCGAAGCTGGAGCCACAGTGGACTCAGGCGCGGACGCAGGAGCCGAAGCTGGAGCTGGAGCCACAGTCGGTTCAGGCGTTGCCGCAGGAGCCGGAGCTGGAGCCACAGTCGGTTCAGGCGTTGCCGCAGGAGCCGAAGCTGGAGCCGCAGTCGGTTCAGGCGCGGACGCAGGAGCCGAAGCTGGAGCCGCAGTCGGTTCAGGCGCGGACGCAGGAGCCGAAGCCGGTGTTTCGGCCTTTGCTGGTTTGTCGATCACATCATCAAGGCTGGGTGCCAAATCTTTGGCGGCAGAGTCCGAGAGTCGATAGCGCCAACCGGCAGTCCGGTCTTGAATGTCTTTCACCTCTTGGGCTGGATCAATCCCGCCTGGAGAGGTGGCATCCTTGGTCACACGGGCCGGATCCAGCGCAGCAGAGAAGCGGGCCCAAGACTTGCCATCGCGATGATCCAGGCGAATGGTCAGCACCAGACCGTCGAAGCTGCGTATCGTGGTCACAGTAC
>Ga0302280_1003836_pt1 | contig 10608 bp, 11 predicted proteins | sample III_Fen_E1_1_FD_198771 | JGI IMG/M metagenome (GOLD analysis project Ga0302280, IMG submission 198771) | Peat permafrost microbial communities from Stordalen Mire near Abisko, Sweden - III_Fen_E1_1 | ecosystem: Environmental > Terrestrial > Soil > Wetlands > Permafrost | place: Sweden: Abisko...
TTCTCTTGGAATGTATAAATGGAATTATTTGCTATTTTTGACCAAAAGAATGGAAAAGCAAGGAAAATTCAGACAATGGCAATTTTCAAAATCAAGAATTGAAGCCTTTAGCGACGCTGTCTTTGCTATCGTAATGACGCTGCTTGTTCTCGATTTGAAAATACCGCATATTGCCCACCCAGAAAATTTGCTGGAAATTAAACAAGCGCTCATAGATGTTCTACCCCTCATCTTTAGCTGGGCTGTAAGTTTTTTCTTTGTGGCCCTGGTATGGGTGCAACATCATAATATCATGAATATGAGTACCAGGAGCGATTACGGTGTGATTTGGATAAATGTTATTATGCTCTTTTTTATTAGCTTGCTACCTTTCCCTACCGCCCTGATGGGCGAATACCCAAAACAACCATTATTTGTAATGCTTTGGGGATTAACCTTCTCAGCGGGTACTTTTTCCCTAACCTGGTTTTATTATTATAATGTAAAGCACTACCTGAGCGACAAGTATGATAAGAAACAGGTGATGAAGAATGTCCGCCTATCTATTTTTGCAGGGCCAGCAATATATCTTGCAGCAGCGTTTCTTTCCTGGGTTTCGGTGTATATATCCTTTGTGCTGTATGCACTCACACCTTTGCTGTATATTTTACCGCTAGATAAGGAACTGAAGAAAGAGATATAAGTTATTGGTTATTGAGTTATTAAGGCAAATAGTGCCTAATAACTCAATAACCAAATAACCAATCAACTTATTTTATTGCCAGTTTCTTAGCAATATCTTTTGGAATTGTTTTCTTGTTTACCATGATGCTGGTGGTTTTTTCCAGCACATAAGATTCAGAGGCATAAAAATAACCATTGAAATCATTGAGCTTGCTGCCCCACGAGTTTTTTACAAGATAAAATTTATCTCCAAGCTGATCGGTAGCTGTACCGGTTATCTGCATACCATGGTCATCAGTGGTAGCATAGTTATCCAATCCCTGCTGGCGGATTTCCTGGGTCACCACTTTTTGCTTCATCGGCCAGATAAGAAAAGTATCTCTTTTGTCGCGGGCTATGGTATCCCAGTGAACATCAGGGTTCACGGCAATGCCCATTTTATAAGCAAATCCCGGCTCACTAACGTCGCCACCCCAGGCTACTGTATAGCCTTCATTTATTGAGTTACCCAGAATTTCCTGGAGATCGCTAAGCGGAACATTATTTATCTCATCCCAATGCCAGTTATCTTCAATCTCATTTACAAATTTTGAGTAAAAAGGATGAGCGGTAGTTGATGTTAGTTCCACATAATCATCCGGGTCTATACCGAGAGATTTTGCAAAAGTCATTGGCGTATATTCCTTCCCGTTATAGTTAAATTTCTCAGGTACCTTGCCAAGATAAGCATCCAGTACACCATTTACGGCTTCAAACCAATTAGGATTGAGTTGGCCATCATGGTTGGCTATAACGGCATCCAGCATACCTTTAAGTACTGCTTCAAGTTCATTTTGAGTATATATGTTGTCATATGCCGGTTTGCCGGGATAAGCTTCTTTTGGCACCGCCCCGTATTCTTTGAAAATCCGCATTACATCATGAAATTCACCCCCCTCCCCAAAATTTACATGTCCATGCATCATCACATATTGCTTTGCTTTTTCTTCGTATGCTTTCCTTACGGTAAACATTTCAGAAATTTCATAAGCGCCTTTACCAGAACGCAGCAGTTCGGATTCAATAAACGAACTGGAGGAAAAGCACCAGCAAGTACCGGTGCGGCACTGATCGCGCACAGGGCTGGCTTCAAGTTTTTTGGTGTCGGTTAATACATACTTGGTTTTCTTTACCTGCGCATAACCGGTGGATAATCCCATTAATAATATGAATAATGGCATTACCTTTAATACTTTCATTAATTTCATTTTGATTATTTTTCCTTTATTGATTTATATATAAATGCAAAGATATGAAGTTTTAATCCAACATTAATCCTTCGCAGAAAGAGTTGGTTTTCTAATAATCCCTCTTTTCTAAGGTCCATGCCTCTGCATTTTCAGCAAAAAGGGCTTTGGTTTTTGCCCATGTGGATTTAAAAAGAAACGATTTCCGATACTTTTCCAAAGATTCTTCTTTATCCCAATGACTATAGGTAAAAAAAATATTGGGATTGGTTTTGTCCCTCCATAGCTCAAGATGCGTACAGCCCGGAAACATCGCTATTAAAGGATGGACTCTTTCAAAAAGCGTTAGAAACGTTTCAACAGCTTCTTCCCTGAAGTGCATTTTTACTACCCGGATAATCATGCTGCAAATATGAGCAATTTGACGTTAATTTTTATCGCAAGCTTTTATTTCCGTTCTTCCTTTTAATAATATCTACCTCAAAGTCATCAATATATAATGGTTCCTGTGCAAATGCATCCCAAACAAATACCCTCACTTCGTCGGCTTCAGGTGGAAAATTGCAATGGATAATATACTTAGTCCACAAATTATCGTTCCTGCCATATAAGCGAATATCTACATACCGCCATGCTATTTTTTCTCCTCTTTTAATAAATGTAACAACCAGTTGGGCATTAAGTGGTGAAACACCATTCACCCATGCCGAAGCCTGTATCATGCTATCTTCTGTAAGCACGCTTTCATTTAATTTCTTCGTAAATGTAGCGCTAAATTCATTTTTCCGGTCAATATAGTTTGTCCATTTTCCTGAATGACTTACAAACGAATCTCTCAATTCATGGCTATCCCATATTGCCGGTTCTTCGAAGCCGTTAATGTATTTTTCGGAAATAGCTGAATTTGGTATAGAAACATTGCCCGGCGGTTGATAATTGCCCAACTCCTTATCTAAAAGGCCTTCATACTGCTTACCGGTTTTGCCAAATACTTTCCAGTATTTTTCCGGGGTCATCCCGCTCCAAAGCAGAATATGATGTTTGAATTGATAAGCCTGCAACTGGTTTAACCCAAGGCACAAAACACAAACAACGCTGAGCATATATTTCAAATAAACCTGCGCCTGGTTTCCATAGAGTACAGTAAGGCCGATAGCGGGAAAAGCTAAGAATTCAATAAACTCTCTGGCCCCAAAGCACCATCCGTAATCGGTAGTCCACCAGCAGGAAAGCAAATATACAAGAGAAGAGAAAAACCCGGTAAAGGCCCAAAAAACAAACCGGCTCTTTTTAAAATAATAAAAGTACCCCAAAATACCAATAAATGCCAAAGGCGTCCATACAAACCACCCCTTGCTAAAACCAAAAAGTATGGAACCTATCATCGGCCTGTTAAAGTAAAACCGCTCTCCCACATAGGAATAAACTATAAAATGCCCTGTTTCCCAATGCCATATCCTCATTTGTATAAAAACGGGCAGGCAAAAAAGCAAAACAGCGATCAATAATTTCCTTTCCATCTTAAAAACGTATTGTAGCCCTCTCCGGAATTTCATATAGCTTCCGGCAAGAAAAGGCAGGCATATAATTATTACAATGTTTACCGGGCGCAGAACTGTAATAAAGCCAAGAGACAATGCCGCAATCCATAAATATTTTCTCTCCTGAAATTTAAATACCCTGTACATTGACAGTAGAAATACATTTACCGCAAAAAAAGAATAAAGATGGCTATAGCTTATGTCCCATGCTACAAAATAAAAAAGATTGGTGCCGAACGCAATTAGAAAAATGATAAATAAGGCTACCCATTCATTGCTATTAAAATATAGTAAAAGCCGGTTTAATGCCTTAATGCCCAGATAAAAATAAAAAATACCGCCAACGACAAAAAACAATTGATATATAAGCGAATAACCATCAGCCGGCAGGCCTGATATTTTTGCAATGGCATGAGCTGTAAGAAAAAATGGTAATTGAAGAATCGCCTCGCCGCTAAAATATTTATCTATAGTTCTTCCTTCATAATCAACAGTAAAATCTAAATAGCCCCCATGGTCATAATTTTTTATGTTGTGCGAATCTAAAAAATTGAAACTTGCGTCATGATATATAAAAAAAGCGGGGAGGTAGCCGTAGTATCCCCTGCCGTCAGCATGTATTACCCTGCTCCATTCGCTTCCCGAGTGAAAGCAACAAATAAAAACAACCATAACAGCGGTAATAATTTCTATCCCGCCCTTGCATATCATTTTTAACATATAAGAGAGATCTTTCCTGAGTTAATAAAAACCCTTTTTGCAGGAATTGAAGTTTAATGTTTTTTAAAATTAACCCCCTTTTTATTATCCTTTCTTTTTATTATATCCACTTCAAAATCATCGATATATAACGGCTCTTTTGCGTTTTCATTAAATATAAACACCTTCATTTCATTTATTGAATCTGAAGCTGGAGGAAAAGCGCACTGAATGGCACATTTCGCCCATTCGCTATAGTTTCTTGCAAATGGTTCGATGTTAGCAGTATGCCATCCGACAATTTTCGGGCCTTTATAAAATGAAACTGCGAATTGTGCACCCTCCGGAAAATCACCCTTTACCCACGCAAAAGCCTGTACAATACTATCTTTACGGAATAATTCCGGATCTGATTTTTTTGATAAAGTGGCGCTGTATATATTTTTGCTATCAATATAATTAGCCCATTTGCCTGAATGATGTTCTACGGTATCCCTCACTTCATTCGGGCCCCACATCCCTGCCTTCTCAAAATCATTATAATATTTTTCAGAAATAATTGAATCCGGGAAATAAGGAATATTAATTGGCTTAAAATTAACATCCTTCCATAAAAAGCCGGCATAACGTTTACCGGTCTTGCCGAATACTTTCCAGTAGTCCGCCGCTGTCATGTTATCCCACAACAATATAAAATGCCTGTATTGAAATTCCTGAAACTGATTTAGTCCAAGGCATAAAAGACAAATAAAGGCTATTACATATTTCGCAAGCATTGAGGAAAGATTGCCAAATAATAACGCAAGCCCGATGGCAGGGAAAACTAAAAACTCAATAAACTCCCTGGCACCGAAGCACCATCCATAATCCCATGCATACCAGCACGATAGAACATATACAAGAATAAAGAAAAAACCGGTAAATGTCCAAAATGCAAAGCCGTTCTTTCGTAAATAAGTGAAGTAACCTAAAATACCGATAAATGCCAGCGGCGTCCATACGAACCATCCCTTGGAAAAACCAAAAAGCACTTCGCCTATCATTGGCCTGTCAAAATAAAAACGCTCGCTACCATACGAATAAATAATAATATGCCCTGTTTCCCAACACCATATCCCCATTTGAATAAAAACCGGGATACAAAAAAATAATAGGGCAAACAATAATTTCCTGTCCGGTTTAAAAGCCAGTTTAAAGCCAGCCAGGAAGTTTTCTAAACTCCCGGCAATAAAAGGCAAGGAAAGAAGTATAAGCATATTCACAGGCCGCAAAACCAATACAAGACCAAGCGAAAATGCAGCAAGCCAAAGATATTTTCTTTCCTGCAAATGGAAAATCCTATACATAGCCAGCAAAAACATATTAACTGCACAAAAAGAAAAAACATGGCTGTAACTTGCATCTATGGTGGCAAAATAAAAAATATTGGTAGCCAACGCAATCAGAAATGTGACAAACAATGCTACCCATTCATTTTTATTGAAATACAGCAAAAGCCGCTTAAGGGCCCTCAACCCCAGGTAAAAATATGAAATCTCACCAACGAGAAAAAATAACTGGTAAATGAGTGAATATCCGTCTGCCGGTAGCCCGGTTATTTTTGCAATAAGATGGGCTACAAGAAAAAACGGCATCTGAAGGATTGCCACCCCGCCAAAATATTTATCTATCCGGGCACCCTCATATTGTACTGTGAAATCTAAGTAACTACCCGGCCCATAATATTTTGTATCATTCGCTTCCAAAAAATTGAACCTTGGGTCGTGGTAAATGAAAACAGCCGGAAGGTAACCATAGTACCCCTTGCCATCTGCATGGATTACCTGGCCCCAATCATTATCATCTCTAATAGAATAGTTTAAAATAACAATAATTGTTATGATAATTTCTACCCCTCGTTTGCGTATTATTTTCAACATAAAGAAGATGTGTGCCTTATTTTTTTTCAAATATAAAATAAAGTTTGCCTGGAAATCTACTATTGATCATTCGCCATATTTGTTTTATCCAGCCTGTCAAGTATTTGAAGGATTAGTTTGTTCTGATTTTCAAGATATATCAAAATATTCAGTATTTCTGTTTCGGCCACGGTATTTACCTCAAAATCAGATTCCGCCCTTGCTTCTGCATGATCAGATATAAGGTTTTGCCCTACCATGATCAGTGGCATCAGGAATATCTGTATCATATTGGAAATAAAAAGCCATAGAACAAAAGCCGGATAAGGATCGAACCTCAACATGTTGGGCGCAAACATATTCCAGCCAAGCCATGCTATTGTCCAAACAAAAATTATAAGAAAAAAGCCCATACTGCCCACCCTGTTGGTAATCCAAACAGCCAACCTGTCAAGCGCGCTCAATTTCTGTTGTATTTCTTTGTTAATGTCCCGTATAGGCTTTCTTAGTTTTTTAATTTCCTCTACTGTCAGGGGTTTTTGGTTCTCTTCCATATTTCAATATGTTTATTCAAAGGTTAGAAAAAAGACGCCATTCTCAAATATTCTTACCGCTTTTCTTTAGTTTTGTACGCAGCTATAAAAACAAAAAGAATAAAAGATTGAAAAGGGCATTGGCGCTTTTATTTTCTATCATTCTGTGCACAAACATACAGGCACAGGTAAAACACCATACCCGTATACTGTTGATCCTCGACTGCTCCGGCAGTATGTATTCGAAATGGGGGAAATCTGACCGTATTGCCGCTGCAAAAACCATCCTTATAAAAATGGTGGACAGCCTCCGGCATGTGGATGGGGTGGAACTGGCCCTCCGCTGTTATGGCAACGAACATACTGTAGCTGAGCACGATTGCAAAGACACTCACCTTGAAGTGCCTTTTAAAGATAATAATGCAGATGAGATCATCCGGTTTGTGAAACTGGTAAAGCCCAATGGATGGACGCCTATTGCATATTCCCTCACCATGGCTGCCAATGATTTCCCTGATACCAAAGCCAACAACGTAATCATACTCCTCACCGATGGAATTGAAGAATGTGACGGTGACCCTTGCGCCGTATCTCAAAACCTGCAGGCCAAGAAAATAATCCTGAAGCCATTTATTGTCGGCCTTGGTATTACGGATGATCTAATGAAAAGTTTTGATTGTGTAGGCCGCTATTATAGCCCAAAAAATGAAAAAGACCTGAAAAGGGTTTTTAACGGGGTTGTTTCGCAGGCGCTTGATAATACTACTGCGCAGGTAAACCTGCTGGACGAAGATAAAAAACCCGTAGAAACCAATGTCGAAATGACCTTCTACAACTCTAAAAATAACGCCGTGATGTACAATTTTTACCATACCATGAACAGTGCAGGCGTTCCTGATACCTTGCGCATAGACCCGCTGTATAAGTACAATATTATGGTGAATACACTGCCGCCTGTATCTGAAAGAATGTAATTATACAAGAAGGGAAACATAATATTATAAGTATTGCCGCACCGCAGGGTACACTGGCGCTGAAGATGGACAATGATAATGAATTTGAAAATTTTTCATGCCTTGTGCGAAAAGCCGGAACAGGCGAGATAATAAGCGTGCAAAAGCTAAACAGCAGCCTGAAATATATTACAGGCCAGTATGATCTTGAAATACTTACCTTGCCGCGTACTACTATCACCGGTGTAAAAATAAACCAGCACCAGACTCAATCGGTAGAAATACCAAAACCAGGCAAACTCACCCTTACTTATCCGCATGATGTGATAGGCAGCATATACGTTCTCCGCAATAATAAACATGAATGGGTAGCGGATATAAGCGCCGGTGGCACTGCGAGAAAAGAAACTTTCCTGCTGCAGCCAGGTAGCTATAAAGTTGTTTACCGCGGCGCCAATGCGGTGAAAACGGAAGAAACCTATGAGCAGGAGTTTAAGCTCCAGGCTGGTGGTTCAGCAGGGTTGTCCCTTTAGTTCTTTTTGGGGAAATTGATAGCAAAGCGCACGCGTATCCTCACGGCATTTCTTTTCAGGTCCCTGCCGGGATACCATCGCGGCATTGATTTCACAACCCTGATAGCCTCATCTTCAAGATCCTGGGATACAGGGCCATTGTTATTGATCTTCTCTATAGTCAGGCGCCCATCGCGCTCTACAATAACAGTAAAAATTGAAGCGCTTGATATTTTTGGCAATGCACTGGTTGGATACTTAAAGGAATTTCTTATGAAAGCATGCATTTGCTCCTCTCCACCAGGAAATGAAGGCGGATAATCCGTGTAAAAAAAAACTTTGCCTGTATCTTCTCCGTTGCCGGATAAGGCATTTTTATTAGTCCCGGTGGAATCCATTTTACCTTTATCTGCTCTAGCTGTTTGTGCTGTATCATTTTTTTGTGGCGGTTTTTCTTCTGTTGAATCTTTCGTGACCACAGGGGCTATCTTTGGTTTGGTATTTTCCAAAGGAGGGGGCGGGCTTGGGGGCGCCAGGTTCGGCACTTCATTTACCTGTATCGGTATTTCTTCTACCTGGACCATATTCATATCCATTGCAGGTTCTTTATGAAACAGATCTATAATATAAGGCATCAAAATCAAGAGCAGGAAACCTGAAATAGCAATTACCAATGCTTTGGCAAGTAACCTGCTATAGCCTTTTCTCAAAACGAAAGCACCATACGCCTTGTTCCGGTTTTCAAACACGAGGTCATCCATGTCTATATGCCGCTTCCTGCTTTCCTGCATAATCTGCTATGATAACGAACAAAATAACCTTCTATTTTATTCTTACCTTATATCAAAAACATTGTGAAAGACTATAATATTTACAAAAGTCTGCAAAAATAGCCAGTAAGATGGAAAAAAGTTATTGAGTTATTGAGTTACCGGGTTATTGAGAAATTTTCCTTTTTTGAAACAAATAAAAGGCCCAAATCCCAAATAAAGCGCCAACTATATTAGCCGCTTCATCTCCCCACTCAGCGCTGCGGCTGGTAAAAATATATTTCTGCAGCAGTTCCATTGTTCCGCCATAGGCAGCGCAAATAAATACCGCATAAATAAAAGCGTTTCTTTTTAAACCTGTAAACTGTTTTTGGTTTTTGAACCACGCCGACAATAAAAACGCAAGCACAAAGTGCATACCGGCATGTACTACTTTATCAAAGTGAAGGGATTCTAAAAGGGGCAGATGCGGGAAGGCGCTGGCAGGCGCAGAGCATAAAACAAAAATAACCAGCGCCCAAAGGAGCGCTGGCAATATATTGTATATAAATATGCTACGGTTATTCGCCAATCAGCTTCTTGTAATCTTCGGCAGAAAGCAATTCATTATCGCCGCCAGAAATTTTGATCTTTATCATCCAGCCATCGCCATACGGGTCTTTGTTTACCAGTTCAGGCTCGGCAGCCAGTTTAGGGTTTACTTCCAGCACTTCTCCTGAAAGCGGCATAAAAAGGTCGGAAACTGTTTTTACGGCCTCTACCGTGCCAAATACATCACCATGGTTTAAAGTATCGCCAATAGACTCCACTTCTACGTAAACAATGTCGCCAAGCTCACCCTGTGCAAAATCAGTAATGCCTACCGTAGCGGTACTGCCATCTATTTTTACCCACTCGTGGTCTTTTGTATATTTCAGGCCTTCTGGAAATGTATGCATGTTATTTGTCTTTTATGGGCGCAAAATTAACGGATTTTATTTGATTTTGGATTGCGGAAAAGTTATTTAGACAAACCGGGCATATTCAGAAAATTATATATATTTGTCTACTAAAGTAAACACCTATACCGCTATGGCAAAAAAAAAGGCGAATGCCCCTCCTAAAAAACCTGCCAATCCGGCAGGCAGGGTTGCAGTGAAAAAGCCACAGCCTGAAAAACTGATGCAAACGGTGATAAAGGATAAAAGCCTTGCAAACGCGCCCAAACAGCGTTACTTTAAGGTGTCTGCTTTATATTTCTTGACTTCATTTCCCAATTCTATCACTTTTGCATTGTTGGGTTCTACCTCTTTTGCCAGTTCAACCCATTGAATGGCTGGTTTATAATCTTTGTCACTGACACTTTTTTCTGCGGCTCCAATATATGCATCCAGTAGGGCGTTTTGCATATCTGTCAGGGTAGTATATTTTGGGTCTATTTCCCTTGCTTTTGCCATAGCCATGTTCGCTTCGTGAAATTTCTTGATCTTGAGATAAGCAGTGGCAAGGTTTACATACGCATCCCTGTATTTCGGGTAGATAGAAATGGCCTTATTTAAGTGGGCTATTGCCTGGTTAAGGTAAACTATCTTTTTATCAGGGGAAAGCGAATCTATTTTATTCTTACCAATGGAATCGGCAAAACTAATAGCCACCCATCCATAGCACATATTGGCAGGGGCGCTATTGGGTACTACATCGGCATCATGAAAAAATAACGTATAATTATTTTTCCAGTCTTCAGCCCTCGAAAAGGTAATAATTCCAAATAACATGATAATAATCCCGGCAAGGACATAACTAATTTTGTAAACGGCATCAGCATAGGCAGGCA
>Ga0302280_1003838_pt1 | contig 10606 bp, 15 predicted proteins | sample III_Fen_E1_1_FD_198771 | JGI IMG/M metagenome (GOLD analysis project Ga0302280, IMG submission 198771) | Peat permafrost microbial communities from Stordalen Mire near Abisko, Sweden - III_Fen_E1_1 | ecosystem: Environmental > Terrestrial > Soil > Wetlands > Permafrost | place: Sweden: Abisko...
GATAGGAATTAATCGGCTATAACACTGCTTGGGTTTGCCCATCTTAAATATTAAAATCAAATCTTTAAGCTTCAATTAAAGATTAAAGTATAAATTTTTCGATCTTTTTTGGTAGCAGCTAATTCCCCTGTCAGATCCGATATTCTATCACCAATGCTGGAAAAAAGTCGAAGATGTTTCTAAATTTTTTACTGATGATTTTAAAAAATGGAAAACTGATAGCAACAAGATTAATGAAGCTGCATATGTAAAACTACTATCAATTTGTGATCATTCTATGTTCAAAACATGCGAGATAATTACTTGTTCTGGAGTTCTTTTAGGAATTTCCGACGTATCGTCTCGCGATCCTCTTGAGTTTATCGACAAATTGATTCCACCTACAGAATTTAACATCCAAGATCCAAAATCGTTAGATATGCGTACTGCAGCATCATCATCCTACATTTTCGACTATTCTTGTATTCCTCAAGTCCTTGCGGATATCTAACCACAACAAACCTCTTTATCTGGTTTTAAATGAATTATAATCAAAGATTAATTAGTTAAACTACACTTAGCTAATTCAAATTTAAAAGAATTAAAACTCCTTATAAAATGTCACACGATGGAATGGAAGATAGAGATCAACTTCTCCGAGGTACTATTTACGATCCAATTAGAGGTCACGAAATCCAGCATGATATAAATACAAGTCATAAAAAACTTACCAATGATGTAGATCGTCTTACACAAATAGTAAAAAATCTCAATGCTGATAAATATAGCTATGATATACGTATACTAGAATTGACTTCTGATAGAGATCGTTGGAAAGACCTTGCAAATAAACTACAGGAAAAAGCTATAAATAGAAAAGATACAAGTATAGTCGAAGAAGTAGCTAGATTTTCTAAACTTGTAAATGATCTGGCCACCGATAGAGATAAATGGATGGCTCTGACTATTGATCTTAAAGCTCAGATAGAATCGCTTCGAGATTATGATTCGCCTCGAGATTATGATTCGCCTAGATATAATTAATATAAGAATAATATATTTCACCAAAAGATAAGTATTTAATTATTCCACCATCTTAGGGTATTTACGATAAGATATATAACTCCTAAGAATATAACACTATGTATAGCAATCACGGCCATTCCAGGGCTACCATTGGTATCAAAAAATTCAACACCAAATTTAGAAAAGATCGAATCACTTATGGTATACGCAAACGCGCTATACAAAAGAGCCCCAACTAGAGTGATCAAAAGGATAGCAAAGAATTTTTTCATTCCTTGTTTTGTTGACGTAGACATGCTCTGTTTCGGAGCTGTTACTGATTGTACAGAGTAAAACCCCTCATCGGACACTATATTTTTTATAGCAGTTCTAGACATACCCGGAATTGTTCTAGAAGGAGGTAGACGACTTGCATCTGCCTTTGGATAAGAACTTGCAAATAACTCTATATTTCTACCGTCCATACTATTTATTATATTGTTAGAAGATTTTATCTTGTAAATAGGAATAAAATAAACAGTTTTTTCAGTGATTGTTCTCATATATTAAAAATAAAGATGATCATATTTTCATGTCAAGAGACCTGAAAATAATATAAAAACATAATTATATCCTCAAAAATAAGCACAACAAAAAAGTCTTTTAAACCAAGAATTAGATTCGACTGGAAGATCAGCTGTAAACCACCATTGATTAGAAGGGGAAGCTATACCGTCAATATTCATGTTTCCGGAAAAATAAAGCCATCCCATAGATGATGGATCAAATTCTTTTTCGTTTTCTCCATATACCTGTATGGGAGTAGAATGATGATATAATCTTTCCGAGCAAACATCCCATACAAATCCAAATATGCGAGGATAGGTTGTATCAAAAGGATAAAACGAATGATCTCCGTGACAAGAATAAGCGACTACTGGGTAGGTATGTTTAACAGATAAATGTATATCTTCTCTTGGTGGTATTTTACGGTCTGGATCTTCAGGAATTTTCCACATTCCTCCATGGGTTCCGTGGGCTCCAAAATAGGTTTTAGCCAAACGTGTTCCTCCATCTGATGTTTTAGATACATATACTGCAATAAATTTAAGATCACATTTGTGAGCAAACTTATCCAGGCTACAACAACAATTACAAACCTTGTAAGGTATAGTATGTGAGAAAAGATAAAAATACACCAAGATATATCCTCCCTCATCCCAGGGTAGAACTCTGACATAACAAGGACCAGACCAACTATGACCTTGTAATTTTTCTTCCCATTGAGTATCAGAGAAGTGTAGATATAGATCAGGAATCTTTTTCTTGTAAAGCTGATATAAAGCCGCGCTAGTTGGGTTAGATAAGGTAAATTTCGGATCGCTCGTACTTTTTACCTCACAACATGAAAGATATCTTTCTATACTTATTGGAAAGCATACTTCATCTGGACGAAAGTATATGATTGGAGTGAACCGAGAAATTAGTAAGTTGAAATCTGTCATAGTTATTAACTATAGTTGAGGTATTGTTTAACAGGTAATTTTTCATAAAATATGAAAAATGAAAGTTAATCTTTAAGGCATCCACATGGGTCTAGCAATTCCTGAACAACACATGCTGCAAACATTAAATTCTCCTGGATTCAACGGATTCATACAAGCTATGCACATAGCGTGACCAGTTTGAGGGTGATGCATTTGATATTTGCCAAAAATCGGGTGATCGCTAAGCGAAGGGTGTTCTATATCGTTGTCTTTAAATTCCTCATCGTCAAATCGTACTTTCCATGTCCATTTATCTCCAGGTTCATATCCGGAATTTCTCAATGTTAAATATTCACTTTCAGACATGTTCCTGAAAGTAATAGGATGAGAATTAAACTGTTTACCATTTAGTTCCAATACTTTTTTACGATCTCCAGGTGTAGTCATCACCATTATAGCTTCTCCAGAAGCTGGATATACACGATTAGGTTTGATGGTAGATTCCGCGAATACCCATTTCATCAAATTAGAAACATCGCGACCCCAAGTTTGATGAGGCATTGTGAGAGCTTTAGATTCACACCAAACGTAACATTCTGTTGGACAATATTTGGACATCCTTAGATAGTGAAGAATATATGATTAATAAGAACAGATATAATATAGACTGAAAATCAATTATAAAATGTTTATTTACAATTCATGACAAAAAATCAATAATTTGGATAGATGATACTGTCCAAACTATTATGCTATTGGTTACCAGGTTCAGTCTGTTCGTATTCAGTTCGGCTCTTAATCTTTTCTATCTTACAAAGTTTACATATTATACTTATTCCAGTAGAATGTTTACATCCTACTTTCTCCTCTATTTCTAGAGCCAAATATGCTAAATGATCTACTATCTTATCTGTATCTTCTACTGATTCTTTTTGAATTAGTTTAGTCTCAGAAGTAGCTTCTTTAACTAAACTCTTCTCGAATTCTAAAGCAGTTTCATTTGCATAAATCATCTTGGGCATAAGATTAATTATTAAAATACCTTCTAATGTCTTACATCTAGATAACATAACATATCCAAGGCCAGAACAGAACAGAGAAGTTCCGAGATCTATAATCGCATAATCCAGGGTCGATCCCTGCTGTTTATGACACGTTACAGCGTCTGCAAGAATAAGAGGGAATTGATGCCTAACTACATCAACTTTGTCGTCGCTAAATTCGTAGGGATGAGGAATAATATCAACAATCATTCCACATTTGAACTCGACTACTATGCGCTCATCATGACACTCCAAAACTACACCCCTGGACCCGTTGGTTAACCCTTCTTCTACAGAAAGATTTTTAGTAAGCATGACTTGTGCTCCAGGTTTCATAAGGATCTCTGAACTCACAATAGAGTCCATATACTCAGAATAATCATTTGTATTAATGCTATCTGGATGGATCACAAGAACTCCATCTTTTGTAGTCTTGATCATAATCGTATCTTCGGCTTCGTAAACAATGGTATCTCCTTCAAGCTTTTGTAGCTCTGAAATATTTATAGCTTCAACATCTCTCTTTAGAGGATATATACGGGTTGGTTTTATATTTTCTTTAAGCTCACCAGCACGCTCTTTGCGTCTATATTCTTCGTATGCTACTACTCGTGTTCTCAACATATTAATATCTTCAGCTGTATGTTCACCTAATCGAATTCTAGCAAGCATTTCGAAATGCTTTATATCTGGATATCTATAGGGATGAGATAATTTAAATATATATAAATTTAAACGAGGCCATACTAAACTTTCAAATGCAAACTTATCATTTATAGGTTGTAATTGGAGAAAATCTCCACTAAATATTACTTGTAATCCACCAAACGGAGGTATGGGTATTTTTTTAGAAAAAAGTCTTTTCATCTCTTTACGTCCTATTCTTATTTCCTGACCCAATTTTGATACTAATTCGAGTATAGATGATCCGAGCATACTGACTTCATCTATAACAAGACATTCACAGTTCTTCCATCTTTTAAGTTTATCTGGAGCCTGTCGAATATTTTTAAGGATAACTTCAGCAGGATCTTTTCCCAATTTTATCGAGCTCCAGCGATGTAGAGTAGATGCTCCATATCCCAAAGCATGAGCAGAAACGCCTGTAGTCGAGGTCAAATCGCAAATAATATTTAGACGGTTAAACTCTCTTTTTATCATCCCAATAGTATAGGATTTTCCAGTTCCCCCCATACCTGATATTAATACATTCCTCTTATGAACAAAAATAGACTCATATAAGTCTGGATAAAGTTTGAATAATTCACTCTCTTTGTAATCTTGAGGATAACGAATTTCTTCAGACATAGTGTTTATATGAATATTATTATTCGTATAAAAAATTCATTTAGATACCTGTCATTTGTCTATTCTGCTTAAAAATCATATTTGTTGCCCTTCTGGAGCTGCTGTTTCTGATAGTTGCACAAAAGGAATTGGATCCATCCAGGGAGCAAATGCTTGAGAATTGGGAACTACTTGAACCTGAATAGGAGAGTTTAGAGTTATAACTTTTTCTTCCGTTTCATCTGAGTGGGTATGTTGGCATTTATGCTCGGTGCGCTCATATTTCCAGGTTGAAACTTTACATTTAAGATAACTGCTAACTCCAAGATTGATGACCAGGTCATCTCCTTTGACGAAATCTCCATAGGCATTTTGTTTTCCTTCTTCAATCATAGTATCAATAACTGTAATTACCTGTTTAAGTTCCTCGTTATTTAATTCCATACTAACAATAGTATGCCCTTTAGTTCCATATTCTAGACGATATTTATCACAGTTACAATGGACGGCTACAAATTGCGTATCGTCAAAATTTAATATACGAGAATTAATGAGGCTCGGACCGTATAATTTCTTCATGTATATGTTATATTTTTTATCCTGTTCAGTTTCATCCTTAAATTCATCAATGATGATCTGGTCATCTATGGGGACGCAATAGGTTAAAATATTAAAATCGATATAAAAGCTTAACCCTCCAAATTGTAAACTCATATAGGGTATACTACTTGAATAAAACCATAATACTCCTCTAGCTTTGGTAGTTGTTAATGAGGACATTTGACGTAGATAAGTGATCTTTAAGTATGATAAATGAATTTTTCATTTTTATATAATTAGCATTAAAATCGTCTGAAATGAATGTTTTGTTAATTGTCACTTATGGATACCGATTCTTTGCTCAGAACTTCTTTGTTTATTCTATTCCAGAGAATAAGATAAGTGAGGAAGAAATGAAAATTTTAGAGGATATCAATCACCATATTATCAAATGTGGACCAGCTCCGTCTTATGGATGGCCTGAAAAGGTAGTATCGGCTCATAAGATTTATATCCGTTTACAGACAGACTGGAAAAATTATGATGTTACTTCAAACCAGGAAATATGGGGTCATCCAGTTCAGTTCACCAAAATGTTTAATTTTAGATTTAACGAAGCTGGAGATTTTACTACAACATATCGAGAACCTTTATCCGATGTATAAAAAATTAAATATAACCTTTGATTTACTTATATTAAATAAGTATATCTTATCTATGAATTTTCCATATAGTTGTGCTCCTGATTTTCCCGAGTTTGGAGGAGCAGATTTTACAACTTCAGAATTACTCCTTTCTATAGACAGCTCACTTGAGCAAAGAATACCATTCTATTGTTATTGTGAGGAATGTATAGCCAAAATTTTTATAGAGAATCGACGGTCTACTACTCCAAGCAAAATTTCCAAAATAGAATTAACGTCTTCTATTCTTTTTACGATGCAAGATGATGCTAATTAATTTAAATAATATTGCTACTTAAAGATTAGTCGATTCGGATTAAAATGATCGTATCAGGAAGTGAATATCAAACTGTTCATCAATGTGATAATTGTAACTTAACAGATCTTCATTGTAATACCCTACCATGTGGAAGATATCTCTGTATGGAATGCAAGAAAAAGGTAGAATGTCCATGTCATTCTTGTCAAACTACTTTACCAGCTTTCCGAGCACGTAAGAATATCTGTCCTAAGTGCACGTCGGAAATGCCGATAGATCAAATGAGATGTGAACAGTGTTATTCTACTACCCTCGAGACGGCGTCTATGTACGATCTCTTTTCTCAACTTGTTGGAAGGATCTTTTGCATTCCTATTGCGCCTGAGCGTATTCGGCCTACACGTTTACAGTTTAATCCTGATCGAGTTATTCAAGAGATAACAGCTGACTTGGATAATTTACCCTTGAATCATCCTGCATTAGTAAGAAAACCTTATCCTTATATCAAAGGCCAAACTATTCCTCCTATTAACAAATTTGGTATAGATTCTTTATCTACAATTGGTATCCATAATAATTCTACTATACCATGTGGACTGGTTCCTGACCCTACTAACACAGCTGATGCTCAATTTAAGCGTAAACTAACCAATTGTTTACAACATCGTTTAAAACAATCTCATTCTATACTTCAGGGACAATCTGTTCCACCTGCTACAGAAATGTGTAAAGCGCCTGTAGGTTTAGATGGATTCTCACAATACGCCCTTGCAGTAGAACCAATACCTAATAATTCTAATATGAAATTAGGTACAGGTGTCAATACAGATATAGATAAAAAGTATCTGATGTTGGTCGAACATTCTATAGTTAATAATAAGAACTAGAAGACGGACATTATATAAATATTTCTTTTTATCGCTTATTATCACCAAGATTTAAATTTCAATAAATGAATTTTTATTGAAACTCAAAATAAAGCTCCATTATATCCAAAATGTTTAAACTGTTACCAAAATGTATCCTACATATCATAGCACAATATATCATCCCTAAACCTAAGCGTTTTAAATCTTTTATCGATAAAGAAAAAACAAATTTATCCTGTCTGTCAGGAAATTCAGGAGCAATTTCCATTTTGGAAAAACACCAGGAAAATATAAATTGGTATTGGCTTTCGACAAATACGGAGGCGATTCCCCTTTTAGAAAAGAATTTAGAGAAAATAAAATGGGGCTGTCTTTGCACTAATCCAGCGGCAATTTCCCTCTTGGAAAAGAATCCAGATAAGATAAACTGGGCTTTCAAAAAATCCTGCCGCTATTCCTCTATTGGAAAAGAACCTAGACAAGATAGATTGGGCCCGATTTTCATACAATCCTGCGGCTATATCTTTGTTGGAAAAGAATCCAAATAAGATAGACTGGTTATGGTTATCTGGAAATCCGAAAGCAATTTTGCTACTGGAAAACAATCACGAAAAAATAGACTGGATCCAGATTTCTTATAATCCTGCAGCTATATCTCTTTTGGAAAACAATCAGGAAAAAATACAGTGGAATAGGATTTTCTCAAATCCGGCTATATTCGAGATGGATACAGAACAATATAAAAAAGATTTAAATTCATTGGTTAATTCTATGTATATTTAATATCTTCAACCAAATAAAATCGTTTAACTTGTCTTTTATAATAACAATTTAAACAGTGGAATTTTATATTTAAATCATCTCTCATGTCTACTGATTCTACCTATTATGATATTCTTGGATTATCAAAGACGGCTTCATCAGAAGAAATAAAAAAGGCCTATAAAAAGTTGGCAATTAAGGCTCATCCAGATAAGAACCCGAATAATAAGGAGGAGGCGACAAACAAATTTAAAGAGATATCTGAGGCTTATGAAGTATTAAGCGACCAGGAAAAACGTAAACGCTACGATCAATTCGGAAAAGAAGGTCTAGGGCAACAAAACTCTGATAATATGGAGCATTTTAATAGTATGTTTCAGCAAATGTTTCATGGAGGTAATCCGTTTTCTTCCTTTATGGGTATGAATATGCCGGGAATGGATGGGGTTAGAAGTATGTTTGGACAACAACATCAACAGAAAGAAGAAGGAGATGTTAATATTAAACTAGGAGTTCCCCTCAATATTTGCTATACTGGAGGAACTATTAATATAGTTTTACCTCGTAAGTCTCATTGCTCTGGATGTGACGGATATGGTTCAGCTGATAAACAGGCTTATGAATGCGGTAAATGTGGAGGAGCTGGAACACGTACTATAACTACTCGTATGGGACCTATGATCCAACAACAAATGATAAATTGTGAAGACTGTAAAGGAAAGAAATTCAAGGATGGTTATAGTCCGTGTACACTATGTTCAGGGAAAAAGATTGTTGACGATAAGTTCTCTGGATCTATAGTTATCCCAAAGGGATGTTTACCCAAGGAAGTTATTACCTTGGTCGGTAAGGGCTCTGTATATCCTAGGAGTAAAGGAGATAAGCGACACGATATCATGTTTACTATTGAGAATGTTCCGTCGCATACGGAGAAGATAGAACGCGATCCATCCCATCCGATGAACTTAATAGGAGAGCTCAAACTAACCCTAGCAGAAGCACTATGCGGATTTTCCAAGGAAATACCTCATCTAGACGGACATATGGTACAGATAACTTGCGGAGATATATGTACCCCAGATACCTATATAATAGTAGAAGGAGAGGGGATGATAAAAGATTGTGATATCAGGGGCGATTTAACACTTAAACTCAAGATAGAATTTCCGGCAATTATTCGAAGCAAGAAATCTTTATGGAAAGCTTTAGAGGCATGTGAATGTGAGATATATAAAAACGGTTCTAATATACAAACCCGAACAATTAAGCAGGAAAAGGAATCATCGAATCAGAATAAATCAGAGGAGAAACAAGAAGGAAAACAAGAGTGTAGACAGATGTAGGTATCTATAAATGATTTTATTGTTTAAAACAATTAACTCATCATCACACAGTCATTCTTTTAAATGAATTCAAGACTGCCAAAATGTCTGCTACATATCATAGCACAATATATAGTTGGTAAACCAGTACGTTTTAAATCTTTTGTTAATCAGGATAAGATAGAGTCCAGTTTATCTTATAATCCTGCGGCAATTTCCCTCCTGGAAAAGAATCCGGACAAGATAAATTGGCCTGGTCTATCTCAAAATCCTATGGCAATTTCCCTCCTGGAAAAGAATCCGAACAAGATAAATTGGTATTGTTTATCTCAAAATCCTGAGGCAATTTCCATCCTGAAAAAGAATCCGGACAAAATAGATTGGTCTGGTTTATCTAAAAATCCTGAGGCAATTTCTCTCCTGGAAAAGAATCCGGACAAAATAGAATGGTCTGGTTTATCTAAAAATCCTGAGGCAATTTCTCTCCTGGAAAAGAATCCGGATAAGATAAATTGGTACTGGTTATCTCGAAATCCTGCAGCGATTTCCCTCCTGGAAAAGAATCCGGATAAGATATATTGGTATTGTCTATCTGGAAATCCTTCGGCAATTTCCCTCCTGAAAAAGAATATAGACAAAATAGTTTGGTCTGGTCTATCTCGAAATCCTGCAGCAATTTCTCTCCTGGAAAAGAATCAGGATAAGATAAATTGGTCTGAACTCTCTGGAAATTCGGCTGCTATTCATCTTTTGGAAAAGAATCCGGAAAAAATAGATTGGTTTTATTTGTCAGGAAATAAAGCCATAATAGAGTTCGATATAGAACAGTATAAAAAAGATTTGAATCTGTGGGTAGACAACTTGGTTATTTTAGCTCATATTCCTACTAGATCTTTTTAGACTTATATAATTTGAGATTAAATTGATATAACATGTAGGTATCTCTCTGTCTATAAATGATTTAATTTTCAATAATTAAATCACTATTTCATCAAATGAATTCACGATTACCAAAATGTCTGCTACATATTGTAGCACAATATATAGTTGCTAAACCGACGCGTTTTAAATCTTTTATTGATCCGAAAAAGATAGACTGGTATCGTCTATCTGGAAATCCGGCAGCAATTTCTCTATTAGAGAAAAATATAGAAAAAATAAGCTGGATTTGGCTGTCTAAGAATCCGAATCCAGCAGCAATTTCTCTATTGGAAAAGAAACCGACTTGGATGGATTGGTGGGTAGTAGCTGTCGTCGATAAAGATCGAGGAAATTAAAATTATTTGAAATCTTTTTCAAATAAAGCTTAAAGGTTTGATTTTACCTTACAATAGAGTTTATTAACTCTAATAAACACCAATATCTCAGAC
>Ga0302280_1003839_pt1 | contig 10604 bp, 10 predicted proteins | sample III_Fen_E1_1_FD_198771 | JGI IMG/M metagenome (GOLD analysis project Ga0302280, IMG submission 198771) | Peat permafrost microbial communities from Stordalen Mire near Abisko, Sweden - III_Fen_E1_1 | ecosystem: Environmental > Terrestrial > Soil > Wetlands > Permafrost | place: Sweden: Abisko...
AGAACACAAATGAGTTAATTATATTAACACCTATCCGGATTGCTCCTGAGAAGAATGCTGATCTTATTCTTCGTATTGCCCCTGAAGTAATCCATAAGGTGCCTAATGCTGTCTTTTTAATTGCTGGTGATGGACCGCTTTATCAACAGATTTTACTAGAAATTAAGAAAATGGGTTTGGAAAAGAATGTAAAGTTGATTGGTTACCATGCAGATATTAAATCGTTACTTGAGAAAACAGATATATTTTTACTGCCATCTTTTTTAGAATTGCATTCAATTGCCATTTTAGAGGCCATGAGCATGGGAGTACCTGTTGTCGTGTCTGAGGATGTTGGTTGTAATAGTGAGTTTATTCAAAATTGGCAGAATGGTGTTTTGCTAGATCCGTTTAAAGATGAAGGTTGGGCAGAGGCTATAATTAAATTACTTCAAGATCAAAAATTACGGAAGCAAATAGGGGAAAAGGGATACGAATGCTGTTTAGAGAAGTTCAATATTAAGAATACAGTTCGGAATTTTGAGAGTCTCTATGTTAATCTCGTGGTTACTTGATTATCGTTTTTGGATTACACTTCTATTAAGCTGTGCTTTAGGCGCAATGTTAAATATGGTTGTGCCTTTTTTATCAAGTAAACCTATTTTTCTTCTCGCCTTACCTTTAGGTCTTGCATTCTTTGCATTATTAGTCATAAAACCTAAATGGACATTAATAATATTAATTCTTACCAGGCCGCTATTAGACAATCTTTTAAATATAAGTAAGGTGGGTGTTGGTGAGGGGCAAGGTGTTGGGATAGGGGCAATACTTAATCTGGCGATCATTGTTTTAGCTATTTTCTTAATATTTTATTCTGGGAATTTTATAAATCATATTAAGGTAATTCGCTATTGGATGATATTTTTATCATTAATGTTTATTGTTATTTTTTATTCACCTTATCTTTTTGGGGCCATACGTTTATATTTTAATTATTTAAGTTATTTTGCAATGCTTCTGATCCCTTTTTTAGTAATAAAGAATAGGGAAGATTTCTTATTTTGGCTTAAGATCTTGTCATTATCCTTTATTCTTCCTGTTATTTGTGGTGATGTGGATATGAAACGCGGTGGTCATTATTATGTAGATGCTGGGATGCGTGTTGCTGGAACATTCTCACATCCTAATATATTGGCATTTTATTTAGTCTTAGGACTAACACTCTATTTTTATATATTAAAAAGTAAATATTGGAAATTAAATTCAATAACCATTTGGGGTATAGGGATATTAATGATTAATATGATAATTTTATTGATTGGTACAAAAACAAGAAATGCCTGGATAGCTTGTTTGGGTATTTTTTTTATTTATGGTTTATTGAAGGATAGAAAATTCCTATTAATATTATTCTTACTTATCCCTATTCTTTTTTTTGTCCCTCAAGTTAAGAAAAGAGTCCTTACTGTAGTTAGTTCCCAAGCTGATTCTGATTATAAAGGGATAAATTCTATGGAATGGCGATTACGGATGTGGAAAAGCTGTTTACCTTTGATAGCCCAAAGACCTTTACAAGGATATGGTCTGACGTCATATTTGCCTATGTCAGCACAATTTTCAACAGTTGGTCAAAATGGAGCGCATAACGCATATTTACAATTACTTTTTGAAACAGGTATCTTTGGTCTTTTTAGTTTTATAGCTTTATTCTTAAGCCCACTTATTATCTTCTTTAAGAAAATGATTTCATCTATTAATCAAGTTCAAGCAAGACTTTGGGCGATCGTTGTTGCTTATGTGATTAGTTATCTGATTATTTGTTCAGCAGATAATATGCTTTATTATTTGGCTTTTAATTGGTATGTATTCTTTTTTATTGGTCTTATGCTAGTGGCTGAAAGATATTCTTATGAATGATGTTTCATTTGTAATTCCTTCCTATAATTCCTTTAAAACAATAAAAAATACTCTTGATAGTATCTTCAAACTAAGAAATTTTACTGTTATCAAAGAGATTATTGTGGTGGATTCTTCGGATGATGGGGAAACGAGAAGGTTAATTCAAGAGGATGATAAAAAGTTAAAGGTAATTTTATTGGATAAGAAGACTTCTCCAGCCCTTGGGCGGAATATCGGGGCTCAGCATGCAACGGGGAGTTTATTGTGTTTTATTGATAGTGATGTGTATTTGGATGAAACTTGGTTGGAACACATTTTAAAGGCTTATTTGGATGGATGTAAAATAGGAGCGGGTTCTGTATCAATCCCGGATTTTCAAAAGAAAAATAATTTAGCCTTAGCTCAATTGTATTTGCAATTCAATGAATCACTTGATGTAGGGAAAACACGACCGATAACCATGGTTCCAGCTTGTAATATGTTTGTGGATAGGGAGCTTTTTAATAAAGTCGGAGGATTTCCTGATATTAGGGCTTCGGAAGATGTTTTGTTATGTTTAAAAATAGGAGAGTTAACCAAGGTTTGGTTTGTTCCAGATGCTCGATGTTTTCATATTTTCCGGGAGTCATTTCAATCGTATTATAATAATCAGCTAGTTTTGGGAAAATATATTATCATTTATCGTCGAAAGACGTATCATAAGTGGTATTACAAGGGGTTTTGGCCAATCGTGATGTTGCCTGGATTCTTGTTAATTAAAATAACTCGGATTAAATGGCGCATCTTAAGGGCTGGATGGCGGCATTATCGAAAATTTATTATTTGTTCCTCTTTATTTTTAGTCGGCCTTTATTTTTGGGCAAAAGGATTTGTTCAGGGTTGTTTTGAGAAAGAAGGCTTATGACGGCAAAAGTTAATATTTGCAATGTTCAAATTGATAATGTAACGATGCAAGAAACGCTTGATATTTTTGAGTCTCTTATTGAAAAAAGAAAGCCTTGTTATGTGACGGGTCCTAATATTGATACCATCATACGTTGTAATAATGATCCTGAGTTTGCTCAATATTATCAAGAAGGAGTTTTATGTTTGGCAGATGGAATGCCGCTTTTATGGGCGGCAAAATTTTTAGGCACGCCACTTAAGGAAAAGGTTTCAGGATCAGATCTGGTTCCTCGTGTTTGTGAATTAGCTAATCAAAAAAGATACAGGATTTTCTTTTTGGGCGGGCGTCCTGGAGCAGCAGAAACTGCTGTTGAAAAATTACAGCAAACTTTGACTAATTTAAAAGTGGTAGGGACGTATGCGCCGCCCTATGGTTTTGAGAATAATTACGAAGAGCTTAGGAAAATTTTAACCATGATTAGAGATGCCGAACCAGACATTTTATTTGTGGGTTTAGGCGCTCCCAAACAGGAAAAATGGATCAAGACCTATCATCAGGAGCTTGGTGTGCCTGTTTCCATGGGTGTAGGAGTCACATTTGAATTTATAGCAGGAGTTATCAGGCGTGCACCCAAATGGATGCAAAACGCTGGCCTTGAGTGGTTTTGGCGCCTGTGCATGGAACCTGGTCGGCTTTGGAAAAGGTATTTAGTGGATGATATGCAATTTTTTAGTTTAATTTTAAAGCAAAAAATGAAGGGTAATCAATGAAAAGAATAAGTTTAATGATGGCCTTCATTGGGATGATTTTATTTTTAAGCATTAGTTATGCTTCAGAAAATCATTGGGAATTTGCAGGTTGGTATGGTGGGGGATGTTATCCCAATTTAGCTTTTGATCCTCATAACAAGGACCGAGTCTATCTGACTTCTGACGTGGCAGGAATTTGGCGCAGTGATGATTTAGGAGAACATTGGCATTTTATTACTAAAGGCTTAGGACAGATGACAGTTGCACAGGTGGCGGTGGCACCTTCAGATTCACATGTGCTTTATGCGGCAACAGGTGGTGGATTGTTTGTTTCAAAAAATGCGGGTGATTCATGGACTGCAGCTAATGATGAACAGGGAAAGATAACTTTTAAACGTCCTGAGAATTATCGTCCGATTGCTATTGATGGAAAAAATTCAAATAAATTATGTATTGGAACTGTCAAGGCCCAATTGTTTTGTTCTGATGATTTTGGAACACATTGGAAGAATATCGATCCTGATGGAAAATCTTTTTCAGGGAGTACGAATATAACGGCCTTATCTTTTGATAAACAGGGAAAACTGTATGTGTCTTCTGATAAAGGCTTGAGTGTTTGCTCAACTGAAGGTGGTTGTCAGTCAATCCCTGGTGCACCAGCATCGATAACAGATTTTGTTTTTTCACAAAAATCTCCGTCTATTTTTCTTGCGGCTGGAGATGATAAATTATGGATTTCAAATGATAGCGGTGCTACATGGAAATCTTCTAATTCTATTCCTCAAGGCAAAACGTATCGGATTGCTTTGGATGAATCAGGTAGTACTCCTGTTATTCGGGTGATTTGGGGTAAGGATTGGAAAGGTGGAGAGTTAGTCAGTCGGGATCAAGGACAGACGTGGGAAGCGCAAGATAGTAATTTAAATGCAGATATAGCGTCTGACCCGACAGATCTTTGGGCTTCGAAAGGGGGAAGATCAACGGGAGTTCAAGTTGATCCTTTTGATCCAAATGTGGTATTTCGTACAGATTGGTGGGGTGTTTGGCGCAGTGATGATGGAGGTGCAAGTTGGAATGAAAAGATCATTGGTGCTCCTGATTCAGTAGCTACTCACATAGTGATTGACCCCAGTGGCGATATTTATGTGGCTGCGATGGATAATGGCCTTTTACGCAGTCATGATGGCGGGAAAACATATGAAATGTTATTTCCCAGAAAATATGATCCATCTGAAAGCGGGCATATTTGGCGGGTTGCTGTTTCGGGGAATACGATTGTTGGCACTTCTTCTCCTTGGAATGATGTTGTGAATCAGGTCATTTATAGTGAAAATTCAGGCAGTACTTTTGCTTTGGTCCGTGATGGTTTTCCTGCAGGTAGACCGCAAGGAAATACAATGTGGGGAGAAGGCTATCCTCGAGCTTTAGCTGTTGATCCCAATAATCCTAATAATATATATTTAGGCATGGATGGTGATGATGGCGGTGGGCTTTTTGTATCTAAAGATAAAGGTTTAAGTTGGCAACGAAGTCAGGGTCAGCCCGGCTCTTTAAGAGTTTATAACGGTCTTGCCGTAGATCCTACGGATTCTAATCGAATTATTTGGGGAGCTTCTTCCAATGGCGGTGGGGTATATGTTTCAGAAGATGCTGGAAAGACATTTAAACTTCGGGAAAAACAAATGGATTGGGTTTTTGGGGTAGCAATAAGTTCTGATGGGAATATGTATGCGGCTGGTGATAGTAGTGGAGCCAAATTATTTGCATCGGTGGATCATGGACAGTCCTGGAATATGATTGGTGATTTTGGAAAAGATAGGGCTTTGGCCGCAGTGACTATTGATCCCAATGATTCTAAACGCATTGCGGTGAGTACGGTTAGTTGGAACAATAAGCCGTGTAAGATTTTCTTAAGCATTGATAGCGGCAAGAATTGGCAAGATATCACAGCTGATCTTCCGGATGGTGCAGGCGCTTCATCGATTGCCTTTGATCCCAAAGGAAAATATTTATACATTGCCCGTTATGCTGGTTCTGTTTATCGATTAGCTTTATGAACAGTTAGGAAATGAAGAAATCTTAAAATGAAGCCCGGATGGTTTTGGAATGAATTATAAGGACAAAAGTTTACAGTATTGGCTGCCGTTTTTGATTTGGCTGGAAATTATTTTCTTGCTTTCATCAACACCGGGGGCGTATTTGCCTAAGATGCCATCAGAAGATTGGAATTTTTGGGCACATCGCGTGGCGCATATCGGGGAATATTCGGTTTTAGGAGTGTTGTTTTTAAGGGCATTTTCTTATAAACGGGCAAGGATTGGAATACCAATTATATTGTTTTTGTCGGTTTTTATGTTTTTATTTGGTGCTTTTGATGAATGGCATCAATCCTTTGTTCCGGGAAGGCATAGTCAGCTGATTGATGCAAATTTTGATACAATCTGTGGAGCTTTGGGGATGTTTGGGTATCTTGTCTGGGTTAGGTGCAGGTTAAAGAGTTATTTCCCGAAAAGATAATCTTGTTGTTCTGGCGGGATTTGGGTGGATAGGTCGTTGAGTAAGTCTTGGATGCTTTGGATGGCTTGAGGCACTTGATCGCGGGTGGTTGTGATATCAATTCTGATCATGACACCCGTTTTTTGTTTGTTAAAGAGGGAATACCAAAATTGAATGAGTTTTTGTTCTGTCCAATCAACCTCTTTTTTGTTGATACAAATCCAGTAGACCGTTAAAAACCCTTCTTCTCCTTTTTGAAAATAGATCGCCTTGGCCTTCCAGGCATGATTCGATAATTTGAACTCCACATCATCCAGATCCTGCGCATCATAACCCGCACCACCAATGCAAACCTTAGGGTGATGGAAATTATTAGCATCAAGGATGAATAAATAGATCAAGGGACCTAAATCTTTGTCGTATTCCTTCTCTAGTATGTGGCCGATAAAATACATGCTTTCTTTATTGGTATTGATTTCATCTGAAAGATCCTCAGTATGCCAGCCCGGCAGGCTTTGAGGAAGATTCAGTGAGGCTATGATATCTGTGCCTGCGTATTTATGTTTAGGCAACCCAAAGGCGATACCAATAGTTAAAATTAATAAAGTACTAGCAAATATTATTCTTGATAGATTATTCATTTTCTTCCAGGTGTTTTTCAAAGGATACAAAACAGGCGAGCATCATCGTAAAGATGATCAATCCTGTAATCATATGAATCCGGCCTTCGGCAATCTTAGGGCCTAAGAAATAAATTGTTAAGCAAGTAGCTAATATTCGCAAAAGGTTACCCAGCAAAGCCAAGGGGATGATGGCGAGGCTAAGTTGTATTTTAGATTTAAAACTAAGCGGGATAAGATGAATATACACCAAACCTAAGGCCAACATGGTGACCAGTGAACGCAGGCCGCTGCAAGGAGCGCCCATATAGATCTCATTGCCATTAATTGATAATAAAAGGCCTTCGCGGAGGATTGGGATGCTGAATATTTTAAGAATAATATCAGCGGATATTGCAACCCCATATCTTAAAGGAAGTGTGATACTGTCCAAGATCCCTAATGGTGGTGGAATCAGTAATAGTAAATAAAGGCATGGGAATAACAGGGCTTGGGCAGTCTTTTTGCCGTAAAAATAGAGGATAAGGCCTAAGGAAACAGGGATGATTGAGAATGTTGAAATAAAAAGATAATCCTGGCGCCAGCCGAGTAGGTAAAGCAATAGACCAAAGATTAACAGCAATAAACTAAAGACAGTACTGCTGGGTTTGGTTGAAGAAATAGGGATGATTGAATCACGTCTGCGCCAGACTAACCATATGGCAACTGGAAGTATGAAATAGGCGTGAGTATAGTCGATTTCTTGCCAGCGCAAGGCATAGAGTTGGATAAAAATTGGGATATAGAGGATAACAAAAAGTAACCAGGGAAGAAGATAGAACATGTAAGAACTATTTAAGGAAGATCTTAGGCGGTTGGAAGATTGTAACGTTTACGATAACTTAAAGCTAAAACTCCAGCACCTAATAAGAAAAGAAGATATCCAACAGGTTCGGGAGTAACACCACGGCCACGATGACCTATGCCACCATTTCCGCCATTATTCCAATTCCCATTACCATTGCCCCAGTGATGATCTCCGTGATCACGATTGTTCCACTGATTATCATGGCCATTATTACCACCTAAGGTTCCGAAATTTGGATCATTAAAATGGAAATCTGCTGAGGCGTAATTGCTAAAGGCCAAGCAAAGGATAGAAGCTAAAGCTAAGGATTTGATAGTCAATTTCATTGCATTAATATAACTACTTGCTGCGATATTGTCAAGAGGAGAATGGCATATGAATTTTGGCGATTTTTATTATATTTTGATATAATAATCATCAGATTCTCCCCCAGAGTCTTTTATATATACCCCCTAAATGTTAACAAATAATTCACTGGGCTTGATTTGGGTTGCATATTGACATTAGGCACACAATGGATCAAACTCGAAAAGAGGTTATATGAAGCCTTTTGATTGGGATAACAAGAAAAGTGAAGCGCTTGAGAAAGAGCGAGGAATTTATTTAGGAGGTGTGTAATGAAAACAGTATTAATTAAAAGAGAAGAAAAAGAGTTGATCGAATCTGTAGAGCGTGGTGAATGGGTGCCAGTTAAGAAAGGTGTCAAAGATTTACAATGTTTTCGTGAAGCGGCTCGTGAAACTTTAAGAAAAGATGCAAGGATCAATATCAAACCTTGGTGGCTAGCATTATCCATAAATATGTTACTGGACAATTGGCTTAGGAAATAATGTTTTTTTAAATGCTAAGGTAAGTTTAATCTTCTTCTGATATAATTACCGCCATGATCGATATTCCAAAGATTTTAATTTTAGCTGTTGTTCAAGGGGCGACTGAATTATTGCCGGTTTCAAGCTCTGCCCATGTGATTGTGGCTGAAAAAGTCATGGGCCTTGATCCGACCACTCCTCAAATGACTCTTCTTTTGGTCATGCTACATACCGGTACCATGTTTGCGGTGATTGTATTTTTTTGGAATTCCTGGAAAGAGAATTTTTTTGCATCTTCTAAGGCGATTAAGGATACTGTAACCTTTGTTATTGCAGCGACCATTGCCACAGGTATCGTCGGAGTCATTTTAAAGAAATTGATCGAAAAAATATTTTTTAAAGATGCCCCTCATGCCGAGATTGAAACCCTTTTTGGCGACTTAAATTTGATTTCTTTGGCCCTGGCTGCTGCAGGGGTTTTGATCATTTGGGCTGGGCATAAAGAATATCATGCTTCAGGAGAGAAGAAAGACTTAGGGCTTAAGGAATCTATCCTGATCGGTTTGGTGCAAGGGATTTGCCTGCCATTTCGGGGATTTTCACGTTCTGGTTCTACCATATCAACAGGTCTCATTTTAAATATTGAAAAAAAGAATCTCGAGGATTTTAGTTTTGCTCTGGCTGTTATTTTAACGCCTCCAATCATTCTGATCGAAGGCTTGAGATTTGTGAAAGCTGTGCATGCAGAAGGTCATCAAGGAACTGGGATTATCAGTTTACTTGTTCCCAGTTTAATCGGCATGGTTTTGAGTTTTATTTCCGGGTTACTTGCGCTAAAATGGCTTTCGAGTTGGCTGGAAGGCGGGCGTTGGTATTGGTTTGGTATTTATTGCCTGCTATTTTCAGTAATTATTTTCTTCCTGCATTGCCAAGGCTTATAGTGGCGTATTGTTTCGTCGGGGCCTTTAAATGAAGACTATCCTGTTTTCCATCATGCTGGTTTTGTCTCAACCTCAGCTATTAATAGCTTCAGAGATTCCCGATTCATTAAAAGCCCTTCATGTCCTTAACCGTTTAGGTTTTGGCCCTCGTCCTGGTGATATCGATCGTGTAAATGCCATGGGTATTGCAAATTATATCCATCAGCAATTAAATCCTGATTCAATCCCTTTACCAGCTGATCTGACACAAAAATTAAGCGAATTATCTTCATATATGTTAAGCCCCAGTGAATTGGCTGAAGAGTATGGGCCGCCGCCTCGCATCGATGGGGTCAAGCCTGATGAAGAACAAAAAAAAGAACAGCGAAAGAAAGCCAGGATTATCGTGCAGGAAGCCATGAAGGCGCGATTAATGCAGGCGATTGAAAGTCCCCGTCAGTTAGAAGAGGTGATGGTGGACTTTTGGTATAATCATTTTAATGTTTTTTCGCAAAAAGGTTTGGATTATCTCTGGGTAGGTGATTATGAACGGGAGGCTATTCGACCTTTTGTCTTAGGTCATTTTAAAGATCTTCTGGAAGCAACCGCCAAACATCCAGCCATGCTTTTTTATCTCGATAATTGGCAAAACGTGGATCCCAATAGTTTTAGGGCAGGAGCTAAAAAGACACGTGGTTTGAATGAAAATTACGCGCGAGAGCTGATGGAATTGCATACCCTGGGTGTTAACGGCGGGTATACGCAAGACGATGTAATTGCTCTGGCAAAGATCCTGACAGGTTGGGGTTTTCATGGTAAGCATAAGAATGATGACGATAATAATTATGGCCAATATGATTTTTATTTTAATGACAAACGGCATGATCATACGGATAAAGAATTTTTAGGGCAGACAATTGTGGGGGATGGACAACAAGAAGTTGAAGAGGCTTTGGATATCCTAGTCAAGAGCCCAGCAACCGCCCATCATATTTGTTATCAGTTAGCCCAATATTTTGTGGCTGATGAGCCAGATCCGATTTTGGTTAATCTGCTGGCCCAGAAGTTTGAAGATACCGACGGCGATATTCAGGCAGTATTACAAACCATTTTTGATAGTTCTCAGTTTTGGGATGAAAAGAATAATGGGAATAAATTTAAGACTCCTTATCAATATATTATCAGCGTTGTCAGAGCTTCAGGGGAAGATGTTACATATTATGAACCATTAATTGGAATGATGAAACAATTAGGCATGCCTTTATATGAATGTCAAACTCCTGATGGGTATAAGAATACTCAGGCAGCTTGGCTTAATCCAGATGGCATGTTGCGCCGTATTAATTTTGCAACAGCGATGGCTTTTGGCAGGATAAATATCAATGATGATCAGTTTCCA
>Ga0302280_1003840_pt1 | contig 10603 bp, 4 predicted proteins | sample III_Fen_E1_1_FD_198771 | JGI IMG/M metagenome (GOLD analysis project Ga0302280, IMG submission 198771) | Peat permafrost microbial communities from Stordalen Mire near Abisko, Sweden - III_Fen_E1_1 | ecosystem: Environmental > Terrestrial > Soil > Wetlands > Permafrost | place: Sweden: Abisko...
CTTATTTGGACTTTCGAACGAAATTGATTTTTTCAAGATGGATTTCAGATGCTATGGAGGCGGTAGACTTAATTGAATTGATTTAAGAATATTATTTATAAGGGTTTAGAGGGGTTTAGAAAGAGGAGCGATTTATGATCTGTTGAATGCGCTTATTATCTTGAGTATGTCAGCAGTATTTACATTACTGTTGTTCTTACGCTATTATTTTACGTACTATTCGAAACAATTGGCTAATATTTGAAAATCTTATATCTTGGATTGGATCTTTTGTCCCAAATCCGTAAGAGTCTATTTTCTCTTGGTTGTGGTTGGACTTCCCCTTATCTTGGATTCTTCCATGTTCTTGCTTAAATTAATGATACTCACAGTATGCTTGCTATTTTTAATCTTCGTTGATTTATCACGAATGATTGGTTTCTGTTTGTTTTTACTCATTTTAGAATTAGAAAAGGCTTCACTTACTGATATTGTGTATGGATTGAATGCTTCGTTTTTAAATAAGGCAGACACCTATCTCTCATCGGTTTTAAGCCTGATACAATGGAGACCCTTCGATGTTTTTTTATGCTAAGATGCTTTCTTTTTATGCTTAGGTTCGAAATGTTGATTTACTATTTTTTGCTGCTAAAAAGAAAGATTAGCTAACTGTTGATCCGCCATTTTGTTTCTATTTACCGACATCCTTGAATATACTATTAAAATTTATTAGCCTTAAATTAATTATCAAACAGTATTTGTACTCAAAAATAAACAAAATCACTTTAAATTAGGCTTAGCACAGTTGGAACAGCCTTCACATTGGCAAAAAATACCACATATTTGACCTGAGTTGTAACACTCACAGTATTTTTTTTGACATCGCGTTTTGCGGCACTTACAGCCTTTTCTCACTTATTTGAGTTCCACTCCTAGATTGAAAACAGTTGGAATTTATTGAACATCCTCAGCAAAAGCTCGAGGATTGCGGGTAAGGGCATCTAATACTGCCTTTTGATGTTGATGATTTTATGCCAGATTCCCACACCCCACACAACAACAGTTTTGACTACATAAGATTTGCAGATTGAAACACTCACAGTACATCTTTAGACACTTTGACTTCCGACAGTTGCAGCCAAGTTGTTGAACCTTCTTTATTTTGTTCAAACGCTCACGCTTTTCCGTGCTGCTACCAACTTCCCTGCGAGGTCGAGGCATTCCTCGCTTCCAAATCTCGACTTCCTATTTTATAGTATTCTTTAAGAATTATTCCTGATCTTGTATTCTCGAACATTGAGATCGTTAACTTAAGGGGGTGGGCTCTGCCATTTCTTCACAGGAAGAAAGGGATGATATTGATGATTTCCTGGAGGGTATATCTCTACCTGAGCTCGAAGAGTCTAACATTTTTTGTGGTATAAAAGAAACAGGATTTTTGATAGTAGGAAACAATTCTTCATAGGGCTATTCTTCCATCCTGTCTTCTTATTCTTCCATGCGATGATCCGGAATGAGAAAATGATACTATTGCCCAGGCATATAGTCTTCAACTATGGCCTTCTTTTACAATTCCTCAAACATCAACTATTAGAAGAACATTCTAGTTGAAGGGAGAGATAAGGAAGGGTGACGATGTTCAGGGGAATGCTAAGGATACTGCTGTACAATTTGACGTTGGTGGATTAATTGGTTGAGATGAGGAGTGCTGTGGTTCATTCGCGCTATTATTATACATAGCATGAAACGTGCATAGAACAATTTAAGAATTGACTATTAATCCTGTATACTATAAATATGATTACTCTTTTCGTGTCTTTTGGAAAGTGAAAGACGATTTTCTCAAAAATTATTTTTATATACAATTTAGTAGGATGAAATGGAAATAACACTCACTAAGTATCAAGGAGCACCTTCAAAAGTCCCATTTTGCATATTCCTTTATCTACTTTAAAGGTGCCGAGGGAGAGGATCTGTTTTTAGTTGAACAATAGCATTGCTTTAATTTATGTCAAGGTAAGACGTTTCTAGACATCTTACAGAAGCAGTCCCTTTACAAATTTATATAAAAGTCCACAATAAGATTCCTATAGAGCAAAGTCGCGTTCGAAATCAGTTTACTTGAAGGTCTTACTGACCGGATTGTAATACTCATCCATATCTTTAAGCATGATTAATGAAGCCATGATTCTGCCAACACTGACAGACAAGCATAATTTCCATTTCTAAGCCAATTTTTAGCAAGGAATATTAAACTCAGCAGCTATATTAGGCAACATGTACCACGGTACGACTGTTTTGAGGATGGGGCATTAGGAGAGCTATAGTATCCCAATATCTTAATATACCCATATTAATTTAGCAGTATGGTTGAAGGATTGATCTCTTTTTAGCGTTGTTGCCCACCGTCTATTTATAGATATTCAAGGACACCCCGAGTCAAAGCACATAAAAAATACCATAGCTAGTTTATTTCAAACTTCTGTTGGGTTTGTTTTCTGTGAGTTATTTATTGGCTGAGGGTGGTCATGTAGCTATCGTATATAACTACTCTCTTCGAAGAATGACTATCTCTTTGTTCAGTTTCAGATAGGAAGGTTTCATCCGGTAACAGATAAAACAACCAACTGAATAATTGATATTTTACCTCTTCTTTTTAAGACATTCCTGTCTGACTTGATGAAGTTGATTAACCCAAGTTTCAGTGAAGGGGTTATCGAAATTGGTTTACATGACGTATTTATTATTGTGCACATACCTCTTGACAAGACCAAAGAGGGGATGATTATATAATCCTACGCTCATTGGATGGATAAATTATTATTAAGACTCGAATCAGTTAGAATATCTGCAACATATATGAATAGGAATAATATTTATTGGTATAGATCATTTTTGATCATCCTTTTCTCCTTCCTTCTTCTCCGCTATTTCTTATTGCTCTTTCTGATTTTGCTGCTATGGATGACTGGCCAGCACATCTACCTACTGCTAAATTACCATTGATGGGTCGGGCTGCTCGGCTAGTATCTCAACAAACTCCTATGCCTCTTTCAGCCTGGCGGCCTCGGCGATTTGAGTCAACTGTTTTGCTGTCTGTTTCTACTTATGACTAGTAAAAATACGATAATTCCCTCATTGAATAGATTTCTTAGCTTGGCTCCCTCTACCTATACTTCCTCTTGGTTGGCTTGGCGCTCACAGTAACACTCCCAACTTTGTTTCACCCCAAGTAATGTCATCTTGGCTAGATAATCATATTTAATAGTTTGGGGTTGGTCTGGAATGGGAGGCTCAGGAATGTTGAGTGGAATCAGTTCAAGGTTGCTGATGGACCCATACTTCTAAGATTATCAGTCAAATGAGTACTTTTTGCAATTCGTAGATTAATGTCTTTTTTTAAGTTTAATGATCTCTAGTGATCTTGAAGTTCAGAGTCCAATCGTAGTCATTGACCATATACTTGGAAGTTTCCCCCATTTACGCGATTCCATTTTTGCATACATATTACTTAAGAGCGATGGTTTCCCTCAATTCATTGGTCATCTACTCACTGAGTTGTTCTAAATCAACATGCTATTACCAACGGTGACGTATTTGCGAGCGAAGAGGAGACCTCTGATTTTATCCGTCAGCACTAATTACATTTTTTCTTTTAAAAATTTAAGCTAGCCTTCTGCCTTCTTCAACTTTCCTGTTTATTAGTTTTATTTTTAAAGCAATAGGTGCTATGGCACCACTTCTTTATCATTGAGACTGTAGACAATAAAACTACGGTTGAAGATATCTTTTTTGGAGTTTACGAATCTGAGAGCGCATTCCTCTTTGATAAATTTAACGATGGCGCTACTTTATTCGTGATTAACCTTGATCTCTTTAATTGCTCCTTAATTTTTAAAGAAGGTCATCAGCTTATCCACTTCATTGTAATGCTTCGGAATATTTTTAACGAACACACAATTTTTACGTTCACGCTACACTCTAGGCTGCTGGGATTAGCTTCCACCACTATTGCTGCGAAAGGAAGGCATGTTGACTCGCTGAGGTTGTTGTTGAGTTGGAGGGGGTGGCCCATAATTGCTTTTCTTAGAGCCTGGAGGTGGTGGAGGAGGGAAGAAATTTTTGCCTCCAAAAAGTTTAGGAGCAGTAAAGACTGGTTGTTTATTAGAATCTGTTGGTTCATTAGGTTTTGTAATTTTATGAGGTTGGTTATTTGGCAATGGTTCTTCTTTCTTGGGATGTTCTTGTTCTTGATTGTCCTCATCATCGGATAGATCTGGGTAGTAACCCAACAAATCATTGTCCTTCGACATGATTTTATCAAATTATAATGAATTCAAATCATCAAACTCCAAATAAAAGGTAGCATTGATTGTGTTCTAACTGTAAGATTTGGTCCAAACGTTGAATTTGCTAGTTTGATGTTTTGAGGCTTCCTTAACAAGATGTTAGAATTTATATTAATGGAGTCTTGCTTTATCCTTAATATAACTTATAATACTTTTCTGCTGATAATAAATAATGGAACAAATTATTGCAAATCAATGTATCCCCTGCTTCCTCTGCTAAAGCTAATTATCTTTTTTCTGAAGATTCAGAAGTTCCTTCCTCGCCCTTTCCATTTCACTCTTCAACTCTTGAAACTCAGATAAATTCATTCTATTACACGCTTTTTAAACTAAATTACAATAATATTACTGAATTAGTTGCTGTCATTCTTCTGACTATCCCATAGATTCTCATCTTCAAAAGGCTCATTATTCCCATTTTTAAATGCCTCATTGATGTGCTTTTCTATCTCATCGTTCTGCTCAAATTCGTTCCTAAAAGTATTATTTTAGAAATGCAATTCTCCTTTCGTATTTTTGTGAGTACTGGGTCTGTGCGGAGAATCAGATTATATAAATTTACGGATCTTTTTCTCAAACTCCGCCTTTTTCTTGTTTACAGGTAAAACTTTACTACTAGCCTGGTATTGGTTCACTTGACTGTTGTTATTGCTATATCCTTTGTTTACAAATTTGTCACTGCTGTCTGTTTTAGGGAAAGCAGTATGGTTTGAGATATTATGCGAAGAAGAACCGTTATTGTGACTGATCTGATCAAGTCTATTCTTCTGAAAAATTGTAAGTTTGAGCATCTATTCCTTAAAATCATTTTCCTTATTTTTATCGTAATGACTTATCTTGGAATAAATGTTTGAGTCCTTCTCTTGGTTTTTGGGTTAGTTGTCACCTGATTGAAGGCGATTTAACAACCTTCCATTTTATGTTTTCAGCATTTAGTTTTGTTTCTTAAGCTCAGTCAACTATCTATCAGCCGAATATCGCATTTATTTTTATTTTTACAACTCTTTCTTTAAGGTTAGAACTTATTCGGATTATAACTTCTTTTTTTGAATGGAAGGACTTTTATTGTCGCTTCTATCGAAGATAGCACGTTTTGCTCGATTTGCAAATTGAAGAGTAGAGAAGGTTTCAGCTGAGGCTGAGATGGAAGGACTGATGCATATTATAAATCTCATTTTGCCTTGCCCTAACAAAGAGTCACTCAAAATTCGAGTCAGCTTCGAGTTTCTGAAAGGAATATGAGTGCGGGTCTTATCAATAAGAGCGGAAATGCAATGTCCAAGGCAAGATAAACTCCCATTTATGCTAGTGAGTTCTTGAATTCGAATCTACTTCTCAGCATTAGTAAGATCATTCGGTATTTTAAATTTTTAGGACCCAGCTAGATCCACTATCCTCAACTAAATTAATTTAAAAGTACGGAGGAATAAATAACACCATCACCTTCTTGCTTTTACATACTCATTTGGAAGATGGAATGCGATCGAGAACTCTTAGAGTTAGCCTGAGTCGATCCCGTTGCCCTATTCTATCTTATAATACCATTACTTTGAGTCCAATCATTAGAAATTTGATTGCATCCTGCATGTTGTCGATTTCAATGGTAACCAAATCTGGAATTGAGATTTATCCATTTTTTGATTCTCTGATATCGAGGCTAATGTTAGTGTAGTTGTAAAGGTCAAATATTTTCTCATTGTAAATTTAGTAGAACGAGGCATAGAACCTACTTTGGGGTTCCTTTGCAGCAATGTTCATAATCATCTCCAACGAACGAGAAAGCACACCTCGTTCCTTACTTGAGAGAAAGTTGTAAAGATTCTCTTGGTTTTAATTGGGTGAGTAATTTCCAATTATGGAGTATGTTTTACCAGCTCCGGTTTGACCATAGGCGAAAATAGTAGTGTTGATGCCCTTCAGAAACTGTTTGATGGAGTCCTAGACTAGTAGGAAGACGTCCTTCTGAATTGATTAGGTGGGAAGAATGTTGTTAAACTTCATATAGGAGTGATTTCCTGGTCTGCAGATTTAAAGTGTATCATTCTAATTGAGGCTAATTGTACATCCTCGAGGTGAACAAACATAGAAGGATCCTCCTCGTTCAAGACAGGACGAATCCTGATTATAATTTTAAGCTTGTCCTCACAAGTAGCCATGCGACCTGTTTTGGGTGGGCTGCGACTTTTCATTTAATGATCGTTAATATACTAACTTAACTGATATAAAATCAGATTATTTTAAGATTAATGAATCATTTAAATAGTTTTGATTTCAGCAACAATAAAGTAAAACATGTATTTATTAATGGCCAAAAATCTACTTTTTTAAGAGTAGAATAAAGCCATTGAGAGATAATTGCTCGTTGAAAATGCTCTTCTTCAAAACATTTCACACAATATAATAAAATATCGATTGAAATGAGCAAAAAGAGAAGATGAAATGGGTCTATAAACTGGCAACCCTCCTTCTTTCTCGCAAGTATTTCTGATGAAAAAATTAAAAATCAGTAATTTACTGGTCGATCCTCAAATAAAATGATATAGTTTATTAATCAACACTTTATTGTTTACTAATATATAACTCATGTAACTGAAAGATCCCCTCAAAGACAGGAAGATCACCGCTGCACCCCTTCCCTATCAGCGCTCTCTCACTTACGAGCAGCTATTTTAAGGGGATTAGGCAGATTATTAATTACTACAAAGATTCTTGAAGAAGGAGGGCAGATTGACAAAAAAACTATTTTTAGAGTTAGTTAAAAGGGCGAAAGCCGTCTTCCGTAATAAAAGGATAATTTAGAAACAGAACCAAACTTAATCAAGATACAGGATCCTGTTACAATTGTGGGAGATATTCATGGGCAATATTATGATTTTATTAAACTTATCGATACTGACGTCGGAGGACCCTTGGAGACATCCAAATATTTATTCTTAGGTGATTATGTTGATCGTGGATGTTTCTCTATCGAAGTGCTATCGCTGCTCTTAGCCATAAAACTGCGATTCAAAAACACTGTATTCTTATTGCGTGGTAACCACGAGTGCAGACAATTAACAACTTCTTTCAATTTTCGTACCGAATGTAAGACCAATTTAACTTAGGCCTGAGTAAATATGATCAAGAAGTTTATGATGTAGTCATGGATCTCTTTGACCAGTTCCCAATAGCCGCTTTAGTTAACAAAAAGTTTTTGTGCATTCATGGAGGTATTTCCGCGGATATTCAAACAGTTAAACATTCATAATTTAGATCTCTGATATCTAAAAGTTAAATCGAGTGAAAGAAATTCCTAAATCAGGGCTTTTTTGTGATTTGATGTGGGCAGATCCTGTCGATAATGATACTGGAAAGTTAGATGGACTTGTCAAATCAAATGACTCTCGAGGATGCTCATATTACTTTGGATATCAATTAGCGAAGACATTTCTCCAAAAAAATGGATTACTATCAATCATTAGGGCCCATTAATCTCAGCAACCAGGGTACAAAATGTATAGGTGGGGTGGGGAGAAAGCTTTTCCTACTGTGGTTACTATCTTCTCAGCTCCAAACTACTGCGATTTTTATAATAATAAGGGAGCAGTAATCAAATTCAAAGTACATATTTTTGTATTCAGCATAATCTCCTTGATATTCAGCAATTCATATAAAACCCTCATCCTTACATGCTCCCCAATTTCATAAATCTGTTTTAATGGTCAATTCCATTTATTGCCCAAAAAGTGACGGCCCTCCTGTAGCATATGGTAATGCCAAACCGTAAATACGACTAAACCAAGGAGAAGATTCCAGTTGAATTAATCGGCAAAAAGAAGTTGTTGGATTAAATAATGAAATACCAGCAATCAGTGACAGAATAAAACATTGATATAATCAATCTGGATGGAAGGACACTTGATAGCAAACTTATCCAATCAGATTAAGCAAAGGAATACTCACAACCGCAATATAGGAAATGCTTCGATAAGAAGAAACTTATTGATTCCGGAAACTAGAGAAGACCCACTTAGAAAAAATGATTTATTGTTATCTTCTATATTTATTTAATCCAGCAGATCCAACTAGTAACACTTAAAGATTCTCTCCAATTAAATTGAATATGTAATCTGATATTTCCTCGGGGCAGGATGAAATTCCAGCGAGATAAACAACATAAATCTTTAAAATAGTTTACTAGTAGTATGATATATGTATTAATTTTACTTCATTGATCAGGATCATTAAGTATGCAATAACAAATAGAAGCGACAAAGGATCACTGCAAATATTGCTTCGATGTCCTCATAGCACAACTTTCCAAAAAGGAAATACCGCCCTACCCCAAACATTTGCTCGATCCGAAAGTGCCAATCTTTGTTACATGGAAAATTAAAGACGAACTCAGAGGCTGCATCGGAACTTTTGCGCCGGCTCAGCTTTCCACCATCTTAAGTAAATATGCCTTGATCTCCGCACTTGAAGATGACCGCTTTGATCCTGTTTCCCTCGATGAAGTTAAAACACTAAACGTGGGAGTTTCCTTCCTAGTTAAATTCTAAGAAGGAAAGAAGGCTTTAGATTGGACCGTCGGAAAGCATGGAATTATAATCAAATCGAACTTTCAGGGTCGATACTATCAAGCTACTTTTTTGCCTGAAGTGGCAGCAGAATATCAATGGACTCATCAAGAAACACTCAAGCACCTTATTAGCAAGGCTGGCTTTCGGGGAAAACTTGAATAAATTATAGATTCGATATCGCTCACAACCTATGAGAGCTCGAAGTCTAACTTAACTTACAAAGACTACTCAGCCATGCCGAAATGATAGTCGTATTGAATCATTAATTCGCACTGCGATCTATTATGAGAAGTTATAACTCTTCAGCTTTGCAGTTTTAATATTTCAATTTGAAAATCAAATGTCCTAATGAATAATTTTGTGTCGATTTGATGATAGTTTCGGTTAAATTTGCCAAAGGGACGGGAGAGAACACGTTGAGTAATGGCAATAAAGTAGGAATTGATGCTTAACTAAAATAGTTGTTTTGATATAATAGACAAATTATTTTTATTTAATCAAGTGTGAGTCTATATTGAAGTCCAAACGACAAAGACAGTTAAAAACAAGATCAATTTTAGCGAAAATTTAGTATCAATAAACTGATGCACGAGAACAAAAAATAATATTATTATTCAAGCAAGAAACTATTGCTTGAGAATAGTGATCATCAGCAATTTAATTAGCTGACATTCCTCACAAGTAAAAGCAATCATTCTATACAAGTTATCGTAATGATATTGGTTTGATTTAAGCGAGGGGCGCGAAGCTGGACTTGTTCAGCTATTGAAAAATTAAAATTAGATATTTAAACGCCTAACAAATCGGAAGAGTGGTTAAAATGGTGTAATAAGCATTAGGCGACTTCAGGATCTATGCTTGGGCTTGGGTTTGATTTTTGAGGGACATCATTTGTTGCACGAATCGTGCTTCATGATCAACGAAGGCTGTCCTGGACTAAAATATTAAAATGAGTTGGATAAAAGTATTTGAAGTGACTTTCCTGATTGCGAATGTGATAAAAGATATAAATTTTCCTTTGTTGACCTCTCTCTAATAGAGTACTGAGTATAAAAATTAGTTTAATATTTTAAAAGGGATATAAAACGTTAAATAGTATCTTTTATGGAGGACTTTACCAATGACATCTAAATGGTCATTAATTAAAATTAAATTAACAGAATAATGTTTAAATGTTATGGATGTTTTACTGCTATTTTCAAAGATAGACTTTAAATTTTGAATGGATGAATTGAAGAAAGATAATTTGACATTTAAAGATAGTGATGTTCCTTTAAATACGAATATCTTTATAAAGATGGCTGTTTTAAATATAATAAAGTAATTGAATTTATGGCATGGAGATCAATAGGAAGTGTAAAGTGTGTCAACAATGACTTTCCAATTGGGGTTATTGCACAAAGATATATGCACGCTTCCACCAATTTGCTTAAAATAAGGCATAAACCCTCCGAAGGGTACAAAATCGTCAAATGACTGAGTTGAATCTATTTTTCCATTGCTGCCGTAGTGAGCATACCAAAGTGAAACGCCATATTCTCCAAATAGATTGCAAGAGGAACCAAAGAATTTTTTCCATATACTGGCTGTCGAGAAGATGCCTATTGAGACGCCTTCAACGCTAAATGCGTTAAAAAGGGCTTGGTAGAACTCAGTTATATAAGCGCAATTATCCGTTTGACTAAAGCCTTCCCATGAGCAGCCTGGAGTAGA
>Ga0302280_1003841_pt1 | contig 10601 bp, 14 predicted proteins | sample III_Fen_E1_1_FD_198771 | JGI IMG/M metagenome (GOLD analysis project Ga0302280, IMG submission 198771) | Peat permafrost microbial communities from Stordalen Mire near Abisko, Sweden - III_Fen_E1_1 | ecosystem: Environmental > Terrestrial > Soil > Wetlands > Permafrost | place: Sweden: Abisko...
TAAAGGTATTTTCTGGAAGACTTTGACAATCAAAAACAAAGCTGCTCGTCCATTCCTTAAAGAAATTGCAAGAGCTACTAGAGTCACTAATTTCACTCAGATATTTCCTGTATTAACCCGTGTGGGTGCTGTATGGAACTATGTTGGTGGAAGAGATGAAGCAATGCCTGGACAGCAATCCCCACTTGCTAAACAAGCCGAATTAACTGGAAAAGATCCTTATGGTAATGACTCTTCCTCGCTTTATCATCCTGCCCAACCTTACATGCCAGAAATGGAAAACGCTGAAATTCAAAAAGGCGAACTTGGTAATTTAAGTGCAGAAGATAGAAAAGTCTTAAATAGTCAACCAAAACCAGCAGCAGCAATTCCAGGAATGCCAGCAGGTATTACACCTGAAATGATGCAAGCAATGGCAGCATTTATGGCAATGATGCAAAATGGTGGGAAGATGCCTGCTGCACCAGCACCAGTCCAACCAGCAACTACAAGAGCTACCAGACAATATGATGAACTTACAGAGGAAGAATTAGCAACTATTGATGGTGCTAAATTGCCAATGGATAACGATGCTGATGATCCTGAACTTGCTCAATCAATTAATGAAATGAGAGAAAGAGGTTCAAAGGGAATTGATCTTAATTTCGATGATGAGAAACTTGATCCTAATGAAATGGCGAAAATGGCTAAGCAAGTTCAAGCTATTAATCCTCAGCCAGAAAATAAAGTCTTAGACAAGAAAAAGAGAAGAGTAGCCGAAGATGGTTAAAACCAAAAAAGACGCAAGTCCTTTTTATAAGATTATCCAAGATATTAGATTTAAAAAAGAAGGAAACCTTCTAGATGATGATGAGAACCTTAAAGCCTTTACAAATTTCATGGCTTTAAGATTCTTATCAATGGATAGATCAAATCTAGATGTGATAAACTTCTTGAATCAACTTCAAGGTGTCTTAGACAAAAAGCAAATGTATGAGATTCTTCTAGATGTTATTCCAGTCTCTACTGGATATATCCAATATGTTTCTAATAAAAAGAAAGCAAACGAATATGTTCCTTTCGTTTGTGAGTTCTATGATTGCTCTGAAAAAGACGCTTTAGAATATATTGATTTAAAGGGAGAAGAGTGGGCTAAAGATATTGTCAAACAATTCGGAGGCACGGTATAAATACTCAAACTGTGAAGGAACTTTATGACTGAGAGTGAAGAGAAAAAGGATTCTGTAGGCGTTAAAGTAGAATTGTTAGTTGATGAGCCTATGATCCACGAAAACCTTGAAAGAATAGGTATAGTTAACAAACAAGACAAAATTATCTATCCAAGTTGTTACCTAAGAAAAGAAGGAAATGATTTCTTAATAGTTCATTTTAAGGAACTATTCACCCTTACAGGTAAACCAAGTACCTTTAATAAGCTTGATGCTATTCGTAGAAATACTATAGTCTACTGTCTTCAAAAATGGAATCTTGTAAAAGCTTTAAATCCTAATGATATTTCTAATATTACGAAGAATAAAATAGATGTTATCAAATATTGTGAAAAGGCTGAGTATCAGATTATTCATAAATTTAGAAATAATAAGCAATAATACTTGAATTCTTAATAGTCACTGGTATAATTCGTTATGATAATACCTAGCTACGTTGTCAAAAATATTCTATATAGACTTGGGTTAGATGTCGAAGAAGTTAAAACCTCTAGCGTTTTTATTCATAGAGGTAAATGTCCATTTTGTATCGACAAGAAAAAAAGACTCTATGTTAGAGATTATGGAGCGTTTTTCAGTGTAAAGTGCCATCACTGTGGATATAACAGTAGCTTTGAAGCCTTTTTAAAAGTTAACTATCCTCATGCTTATGATGAATTAAAACCATATTGCTTGGAATCTATTAAAGATGGGACTGCCTTTAAAAGAAACTATGGGCGCAAAGAAGAAGTAAAAGAAAATCTTTCTGATCTTGTTGACCTTAGAATCAAAATGTATTTGAAAAAACATGCATTTCCTATTGATGAAGTCCAAGAATCTAAAAAAGAAGTCTTAAGAAAAAGAATCTTAGAATACCTTGAAACTCGCAGGATACCAAAAAATATCTATGATGATTTTTATTGTATAATTAAAGGACCCTTAAAGGGATATATTGGTATTCCATTCTTTGATGAAACAAAAGAAAATATCATACACGTTCAAGGCAGATTGTTTGACAATTTAGGCAATAACGAACTCCCAAAATATATCTTTTTACGCGATGAAAAAGAGGATATGGAGATTGAAAATAAAGAAGTTTGGGGATTGTGGAGAGTTGGGCCAGATGATCCTGTAGTGATTTGCGAAGGAACTTTAGACGCATGTGCTTTCAAGTATGGAATATCCACTTGTGGAGCTACTATTGGCGAATCCTTTATCAGTAAACTTAAAAAGAAATTCAAAAAGAGAATCTGGTGTATTGATAGCTTTTGGATTGACGAAGAAGGGCAAAAACTTACGACAAAACTACTTGAAATGGGAGAAAGTTGCTTTATAATACCTAGAGAACTTCAAGGAATTAAAGACGCCAATCAATTACTTTGTGAGCACCTTTCTTCAGACGAGTTCATTTCAGAAGAGTTCATTTCAGAAGAGTTTATTAACGAAAACACATATACTGGAAATAAAGGTAAGGTGCGCTTAAACTTTTCAAATGTCTTTAATAAGAACTTATAAGGAATTCTATGCAGATATATTCATTCAATTACAATGGGACTACGTTTTTTGAAAAACAAGTAGAATCCTTTAAAAAGTCAATTCAACATCCTTTTGAATTCTACTCCGTTGATAATTCCTCAGATTCAAGCACCCCTCATGATCTTAAGCGCCTTTGCAGTAAATTGAATGTAAACTATCTTGAAGTTAAAAATAAAAATCATAGCCTTGGGGGATTATCTCATCAAACTGCTATGAATTATGTCTTGAGAAATCATGTTAAAAGAGATAGCCCAAGTTTCTTCGTTGATTTTGATACCTATATGATGAAACCTGTTAATCTTTACAATGAATTGGAAGATAATGATTTTGTTGGAATCCAACAGTCAAGAAACCATATCAGGTATTTTCATCCTGGCTTCCTTCTTTTTGATTCCAGGAAAGTTAATCCACAGGAAATGGATTTATTTGGTGGGCATGTTGATGGTATTATGGTTGATAGTGGTGGTCAACTTTCTAAGTATATAAGCAAATATAACTCCAAACTTAAAGGATTCTCTTTAAATTATTTTGATGATTTTGGATTTGAACTTATAGGTGGATTTTTAATGCACTTTAGAGCAGGATCTAATTGGGATAGAAATCCTAGATACCATGAGCGATTGAATAAGTTTAATGACTACTACAAACAATATACAGAAGAAAATCATGCATAAATTTAAAAAAGTTTACATTGTAGGGCATGAACTTCATTCCCATACCCATTCATACATCCATGAGTGTTTCTATAGAACATTTAAGCATATGGGATATGATGCAGTCTGGATAAAGACTCATGAGAAGTTTATCCTTGAAGACAACTCATTAGTCTTAACAGAGGGTCAAGTTGATAAGAACGTCCCTATTAATAAAACCTGTAAATATGTTCTCCATAACTGTCAATATGATAAGTACAGACCAATAGCTGAAAATTGCTTATTACTTCAAGTCTTTACCAATGACGTTGTTGAGCGATACAAAAATTCAAATAATGTTCAGAAGATAAATGACTACACTTACGTAGAAGGCGGCTCTAGTAAATGTTTAGATCAGCCATGGGCAACTGACCTCCTTCCACATGAAATTAATTTCGATTGGGCTTATATACCTCGCCAAATGGAAGTGAATTGGATTGGTACAGTTGGTGGAGGCATTTTTGGTAACGTTGATAAGTTACAACCATTTATTAAAAGATGTACCGACCATAACATTAAGTTTACTCAATATATGAAAAAATCAAAAGAAGAGTCTATAAAGTTAATTCAAAGTAGCATTCTAGCTCCTGCAATCGTTGGTACTTGGCAAGAGGAAAAAAATTATATTCCTTGTAGATTCTGGAAGAATATAAGCTATGGTCAAATGCCTATTAGTAACTGTATGATCCTTCAAAAGGAATTTGGACATTTAGGAATTATCTCTTTAGATATGACTGAGATGTTTAATGCTGGAATGAGTTGGGTTACTGGCAATACTGGTCAAATAGATAAAACAAAAGAAGCTATGAAGCTTGTTAGAGATAATCATACATATGTTAATAGAATAAATCAGATTTTGGAATTACTATAATGGAAAAAGTCACTATATTAATGCCTATTTACAATGGAATTGAATATATTAATGATTCCATTACCTCTGTTAATTTCCAAACATTTACTGACTGGAAACTTTTGATTGGAATCAATGGGCATCCAGCTAATTCAGATGTATATAAAAAAGCTTGTGAATATAAAAGTGATAAAATTGAAGTGATTGATTTTGATTTTGGTGGGAAATCTAAGACACTTAATTCACTTATAGATAGAGTTAATACGAGTTCAATAGCTCTATTAGATGTAGATGATATTTGGCTTCCAAATAAACTACAAACTCAATATGAATATTTAGATAATTATGATGTAGTAGGAACCTTTACGAAATACTTTGGAGAAAAAGACATTGAACCACCAGTTCCTTTTGGTCATGTCCCTCGTAATGAGTTTTTTAGAACAAATCCTGTAATTAACTCATCAGCATTACTAAAAACTGATGATGCATTTTGGGATGAGTCGCTTTCAATCCTTGAAGATTATGATATGTGGCTTAGATTAAATAAAGAAGGCAAAAGATTTCTAAATATACCAGTTGTCTTAACATATCATAGAATTCACCATGATTCGTTTTTCAATACTCAAAATCATATTCAACAAGAAGAATTAACTCAAACATTAAGAAGAAAGTGGGCATAACATGGCACATAAAGAACAAAGAGATTATTTTTTAGGAGTAAGATCAGTCATTCCAGATTATTTTTATAATACTAAAGTCTTAGATATAGGATCATTAGATATTAATGGAAACAATAAAAATTTATTTACGGATTGTGATTATACAGGAGTTGATGTAGCTCCTGGAAGAAACGTAGACATTGTTTCATTAGCTCATGATTTGAAATATCCTGATGGTACCTTTGATGTTATTATTTCTAATGACTGTTTTGAACATGATCTTTACTACGAAAAAACATTTAAAAATATTGTCAGAATGTTGAAATCTACAGGTCTTTTCTTGTTTACCTGCAAAACCACTGGAAGTATCGAACATGGAACAGTTAGAAGTGATGGAGGGTTTTCATCTCCTTTAACTATACAATTCCCTGAATGGGCTAATTACTATAAAAACATTACAGAAGAAGATGTTAGAAAATGTATAGATGTTGATGGTATATTTTCAGAATATAAATTTAGTACATTAGAAATAACTGCTGATATTCGCTTTTGGGGTATTAAAAAGTGAGATTCGGGCAATACAAAAAAGCTCATTTCAAGAACGAGCAAGCGATGAGAAAGGGATGTGCTCTTTATGACATCCCTTATATCTATTCGGAAAACTTAAACGACTTAAGTTCTTGTGATTATATTTGGAGTCCTTCTGTAGAAATTCCAAGGGATCCAGGTAAGAAGTATATGTTTGGTCCTCACTTCTTTGTATTCCCTGAAACTTCATTTATTAGTAGCGAACCAAAACCAACAGGTGTCTTTTTTAATTGCTTAAGCCCATGGGTAAAAACTCTTTATGAGGAATTTGGAGAAGCTAAATATACTTTAAAACCGCTTCCATTTGGGGTAGATACTAATGAGTTCTTTCCAAGTACTAATGAAAAAACTCATGTTTTAGTTTACTTTAAAAATCGTAATAGGAAAATTTTAGATTATATTCTTAGATTCTATAGTCATCATAAAATTGATCTTATTGAATATGGTAAATATAATGAAAATCAATACAAGGAAGCTTTAAAAAGAGCAAAATTTGCTGTATGGATAGGAACTCATGAGAGCCAAGGATTTGCCCTTCAAGAATGTCTTTCTTGTAATGTTCCTATATTAATTATTGAAGCAAAAACTATGAAAGATGAATGTAATAATGGAGTTTATCCTTACGCTAAAATGGATAAAAAAATGATCTGTGATGTTGCTCCCTATTGGGACGAATCTTGTGGATTGAAAATTTCTGAATGGTTTTTATTTGCTGATTTTAAAGGCGCTGATTGGTACTATCCAGCACACCATCCAAGAGACTTTATATTTAATAACTTAAGTATTAGAAAATGCTTTGATGATATAATCGCAGAAATGAACAAATCATGAATATTATAGTTACCTCAGTTTTACATCCCTGCCCAATGTCTTTGTCCTATTCAAAGACTAGAAATCCATTTTCTCAGGCAGAACGCTTTAAACAAACCATAGATGCTTTAAAGACGCTTGATAAGAATCTTTGGCAGAATATTATAGTTGCTGAAGGTAGCAGCATTAATAAGCATGAAAAAGATGAAATGCTCAAGTACTGTGATAAAGTTCTTGAACTTAGAGATGTTATGAACATCAGAAGGTTTATTGATAGTCCCTATAAAGGAGTTGGGGAAGCTGCCCTTTTACAACAAGCTATTAATGATCTTAGGTTAGATGAAACCTTCTTTAAATTATCTGCAAGATACTCATTGACTAATAAATTCGATGTCAATAAGTTCATAAATGTTGATAATTGCTTTAGGAAATTTGGAGATACTTTCTGTACCATCTTCTATAAGATCACTCAAAATAGCGTTCCTGACTTTGTAAGGGCTTTAAAATATTACGAGCAAGATTGTAATATGAAGGATCCAATGGGAATTGAGTATGAACTTTGCAAAAGATTCATTTATAATATAAGGGAAATTGATGTGCTTGGAGTTTCTGGTATTCAGTCTTGTGATAATGCAAATTATATTGAGGTTTAAATGAAATTACATTTGGGATGTGGTGATAATTATCTTGAAGGCTATACTAACATAGACTTTCCAGAAGATAATACGGTTCAAAAAAGAAGGAAAGCCCCTGATATTATTGGGGATTTTACTACAATGAACTTTGATAATGAAAGTTGTAATGAGGTAAGATTGCATCATGTCTTTGAGCATTTTCAGAGACATATTGCAATCTCTTTTGTCTGTAAATGGAATCGCTGGTTAGAATGGAATGGAAAGTTAACTTTGGCTATGCCTGATATAGAGGAATGTATTAAACAATTTGGTCCAGCAGGAGAGATGAGAAAACGTCAATTAATTAGGCATATGTGGGGTTCCCATGAAGCCAATTGGGCAACTCATCATGAAGGATGGTATCCAGGAAGTGCTTATGATATGTTAGAAGCTTGTGGGTTTATGCATATAGATGTAGTTAGAAATAATGGGCAATGGCCTGAGTTTATTATAACTGGTCTAAAAAGGAAACCACCTGAGCTAAATGAAATTGCTAGATTTCTTTTTCCTTATGATTTTAGGGATGGTATGTTGAAAAATTGGCTTGAGAAAATTAAATCGGAGATTAAATGAAAATTGCACTTTTAGTTATTGCTACCAACAAATACATTCAGTTTACTTTTCCACTTTGGGAATCTGTTCAAAAGTTCTTCCTAAAGGGGCATCAAGTCGATATGTTTGTCTTTACCAATCGTGATGAAATTCCTCAAGGAACTAAAAAAATCCATCAAGATCATCACCCATTTCCATATCCAACTTTAATGCGCTATCATATCTTTACAGAGAATAAAAAACAATATGAAGATTATGATGCTCATTTCTACTGTGATGCTGATATGTTGTTTTTAGATCATATTGGAGATGAAGTTTTAAAAGACACTGTTGTTACACTTCATCCTGGATTTTATGCTAAACCTCGTCATATGTTTACCTATGAAACGAGACCACAATCAACCGCTTATGTTGCTCCACATGAAGGAAGCTATTATTTTGCTGGTGGATTTAATGGTGGCTTTAAGTATCTTGAAGTTGCTGAAAGAATCAAACAAATGATTAATAGGGATCAGCAAAGAGGAATCGTAGCAGTTTGGCATGATGAAAGTTATATGAATAGATACTTCATTGACAATAAGCCATCTTTGATTTTAGACCCTTCTTATTGCTTTCCAGATACTAAGAATCCAGCTAGAGCGGTGGAGTGGAGAATCAATCACTTTAAACCTAAGTTAATTGCACTTGATAAGAATCACGCAGAGGTAAGATCATGATTCTAAGAACTTGTATATTCAGTAAGGATCGTGCCTGTCAATTGGATTTGCTTTTAAATAGTATTGAGAAATTCTTTGAAAACTACAAAGATGAATCTTTCACTATTATCTATAAAGCTTCTAATGACGAATTCAATCATGGATATGAGTTAGTTAAACAGAAGCATCCTTTATTCTGCTTTGTAAAAGAAACAAATTTTAAAGAAGATGTTAAGAACATTTTTAAGCAACATTCTCATACTGTTATGTTTTTAGTTGATGATGATATGTTCATTGATAGATTTTCAGTAACTGGACCTCATTTCAATAAATTTGTAGGTAATCCAACTTCGTTGACTTTAAGTTTAAGAATGCATCCTAAAGTTACTTATTGTTATACAACAAAAACTCATACATCTCCCCCAATGTTGTTAGGTAACACCTGGGATTGGCAAACTGCTCCTAGAAATACTGATTGGTCTTATCCAATGTCAGTTGATGGTCATGTATTTAGATATGCAGACGTAAATCAGTTATTTTTTGGATTAAATTATAATAACCCAAATTCATTTGAAGGTGCTTTAGCTGGATACGCAGCTTCCTATAGTAAAATGAAAGCAAGAATGATGTGTTATAGTAAACCTATTATTATTAACAATCCTGTAAATAAAGTCCAAACCCTTAATGGTAATCATTGTGGATTAACTCATAGTTATCCAGCAGCCGATCTTAATAGGGACTTTTTAGCAGGTAACTCAATTAATTTAGAAGCGACTTTAAAAAACTTGAGGGAATTTAATGCCCCTCATGCCGAATTTCCATACGTATTAACTGCTTAAATATCTTCAATGATAATAGTTTCAATAACTATTCCATGATGATTTACAAATTCAGTAATTGGAAGCTGACTTTTAGGAGCATCCACCTTCTGAGGGATTGCGAGTCTTCCTTTTTTAACAAAAGGGTTGCCATATTTGGAATTAATAACTCTTGGAGTATTGATATCAGGACCAGCAGAATTAATTTGCATTAATCCTTTATATTGCCTTAAAATAGCCTTTTCGCCTTCAATGGTTTCTTGAGGCTTGATAACTACTTTTCTTCCATCATAGATTATGAAAATGTCTCTTTTTGTTACGTTTTTGAATTTCATACATTTTTATTTATCTTATATTTGTTATCTTTTATCCAAGACCAGGAATTGACGTAGTTTTGAAGAGTGTTTTTATCCATACGTTTAACTTTTTCCCATTCTGCTTCATTGTTATTATAGAAGGCGTGCCCATTATTTGAACTATTGAGCGATGGATTATGACGTAAATGGTAGAGATTTCCCATAAGTCTTGCAATTTTAACGTTTAGAATTTTTGCTCTCTCAAATCTTTCCTGGTCTTCATGTCCCCAGGAAATGAAATTCTCATTCTCTAACCCAATCCTGAAGAAAGTTTCCTTGTCCCAAAAGATAGCTCCACCAACTGATTTAAAGTTTGGAGCTAAATTACTGCATTCATGAGTATTGATAAACTTTACATCCAATGTATCTGAAACTCTTTGAGTCATTGCATCAGTAGTATTGTAGAAATTACCATCATATGGATAGACCATTTCAGCTTCTTTTTTTCTAATAGTGTTAGCTGATGTGAGGTAACTTTCAGGAGGCAATACTATATCAACATCGTAATTAACAATGATTGGGGTGGAGGCTATAGAAGCCATATAGTTTAACATCATTGTTCTATGAATAAACTGGCTTTTAGATTTCATAAAGACAAACTTACAATCGACATCAATAAACTGTTTAGCTTTGGATTCTTCATCCATTTCACAAACAATGATATTCGTATCTAAATATCTTTTTAGATAACGAGTAACTATACTAAGGTTTCTTCCTCTATTTGGTTGATCAATCTTTACTGGAATGGTAAAGGTAACATCTTTTAAATCAATCATATTTCCTCATTTTATTAGATAATCAGTGGTTTCAAATGGCTGGTAAATCTTATTTATTGGCGCATGATATATTTTTGCATTGTGTTCAATACATTGTCTTTTGTCAGCGTCTGTCATACAAGATTCAGAGTGAATCCAATCAATATAATTAGAAGCTTCCATTACATGAACATGAAAATTAGGATAAAGTTTAGCCACTAAGCATCTACGGGTATAGTCAGCATGTTCATACCCATATTTTCTATACCTTAAATCAAAGCCACCTACAGTGTTAATACAGTTTTTTGTCATAACCATAAGTACACCATTTACATATCCTCCTGTAACTCCTAAATCAACTCCATCAGGATATCTAAGGATCTTTGTAATGTACTTGCGATAATCAGAAACAATATAATTAAAATGTTG
>Ga0302280_1003849_pt1 | contig 10592 bp, 7 predicted proteins | sample III_Fen_E1_1_FD_198771 | JGI IMG/M metagenome (GOLD analysis project Ga0302280, IMG submission 198771) | Peat permafrost microbial communities from Stordalen Mire near Abisko, Sweden - III_Fen_E1_1 | ecosystem: Environmental > Terrestrial > Soil > Wetlands > Permafrost | place: Sweden: Abisko...
CTCCGTTCGATTGTATCTATCTTTCGGCACGGAGACCGCTCTCCCAAGCTCAAACTTAAAATAAAGACGAAAGATGCGCGTTTCCTTTAATTTTTTAAAGGAGTAACAAAGAATGAGCTTAAGTTCAAGGATGCGAAGAATCTAACTAAATTTTTATAGATAACAGTGCAGATAATAGCCGAGGTGGATCACAGTGACCCTCTTATCAAGGATTATCTGCAAATGAAAATAGTATTGGAGTCAGGTGGGCACTTCGAAGGTTTTAATCGAAAGTTGCAGTTAAAGGTGATCGAAAGATAGCCTGCAGAGGAGGGAAATTAGGGAGCCGTCAAGAAGATCACTATTGTGTTGAAGTGGGGTGGAGAGTTGTCGTATTTGGGCTATCAGGATGCGATTTAGTTGGGAAGCAAGATGAGGATGGAACGATATGATGATCATGACTGTTTGAGCCTCTACTCTTCCTATCGCCACGATCTTAAAACTTATGCATCCGATTAGGGCCGGTGCATTAAAACTGCAGCCGCCTTCCTTAAGGGTTTTCTCAGTATTGAGGGAGAACTTGCACCAATCATCAGCAGCATGGTAAACGCTGATTTTAAAGCCCAGCGTATCTTTTTCTCAATTCAGGTTTGTTGGACTGCACTAGTTCACAAAATCATTCTGCCCTAGCTGACAAATTGCAAGTCCGTCTCTCATAGATCATGAATGCTGACGAGTAACTTCTAACAAACTATTTACGTTACTGTGGAGACAAAAAAATTCCTGAGGCGATGTTAAAGACAATTCAGATGATTGGGCAGCCCAGGTAGAAAATGGGAAGGGTACTCATTTGATTAGTCAGCTGCTTTCGAGATTGAAGGACCTTGTATCAGATATTGAACGAGTTTATCTGGAGAACTGGGAGGAAGAGTGTTTAAATGAAAGAACGTCCACCCATTAATTACTGGTTGACGAAGAGTAAGTAGAAATGTTATTTAGAAGGTGTGAAGATATTATGCTTGTTAGCAATCGGTGGTCCAAGCTGAAGAAAGATTTCTACGATTCCAACACCAAGAATTATAATATTTCTAAAATACCAGAAATATACGACACCATCCGCCATGACCTGCGCAAAAACGTTCTTATATTTGATCTTGTTGATCCTGAAGTCAAGGATGATATTCATCAGCTCGCCAAGATGCTTGCCTACTTTGTCGTAATCAATGAATACGGACTGACAGATGATGAACGTATACAAGTTGGAAAGGATATTTGCCTACCTCTTCTAGAAAAGATACTGATCGATCTTATGTTCTGGAGCGAGAAAACTTCCGAAGACAATTATTGGAAGTATCGTAACTAGGCTGAGATAGATAACTGGCGTCACATCCGTACAAGATTATATTTCACCTCTGCTTCTCACATGTACTCTCTTCTCAATATTCTAACCCTTGGTAATGATAGAGAACTGCTACGTCATTCTCCAGTCGACGAGGCGGAAAAGGTGTTTAACATCTTGTACATGGGGTATTTATCTCATATCGAATTTCGACTTTACGAAAATCTGACCATGAGTGAGGATGACCACAACCGCTTCAGAATGTAGATTTCCTTCTCGACTGAGTATAAGAAAGCAAAAAAAATGAAAGAATTTAGTTTAGGAGGTCGTGGATTCACGATAAACGAGGTGAGTGAATTTATTCAAAGCTTTCTTCCGGTGGAGGGGAAGTCCCTTTCCAATAGTAAAGATATTTCCTACAGTCTAAAAAAGGTGTGATATTCCAAATACTAACCTTTCATATCAATATCTCACAGTAATTTATTAAATGTTATCGTTAATTAATGCTTTCGATAGTTGAATATTATTTGAATAGATATGTAACACGAAAGCGTGATTCCATAAAAATCGCCTAATGATAAACGTGTATATGAGGCTCTACAACTTGCTAATGGTCTCAAAGTCATGTTAATATATGACTAGAAAGCGGAGAAGGCAGCTTGCTCCATCTCAGTAGGAGTTGGAAGTCTTCGTAATGGTTAGACATCCCTTGGTTTGGCGCACTTCCTCGAGCACATGCTGTTCATGGGTTCTCGTAAATTCCCAAAGCATAATGAGTATTCTTAGTTTATGTCTTTAAACTCAGGCATGGACAATGCGTATACATCAGATTAATAAACCAATTACTACTTTGAAATCGCCAACAACAAATTCTCCGAAGGAGTAGAACGAATTACTGATTTTTTCGTTGAGGCGCTGCTTACTAGTTCTTGCATTGATAAATAAAGGCAGGCTGTGCATGAGTAATGTATGTTGCGATGTGCTGAAGACAACAGCAGGAAATGGTAAATTCTAAAGCACTTTGCCAGTGGACCTTACCATAACCACAGCATCGGCAATAACGAAACCCTCTCCTACCCCGAGGTCGGCAAGGATTTAGTTTAATTTTATCGTCATCAATACAGCGCGAATCGCATCAACGCAGTTTTATTATCTGCTCTCCCCATAGCTGACATGAAGGAGCAACTATTACCTTTTTTCGAAGAGATTTAAAATAAGAAACTGCCTGCTCTTTAATACGAACTTCATTATCAAACTTGCAACTTAGGAAAATTAGTTCAGCTACAGTCTATAAAAGATGAGGCAATCATGTAGTTCTTCTGGGTAATAGAAAGTACTCGCCCTCACTATAAGCTCCATCCTGAAAAGTATATTGCTCATGTTTTGGGACATTAAGGCAAGAATTCATTGCTGTCTCTCCTCAAGCAAAGAGATTATGCTTGTAGGTTATCTACGTATAGCCATGATTTGCCAAGACAAACCATGATTGGAATGGAAATACAGTTGACTGAGACTGGGCAAGATAATTATTAAAAAGTTTATAATTTAGTTATTGACTACACTTCCTGGTTAAGAGCAGAACAACATATATACGAAGAGATCAGTGAAGCGAGCGCAGTTAGCTTTCAGTTCAAATAGAAGAGTTAAAATTATAGCTATGTTTGCGATCTTAGTTAAGTCATGCATCGCATTCCCCTTCCGTAAGTGATTAGCTACCGCGCCCATTATGCACCTTACGATCAAACGTTGATTGATCATTTCCTCCAACAGCTGAATCCCTTCAACTTATTATTGGTCTACTCACATGCTGAAGAACTTGCTGATCCAATAACTGAGAAATATCTTGGAGGAAAGTTCATTTTCGGAGATCTACCTCTCAGGATTAACTCTAATATCGCTTTCTCTTCTCTCATTAAAAATCCATTTTTACCACTTGATATAGCTTTAGTGCCCGCTCAAGGCGTAAATACTCCTGAGAAGATAGACAATATTTACTTTGTCCATGACGACTTCAAAGTGTGCAAAGGAGGAATTAAGTTGAGAGTGCATCGTAAATAATCTGAAGCTTTTGCTTAATTTTATTCTACATATTTGTAGCTCTTGCTCAAATAAATGACGTATGAGGCTGAAAGTTTAAAGTTGGAGGTCGAATATGGCTGCCAAGACCAACTGGAGATTGGCATTTTCGGATTCAGCCACACTGTGCAACAGCTCATACAGCAAATGGGTCCAATTATCACTTCCGTTCATCGTGGATAGGAGGGTAAAAGGCTATTCAAACTGAGCTTATAAGACCTCATATAAACATATTAAAATTTCTACGAGGGAGATGTCGATTAAACTACATAAAATTTGCTATAGATCCTCCTCCGAAATACAAGTGTATCAGTATAAAAAACAATTGAAGAATTGTAGTCATATGACTATGATTAATTCTGTAAACGTATTGATGATTTCTGGAAAGGAGCCACTCTTGACTGGATCGTCGTTGGCAATTTTTAAAAGCAAACTATCAGGAAAATAATCGGGCAATTTTAAGGTTCTATCGGATGTGATAACAAGAGCGGACACGCTACTTTAAACTGTCTCAGGATATAATAATCTGCTATTAATATAACTGAACTCTCATCGGAATAAATCGGAACATCCGGATGCATTGTCTACCATCAAATTGGGTAATTAGTTTGTTATTTAGATAATACACCTAACTACTGAATTACACGTTAAGTCTTTTGCGGAACTACATCAAATAACCCTTCTTTGATAAATTAAGAACTTAAAAGCAACTAGCTTACTACCTACACGCTTACTCTGACAATACCAATGGAATTATTTCACTTTGCTTTATACTTGTATCCAGCAACGTAGATCCTTTTGCCATATCCGGGCATATCAAACAATTTGTTCAAGATTTTATCTCTAATATATAAAACGATCTCACAGAAGAGAAATTTTAGCAGTTGAAGGATTCTCTGCGAACTAAGGTCTTGTAGCCTCACAACAGTTTGAAAGACTTTTATCGTTTTATCTGTAAATAAATCGGGTAGAAGACTTTTTGCTTTGATCGTAAAGACAAGCAGAAATTATAAAGTTATTTGAGTCAAATCAAACGACATGATATCATCAACTTGCTAAAAAAGTGTACGAAAAAAGCATTGGAAGTATGGGTGGTGGCTAAGCCTCACTAAAAAGAATTCGCAAAGCAGGTCGTAACTAGCAAAGAATGTGAGGAAATAAAAGATGAAGGCAAATATTACCCCGAGCGAAAGATCACATTTTGATTGTATTATGGAATGACTTAAATCGATTAAAATTTGCCTAAAAATTAATTTATTATTCAATCGCGACGAATCTCTCCGTAATTCAGTGAAAAAATCATAAAATTTGAGGTGATAGACTTGATCTGTATGCATCTTGCCTCTCCTTCTATTTCAATCGTTTTCTCAGTGATTATATCTCAGCAAAAAGAATTACTACGAGTGTCATATGTTCTTGAACTCTCTTTTCAAGCGCACCTTCATCTGATAATCTCAGCCGAATATTCTTGACTTCCTCATCCAATTATTTATTTTATTTGTTCAAACGAGTTATTTCCGCACTTAGAGCGCGGTTCTACATAAGAAAGGTTGTACCTTTTCGCCTACACTCTTTTTTTATCTTCTCAAATCGTCGATTATGCTTTGCAGTCTCGAAAATTCATTGTAAAGTTTTCGGATACTGAGCTCATACTCTTCTAAATGTCTTTTTGCTGCTTCAAAGTCAGTATTTATGGGACTGTAGGCGTATTGAGGAATAGTAAACTCGCGACTCTCTTACTCTTCAATTGGTTTGGATCTTCTCCTTAAACTTTATAATTCCTCGATTGCTGATTTGTATTATAAATTAAGTCTATCGTATTGTAAGTTCATCAAATTTATTTTCTTTTCAAATTCAGCTATTCTCTTTAAAAGCTCATCTCTTTCAAGACTCAGCGCAGAAATAGAATTCTGCTAGTAGTTTTATACTGGCTTTGTATCGTCTTATTATCTCGATCTTTCACTCATCCTGCAAATTTCCTGTTTTAAAATTTCCTTCTTTTCTTGAAATTATTTGAGCTTGAATTGAGTGCTGTTCAATTAATCAGTCCTATCTTCAAGGGAGAGTTACAGCTCTTCAATCTTTTTGGCATATTAATCTATCTTCCTTTCGTACTATAAGTTTTGATATCCCGAATTGCTATTTTCTTATAGTCTTCTGCGCAGCATCTCTTCTTCATGCAGCAAATGCTTATTCTTCGTTTCCAGATTTTAATTTTAGTTTGATTTAGTGTTGACGGCCATATTTAACCGATTTATTTACTGTTTTAAGCTAATGATTTGATTTTACTGCTAATTTCCAGGTTCACACATCTTCAGCATCAGTTATTTCTTTAGTTCTTCATTTTACCGGATTAGATTGCTCAACTAATCCTCGAAAGAATGGCATCTCTTGCTGACTTAAATCTAAAAATTATAATGGACTGACTCCTAATACTATTTGAATTGTTTTAGGATGCTTTCGGCTTCCTCTGTTTTCATTTTTATTTATTTCTACAGATTATCCATTTATCGCTTCAAATAATTGATGGTGCTATCGGCCTCTAATAATTTTCTTTCGCTTTATTCGCATATTTAAATAATGTGCTAGTTTTTTAATGCAAGTTAATTGTACATTCGAAGTAACTATTCAGACTCATTTGTGGACTTTATTACATTTTGATTTTACTGGTCAGAGCCAACATTATATTTTTGTAGGGTTTAATACTTCAGATTTAGTTTTTATATGTCATTAAACGCGTTTTAATTCATTTCGCTCAGTCTTGTGTTTTATTTTCTCAACTGATCGATAGTTATTTAATAATAGCTATAATTATTAGTGACTTCAGGCTACAACTGCTGCTTACTAGAACTTGCTTAGAGCTAGCGATACTGTCGTTTTATTTAATCGATTTAATTCTCTTGACTTTAGCTGATACTCTTGAGTTTGTCATACTCTGCTTGCTTTATCGATAGCTTTTCATTGAGTCTCACTATTTACTGGTTTAGAAACATTAACTGCATCTCAGATCTATTGGATACGCTCGCTAGCTCTTCCATTTGATGCTTTAAATATTAATTTTCTCTCTTCTTCGCCTCTATTTATTACGAATAAATGCTATATTTCTCTTCATTTTAATCTTTGCCTTTCATCATGTTTTAAAGAGACTATATTTGATGCTCATATTAATTTATGGTATCTACGTTCCTTTTGAGTTCATTCTAAAGCTGACTGTTTTTATCCGCTTATATCTTTAAGGTCTACTTTAATTACTATATTTATTGGGTTAAAACTTACATTTTTTATGCGAATTAAGTGAACTTAGTATTATTGTCCTACCTAATGCTCTAAGGTAGGGTTGGAACTTTCATTTCCTCCAAAATCTTTATTGAAGTATTTTGTTAGATGAGCTGCCTCTTAAGATCTTCGTTTTATTGACTCAGGATGATCAAATTTTCCCTTATTCTTGCATTTTCTTCAGAATATATATTAGAAAGAGGTGTATTCTCCAATTATTGTTGATTTATATTCCTTTCCTCTACTTGCTACCATTTATGCAAAAGATCTTCATTTTATTGTTTGAGCTGAAGCACGTCTTGCTAGTAAATTGAAGTTATTCTCCTAATCTCTTCCAAAAGATCAGTGCACTTTTAATCGAGGGAAGTCATTTATGATTCCTTTTAGAATAGCAGCCTTTTTATGTCCTCGTTCTATTCATTTAAAAGCTTCTATCTTTCTTTGTATCCTTCATTCTCTTGCCCAATTATATCTATATCATTATTATGGAAGTGTTTTGCCTGATTAACTTGCTCTGCCTCATATAATCGTTTTGAAACAATCTATTTTTATTGTTCCAATCGATTAATATTTTATTAATAGAGCACAGTTCTTCTGTTAACTTCTGTTTCAAAAGCACTAATTGATAGTTAAAATTGTTGCAATTTGGTCTTCAAAGTTTCATTTTCAGCCGATATAGCATTTAGATTAGAGACGTTCTTTAAGCATTATTGGTTGAGATTCATCTATCTCTGTTCACTATCATTTAGCCTTCGTGTATATTAGGCAATAGTGAACTCATAATCCGAAAATCTGCGAACAACATCAACTTATAATTTTGAATTGGCAGCTTGCTACAATGCCCGCAGTTGTCTTTTAGCACCTTCATGGTCGTTTTATAATTGTTTATGTTTGTTGTCTAGTCGATTGAGCTCGTCTATCTTTTGGCGAATCAGCAGTTCATTCTCTACTATTTTTTTGTACTGCTATTCATTGAGACGAGTTAGATTTTTAATATTGTTTTCGTAATTCGTTATCTTTGTATTGGCCTCTAGTTGGATATTAGATGTTAGTATCTCCTTTTGCGCAATTATCTTTTTGATCGACTCGTTTTCTTGACCTATGGCTTTAAAGTTGTTACGAATTTTGTCCAGCTATTCATTCAATCTACCAAATGACGTTTATTCATCAATCATTCTTTTTCTTAATTCCTCATTTTCGTATCTTAGGTGTTTAATCATCTGCTAGTAGTCTGAATATTTTATGGAGACTTCTCCTTCAAATTTATTTTTTATTGTCGCTTCGTAGTCCTTCACATATTTCTTTAAGTTTTCGTATTCCAATCCCAGATTTCTATAGTTGGTCTATAGCATCATAAACTAATCATTTTTAATTTTAAACTTTTGATTGATAGCTTCCATTTATTGGGCTGAACTGCTATTTCTTTGCTAGCATTAGCGCAGTCTCTTCCTCAACTCCTCGTTTTCCTTGCCAATTCCACCCTTATTTTATTCATAGCTGATTGTTTTTCGTGATATCTATAGTTGATAATTATTAAAGATTGATATTTTCTCATTCAACTGTTTCTTCAGGTTGTCGTTATCCATTGTCACTATCTTTATTCTATTAGAATATTCATTCACTAAATTGGCAGATTTATTCTCACCTTACAGCATCCTTCTCCTCAAGTCATCGTTCTATTGAAACGATTTCATTAAGTTCTGCTTGGCAAATTCATTCTCCTGGGCGAACTGATTTCTTTATTCTCCCATTTTTCTGATTATCTGATTGAGTCTTTCCATTTCCTTCAATGATTAGTTGAACTTTTTATTGGCATCATTAACGATTTCATTGATTTTCCTTCGCAATTCTTAATTTTATATGCGTGAGTTCTTCATATTGGTTTCATAAACAGTCACTTGCCGACTCAGATCGTATTCATTGTGTTGAGTCTTTCCTTCTACTTCATTCAATATATTCTTCAGACGATAAATCTCCTCCTATCTCGCTCTAACCAGTTGACTCAATCTTTAGCATTATCGTTCAATTTGCGCACTCCTATTTTGAGATTATATTAATTTATTCTATATTTGCTGAAGCTGTCTTGTCCTAGCAGAAAGGTTTTAATTCTATTTAGAAATACTGACTAAATTGGCTTACAGATGCTTTAATTTTGCCATATTTTAAAAACTACTCCGATTTAATTGGCTTTAAAGTTCATAGATTCTGGCTTTATATTTATCCTCTGTGATGTTTTTAGTTTTGAGTTGTTATTTCAATCCCTACATCTAGCCCTGATATATCTGTATCCTCGATTGCAGCTAATTTCCTGTTAATTTGTTGCTATAATTGATCTTTTGTTCGTACTATGCCTTGAGTCGAGTGAGATCGGTTTCGTATTTGATCTTAAAGCCATATTATATTTCCCTGATCTTGGTTTTTAATGCTTAATTTTCAAAGCAAATAGTTTTGCTTTGAAAAAGCTAGCTCTCTCTATTTGTTAATAGTTTAGTCAGTCTTTATATTTATTGACTCAGCAATATATTTCTATTTTCAAGCTCTGCACTTCTCATTTGCAGGCTATTTCTTTGAAAGTTAGCATTTTTCAAATCAATATTTTCCTGATAAACCAACCCAAATTTACTTTTGTCGAAGGTAAGTGCAGATATTTCCTCCCGCAATTGATTCTAAATGCTCACTTGATATCTTAACTTTTGATTCAATTATAAATTCTATCTAGTCAAGATATTGATCCGTGATTCGTATTTTAACAATTACTATTGGCTTTGCCCAATTTGCATAGGCGGCTGTTGATTTTTCTTTAAGTTTTCTTTCATTATGATAAGTTCATTATCTTTCTGACGGAGCTTGCTTTCATTTTATCGTAATAAGATTTCGTACTAATGGAGTTTCTTTTCAACTTAGTTTTTTATGAATTCAGATTATGACAGCCGATTTGTGTAGTCTCGGAGCGAAATTATCAACTTATCATTTTCAGTGGTGAATACTCGAATTTGATTTTAGTATTAGACTATCTGCCTTTCAATGAGGTTGTAGTTGCCTCCTTTTCCCGTTAACTCTATCAATCGTTTTTGCATAATCTCATTTTCGCAATGCTTTTTGTTTATTTAGACTGTTTTAGAGTCATTTTGTTCTTTCAATCTTTTCAATTCAAATTCAAGTTGTCTAAGTTGTCCTTCACTCTGCATTCGATATGCGCTGAGATTGCTTTCATGACTTTCCTTGGAGTATCTTGCATAATTTAGCCTTAAGTCTTCAATTTACTTAATTCTTGCTTGCTCCAAAGCTTCTACCCTTGCATTAAAAGTTAGCGCCTCCAACTTATATCGATCATTTGATTGCTTTAAATCTATATTTTAATGCATCAGCTGATTGATTCTTTCTAATGATTTCTCATCAAATCCTCGGTTGTCCCTCGTATTCTGCCTCAAAATTTAAATTTAACTCTAAGTGACTAATCCGTTACCCCTTGCTTGTTAATAAACTCCTTTAGTTTGCTATTTTAACTCTTATATGATTGCTCCTCGTCTAATTTCTGCAACAACTACTTGATCTGTATCTCATAGGAATGCCTATCCAACTGTCCCCGTTCAATATCACGAAGTCTTGCATTAATTCATTAATACTTCAGCCTGTAATTATCTAAAAACTCGCTTAATCGCTCTATTTCAGCCGTCTGCAGTAAGCATATCAGCTCAAGATGGCTGCCCATAAAGATTTTCTTGTCTCCAGGTAGCTTTGCGATCATTGAGCTGTTTAAAATGATTGATACTTACGAATGTCGTAGGGATCGCCTGGCTCGAGCACATTCCACAAAACTTCTCGTTTTACATCATTAGAAAAGATTGAGCGAGCAATAATGGAGTTATCCAGTGGTGCGGACATTAAATATTGATCTATATAAAATTTATTGCGTAGTTTT
>Ga0302280_1003850_pt1 | contig 10592 bp, 13 predicted proteins | sample III_Fen_E1_1_FD_198771 | JGI IMG/M metagenome (GOLD analysis project Ga0302280, IMG submission 198771) | Peat permafrost microbial communities from Stordalen Mire near Abisko, Sweden - III_Fen_E1_1 | ecosystem: Environmental > Terrestrial > Soil > Wetlands > Permafrost | place: Sweden: Abisko...
ATCTGTGGCCGTAATTGGCGCATCTAAAACACTAGGGACTGTTGGAAATGGCATTTTAACAAACATACTTGAATCAAATTTTCAAGGTGCGGTTTATCCCGTTAATCCAAAACACGATAATATTATGAGTGTAAGAGCTTATAAAGATATTTTGTCTGTTCCTGAAACTGTTGATTTAGCTGTTATTTCCATCCCTGCAAAAGCAGTGGTTGCTGTAGTAAAACAATGTGCTGAAAAAGGAGTGAAAGGAATTGTTGTGATAACTGCCGGGTTTAAAGAAATAGGAAAAGAAGGAAAAGAACTGGAAGATGAAATTATTGCCATTGCCAATAAACATGATATAGCTCTAATTGGACCAAATGTGTTAGGTATCATTAACACATCAAAAAACGTCAGTCTTAATGCAAATTTTGCACTTATAATACCCAAAGCGGGTAACGTGGCTTTAGTGTCACAAAGTGGAGCTATAGGTGTTGCAGCACTTGATTATGCACATCAACATGATTTGGGGATTTCAAAATTTGTTTCTATCGGCAATAAGGCTGTAATAGATGAAAGTGATGTTATTGAATATTTAATTGATGATGAGGCTACTAAAATCATTACCATATATGCAGAAGATATTAGTCGCCCTGCTCGTTTTGTAGAAATGGCAAAAAAAGCAAGTGCAAAACTAAAACCAATTCTAATTATAAAAACAGGTCGTTCGGTTCGTGGTGCCGTTGCCACACATTCTCATACAGGAGCATTAACAACTTCTGATACTGCTTATGATGCACTTTTTGCTCAATGTGGTGTTATTCGAGTAGAAACACTTTCCGAACTATTTGAGTTTGCAGAAGGATTTACTTGTTTTAAACAACCCAAAGGAAATAAAGTTGTTATTGTTACTAATGGCGGTGGCTTGGGTGTTATCGCCACAGATGCCGCCGAAAAATATGGTTTAGAAATGGTAGAATTTGAACCTGATATAATAAAGGCTTTAAAATTAACATTACCTCCTACAGCAAGTACACGTAACCCCGTTGATATAATTGGAGATGCCAATGCACAAAGAGTAAGCAATACCCTAACTATTATTGCAAAAGATAAAAACGTTGATGCTATAATAATATCCATTTTACCAACGGTAGAAACTGATATGGATGCGATAGCATCTAACCTGTGTGATTTTACAAAAGCTCATCCCGACTTGCCAATTTTTGGCAACCTGATGTCTTTAGAATCGGAACCTGCTTTTGAACAATTATTGAACGAAGCAAATATTCCCAATTTCGATTTTCCTGAAACTGATATTAGAGTGCTTGCCGCAATAGTTAAATACTACCAATGGATTAAAAAACCTGTGGTTAAGACAGAAAAATTTGAAGTAAATAAAAAGCAAGCGCAAGAAATTTTAGATACGATAAGAAATGACAAAAGAGTTCATCTGTCAGAAACAGAATCGTATAAATTGCTAGAAGCTTATGGAATGAAGGTAATTCAACACATAACCGCAAAAGATTTGGATAGCACCATTACGGCCGCTACTAAAATTGGTTACCCCGTTGTGCTAAAAATAATTTCGCCTGATATATTGCACAAAATTGATGTGGGTGGTGTAATAGTAAATGTGAAAGATGAAAGTGAGTTAAAAAAAGCATTTAAAGAAATTTCAGAAAGCGTAAAAAGTAAAAAACCGGATGCCAAGATTCAAGGTTTTTTGGTAGAGAAATTTTTTACAGAAAAAAGCATTGAAATAATTGTTGGTGCAAATGCCATAAAGGGTTTTGGCTCGCTTATTATGTTTGGACTTGGCGGAACCTTTGTAGAAATATTTAAAGATGTAGCCTTTAGGTTAGCGCCTCTTAATAAGCAAGATGCTTTGAGTATGATTGAGGAAACTAAAGGCTATCAAATTTTAAAAGGATTCAGAGGGCAACCGGCTTACGATATCGATTCAATTGTTGATTATCTTTTAAAAATATCTCAATTAGTAACCGATTTCCCTGAAGTAAAAGAATTAGACTTAAACCCTATTAAAGTGTTAGAAGAGGGTAAAGGACTTGTAATTTTTGATGCAAAAGTAATCCTTACCGAAGACAAAAATACCATATCAGTTACCCCTAAAGAAAAGGAAAAAAAAGAAAGCATGATTGCTTAATAAATTATCCATTAACGTTTAAAACTAAAAAATTATGATAGATATAATGAAGGACTTACCGGCGAATGTGTTGGGCATTTCTGCAGAAGGAAAAATAACTACCGATGATTACGTAAAAATTATAATCCCCGCGTTGGAAGAAAAGTTGAAGTCGAATAAAACATTCCGTTTGTTGTATTACATCGGCCCTGATTTTACAGGAATTGAATTGGGTGCACTATTCGATGATATAAAAGTTGCTACTAAACATGTATCTGCATTAGAGCGTATTGCAATAATTACCGACAATGTGATGATTAATTCATTTGCAAAAATGTTTCGCCATTTTATATCTGCTGAATCCCGAGTATTTAATAACAAAGATTTAGAAGAAGCAAAAAAATGGATTAAGGAATAAGCGCAGCAAAAAATAAAATGGTAAGCGGCGATATTTGGATATGGTTTCAAGGATGGGGTTTATGGATTTTGTTGGCTATTTCACTTGCTGTTGCCATGTTTTACAAAAGAAGAAAAAAGTGAAACTAACAACAACAGTTGGAGAGCTTTTAATTATAAATGAAAATTCTCTCAACATAGGTATAACAGATGATTTAATAAAAACATTTACAAAGTAATAACAATGAAAACAATAGTAAAATATCTTTTAAGCTTCTTGCTGCTTTTATGTATAGAGGTTAGCGCACAGGACAAGGCAGGAACTCATAGCGAAAGCCCAAGTGAAACATCTATGAAAGGCAGGAAAGAATTGCGTAAAGATGAGCGGGTTAAAAGACACACGGAAAAGCATTTAAAAACAGATAAAGAAAAATGGAAAAAACATTCCGATGAACCATTTATTAAAAAAGAACACCCTAATACTCCAAAAGGCAAAAAAGCAGACGAAGTTATCAGGAAATAAAATACTACATTCTTGTAATAATGCATTAAATAAATAAAACGATGAGAGAAGTATATATTGTATCAGCAGTAAGAACCCCAATCGGTTCGTTTGGAGGAGTGCTTAAAACTGTTCCTTCTACCAGATTAGGCGCAATAGCCATTAAAGGAGCTATTGACAGAATAAAGCTTGATGTGAAATTAGTACAAGAAGTTTATATGGGTTCTGTTTTACAGGCTAACTTAGGGCAAGCCCCTGCTAAACAAGCAGCAAAGCTTGCGGGTTTACCCGAAAACGTAAATAGCACCACCATAAATAAAGTATGTGCCAGCGGTATAAAATCTATTGCTATTGCTGCACAAAGTATTATGTTAGGTTTAGCCGATGTAGTTGTTGCAGGCGGAATGGAAAGCATGAGCAGCGTACCCTTTTATTTAGAAAATAATAGATGGGGAGCAAAGTTTGGCAATGGTGTTACTATTGATGGTTTGGCAAAAGATGGTTTAACGGATGCCTATACGAATGAAGCAATGGGCAGCTGCGCAGAGTTGTGCGCTAAAGAATATAAGTTTAGCCGACAAGATCAGGATGCTTTTGCTGTTGAGTCGTATAAGCGTTCGGCAGCTGCTTGGGCAGCAGGTAAGTTTAAAGATGAAATTGTACCTGTTGAAATAAAAAACAAGAAAACAACTTTGTTGATTGAAGAAGATGAAGAATATAAAAAAGTTAATTTCGAAAAAATACCGAAGCTAAGAACTGTCTTTCAAAAAGACGGAACGGTAACCGCCGCCAGTTCAAGTAAAATGAGTGATGGAGCTGCCGCTGTGATTTTAATGAGTAAAGAAAAAGCAGATAGTTTGGGATTAAAACCCCTGGCAAAAATAATTGGCTTTGCCGATGCCGAGCAGGCTTCAGAGTGGTTTACTACATCACCTGCCAAAGCCATACCAAAAGCCATTTTAAATGCCGGGTTAAAAAAAGAAGACATTAGTTTTTACGAAATAAACGAAGCCTTTGCAGTTGTTAGTCTTGTTAACGAAAAATTATTAAGTTTGGATGCTGCTAAAGTAAATGTAAACGGCGGTGCAGTTTCATTAGGGCATCCCTTAGGCTGTTCGGGTGCAAGAATATTAGTTACGCTTATAAATGTATTAAAACAAAATAAAGCAAAATATGGTGTAGCCGGTATTTGCAATGGCGGAGGCGGCGCTTCGGCAATGGTTATATGTAATGAAACGGAATAAAAACGATTACTAATTGTAGAAATTTAAAACAAAGACTATGGACACATTTAAAATCAAAAAAATATTAGTTCCTACTGATTATTCTGAAACAGCAGGCAATGCCCTAAGTCAGGCTATATATATGGCAAAACTAAATAAGGCTACCATAAAATTAATTCATGTGGTAATACCTATTTATATTACCACTCCAAATTCATCAATATCAATGACGGATACGCTGTATGTTACCATGGTAAATGAAGCAAGTGCGGAGTTAAAAAAAGCAGCTGCCAAAATAGAAGAAACTAATGGCATAGGTGTTGCGTATGAGGTTAAAGTAGGAAACATAAGTGATGAAATTTGCGACATGGCAGAAAAAGAAAAGTTTGATATCATCATCATGGGCACACACGGTACTTCGGGAGTTAAAGAATTTTTTGCCGGAAGCAATGCTTATAAAGTGGTCAATCATGCCGAATGCCCTGTATTAACCGTTCAGAATAAAACTACCAAGCAAGGATTTAAAAACATTATTCTTCCCATTCGTTTGGAATTAACTTCCAGACAGAAAGTTGATTATGCTATTGAGATAGCACGTTTATTTGATGCCACTATTTTTATTACAGGTTATACCGATGATACAAACGAATCGCAACAATTTAAAGTAAAACAATATGTAGAGCAGGTAGAAAAATACCTCACCAAACTCAATGTTAAACATCAATCAACATCTCTATTTGCCGATAACTTTACCAAAGAGATACTTGATTACGCCAAGAAAAATGATGCCGATTTAATTGTGGTAATGAAAAAACACGACTTCAGTTTAACTCAGTTAGTAAAAGGGGTTTATTCCGAACAGTTTGTTAATCACTCCTCCATTCCAATACTAAGTATTCCTGTGTTTACTAATCCCGATATGATGACACATGGCACCTATTTAGTTGGCGATTTACCATTTTAATCCCTTCATTAAATACTCGATGAGTGCCCTACCAAAGATTTTTTGTAATACAACTATTATTCAAAAGATTCATGTGTTATTTCTCTATTGAAAATAGTAGATAGATGCTGGTAAAGTTCAGGATGTTTATGCTTAAATTTTTCAGGGTTACTGAAAAAGTATTCGCTTACAACGGCTAAGAATTCTGCATTATTAGTAAGTGCATATGGGTTAATGTCTGACTTTCCTTCTTCAATTATTTTTATTTCATTTTTTATTTCGTGCAACCAAAGTCCGACATATTGGTGTTTTATAAGTGCTTCCGGAATACCATCTATGGCTCCATCTTCTTTATCCAATAAATGTACAAATTCATGTATGCCAACATTTTCTTTATGTGGCAAACCATCAAAAGCGGCTATTAAATCGGGTTTTGATAATATAACCGTGCCATTTTGATTTCGGCTATCAACCATTCCGGAAATAAATTCTTTATGACCGTTGTACCTTTGGGTTTGAAATTTTTCATCAAAACTATTGGGATATATTAAAACAGTTTTTACATAAGGGTAATTATATTTTGGGAAAGCAAATGTGGGAATAATGGCACTTGATGCAATCATTAAACGTATATCATCATCAATTTCTGTTTCAACACCTTCAATGTCTTTTGTGGCCAAAAAAAGTTGCACGCGCTTTTCAAATACACATTTATCTGCATCGTTTAATTGCTTATAAAACAGTACTCGTTTTTCTAATACGGCTTGCCAAGCATCGGAAATTGTTTTATCCAGTTTATCTTGCAGTAACTTTTTTCTATTCTTAGATTTTATCACTATAACAATCAGGCCAATTACAATGGCAGCAAATACAGATATTCCAACTAAATTATTCATGTTTGAAAGGTATAGATAATATAAACAGATAACATTAATAATATACTACATTAACCCTCTATAAAAGTGTATCTTATAGAACCTGCGAATAATGTAATTTGTTTTATGAATTGTGTAATACGCTGCACAAGTAAAGTACCAACCTTTGTGTCGTTGCGAAAATTCATTCGCAATTAAACCAATGATAAATAAAATGAAAAAAATAATCACTAAAGTAATTGCAGGAAGTGCGTTGCTTACATTTTTTGCGGTAAGCTCGTTTGCGCAAACAACAGCAAATGCTACCACAAAGGCAGATGGAAAAAAGAAGGTAAAGATTGAAAAAACTAAAGTACCTAAAGTAGTAACCGAAACTTTTTATGGAGACTATCCGGTAACAACGTATGAGAATTGGTATGGCTACCCCACGTTTGATAACGATTTGTATTGGTATGATTATGACCCTTTCTTTTACTCAAACGATTATCCGGAATATTATGTAGTAGATTTTACTAAAGATAATACACCTTATAAAGCTGTTTACTCAAAAAGCGGAAAGAAAATAGCCATTCATAAAAAACTAACAGATCTTCCAAAAGCGGTTTCATCTGCCCTAAGCAGTGGAGCATATAAAACATGGGTAGTAGCAAAAGACAAAGAAGAAATATTTAAAGATAAAGATTCTGATCAATTGAAAGTATATAAAGTTGACGTTGAAAAAGGAAAAGAAAAACACTCACTTTACTTTCAGCCGGATGGTAAATTATTAAAGGACAAAAATTGCACTAAATAAGTACTACCAAATCATAACTCTACTCTTAAAGCTGCATAAGCAATAAGAGTAGAATTATTTAAAACTAAAATATATATCTATGGTAAAAACCGATGAAATATCCCCCTTAAAAACTAAGCATAAAATAATTGTTTTTGGCGTGCTGAATTGCGCTGTTTATATTATTCTTTTTATGTTTTTAAGATGTTTTAATCTGATGCATTTTTCGGGATTAAGAATGTTGAATTATGTAAGCTTATTTCTTATTTCTTTATATCAGATTAACAGATGGGTAAAACAAATAGGAACTTACATTCCATCTTTACAGGCTTTTAGTGCTATATTTTTTACCGGCTCTTTGTCTTTTTTGCTTTTTTCTGGTTTTATTTTTATATATTCATTATTTGATCCCTATTTAACCGAATCATATTTTAATACCTACGGAGAACTACACTCATGGTCTGCTCTTTTAATATTTTTTGAAGGAGTAGCAGGTAGTGTCATTATTGCGATGGTTGCCATGATGTATTCTGATAGGTATGAGGATGGTGAAGCAAAGATTTAATAAGTTCTGATATAAATCAATTACGCGGATTTTATACCCCCTTACTATTGGTAGTATAAAAAGGTTGGCCTTATATTAAAATTGAAACATAAAAAAAGATTACGTCAACTCTTTATAGAATTGGTTAAATTGCAAAAAGAAATCATAGCTTCTGATCTTAAACTTTTAGTGATACTGGAAGGAAGGGATGCTGTAGGAAAAGACGGAACGATAAAAAGAATTATCAAACACCTTAGTCCGCGCGCCTAAAAACATAAAAGAAAAACTTTTTTAAATGAGTATAAAAATGAAATCCAACAGTATTATCCGATTAAAAACAATTATAGGGATTGTCTTTACATGTTATATAACATCTTGTACAAATAATACCGTTGTTATTCCCAAATCAGAATATTCTGCCAAAATTATAGGGCAATGGATGGGTACGGTTGGTGATTTAAAAGAGAGTATGGCATTAAATAGCGATTCTACTTTTGTTTGTCAGCTTTACCTTGATGGTTTTATTGCCAATACACTTTCTCAGGGCGTGAAAGGAACAGTTAACGGAAGATGGAACATAAAAGATTCAACCATCACGTTAAATATTACCGGTGAGAAAAATGAAAACTTAGAAAATGGCAGTGCCATAAGTACAATCATATCATTAAAAGAAAATGAACTCGTTTTAAAATCAGATAAGAATGAGACTTCTCTTTTTGAACGCGTGAAACCTCTTTGATTAAGTAGGAGTGGTATAAGATTAAGTAGAATACACTTTATTTAAATAGGGTGATAAAATAAATTGTATGGAAAGTAAAACAGATAAGCCCGATAATACTGAATCTAAACCCGATGCGAAAGATGATTTAAAATCAATACCTATTCCTAAGCTAGAAAAGAAATTAGCATCATCAGATCAAGGGCTTACTGAAACTGAGGCAAAGAAACGCCTTACCCAATATAGCCCAAATGAACTTACTGAAAGGAAGACAAATTTTTCCTAAAATTTCTCTCTTATTTCTAGGCTCTGAGGAGCAGAGTATTACTCACCATTAATTTTATATTTCAATTAAAATTACGACCGGGAATTATAGATAAAAGAGTAAAAGATAAATCGGGTACTCTTATTAATTACTTTCAACCGGATTTAAGTAATAGCAAAAATCGCCTGTTCCAACCAAGGAAATGGATTCGGGGTCGTTCTTCAAATCACATATCTGCTCTACCCAATCTTTCATCCAAAAAATATTGGTGTTTACAGCGGGCAAAACTTTGCATGCGGCTATTGTGTCAAGAAGCGTGTTCATAATTATAAGGGTTATTATATAAATTAATTAAGCAATAATAGGTGCATTAGCATGTTTTTTACTTTCGTTAAGAGTAGGCTCTTTGCTGTTTTTATTTTCTCCGTGTAAGGGTACTTGATACATTTCTAACATATCAGCCCAAAATTTTTGGTTTTGTTTAATCACCAAATTAAACTGACTGCTTATTTCTTCCATAGCTTTTTTATTTGCTTCTATAGATGAATTAACTTTACTGCTGCAAGCTTCGCTTATTGAATTAAAAATACTTTTAGATGCTTCTAATCTGTTTTCAACTGTTTCCATATATTTTTTGCTTATCTCGCTCCAATCAATAGTATTTCCGTTTGCTTGACTGTTAAAGGCTAAAAGTAAATTATGATTATATCCCATCATTTGCTTATACATTTTATCAAACGAGGTAAGAAATGAATTTGAAGAACCAGCACCCATTCCGTTAAATGGGTTAGAGAATAATTTAGTTAAGTCTCCGTTAAATACATTATTACCAACACCCTGACCTAAATTCCAATCTTTATTATTTCCCATAATCGGGTTCAAGAAATTATTATAAAATCCGGTCATCATATGTAATTGCTTATTGTACATATCCATCATATTTGTATTTGCATCGCTAAATCCTTTTTCAAATGCCTTCGTGCTTTCATTTAGCTTTTCAGTTACATTGTGCGGAAATATTTCTTTCAGCTCCTTTGCGTGACCATCTAATTTTCCATCTGCGTGGAAAGCATGCCCGTCTTTACTTGATTTTGTAGTATTCATGATTTTTATTTTTTAAATGATTAATAAATAGTTTCGTTACAAAGGTGAGGGCACTCAGCGTTTTAATTGTTATACAAGCATGAAAACAACTTACATATTTCACGTATGTTAAATTTAGATAACTAAATAACCACCATCAATTTCCATCCGAACCCTACGGAAATAATATATAAAACACCTTGATTTTTATTGGCGAGGCGTGATTTATACAGATTATTTTAAAGCATTTTCATGTCGCTTTGCTACTTCTTCCCAGTTTACTACGCTCCAGAATGCATCGATATAATCCGGTCTTTTATTCTGATATTTTAAATAATAAGCATGTTCCCATACATCAAGTGCTAAAAGAGGTATCCCCTTTTTTTCAGCTATATCCATTAACGGGTTATCCTGATTGGATGTAGAACATATAAACAGAGTTCCTTTATCATTCACACATAACCATGCCCATCCACTCCCAAATCTGGTTTTACCCGCTTCTGCAAATTGCTTTTTGAACTCATCAAATGAGGTAAATGTTTTAGTAATTGCTTCGGCTAATTTTCCCGTTGGCAAACCACCACCATGAGCTTGCATGTTTTCCCAATATAATGTATGGTTAAAATAACCACCGCTATTGTTTCTGACCACCATTGGATATTTGCTTATATTCTTGAAAATATCCTTTATATCCATAGATTCCATCTCGGTATCTTTTATCGCCTTCATGAAATTGTCAAAATATGCTTTATGATGTTTACTGTAATGAATTTCTACTGTAAGCTTATCAATGAAAGGTTCTAGCGCATCATAAGCATAAGGCAGCGGTTTTAATTCGAATTTGGTTAGTGTTTTCATAATAGTTTGGTTTTTTTAAGTTATTATTTGTTTGATTATTTTCTTTTTTTTAATTGATGCTTGCGGTTGCTTTGCATTTATTTTGGCAACTAATAGAATGATCAAGATGTCTATGCAGGTCAGGAAGTGTTGCCGTTGCCCATCCTTTAATATCAGCATCGGTTGATTCGGCGGAGACTTTGTCAAACATGGTAATAGCATCCTTGTGTCCGTTTACCATCATATTGCAATAGGCTATGTCAAAACCGGCTCCTGATTTATTGCTTAATTGTTTATAATCATCTTGTGCGT
>Ga0302280_1003853_pt1 | contig 10589 bp, 6 predicted proteins | sample III_Fen_E1_1_FD_198771 | JGI IMG/M metagenome (GOLD analysis project Ga0302280, IMG submission 198771) | Peat permafrost microbial communities from Stordalen Mire near Abisko, Sweden - III_Fen_E1_1 | ecosystem: Environmental > Terrestrial > Soil > Wetlands > Permafrost | place: Sweden: Abisko...
TAAATATATATTATCTCCATGAGCAGAATTAACTAACTTAATGTTGCCAACATCTCTTTGTCCTCCAAGTGTTAACCTTATAAAAATCGTTTTATATTGTGAAACAATACTCACTCCAGATCCTATATAAACAGAAGAACATCTAATGTACCCTGAATCCAATATAGAACTATTACTAAATTGATCTGTAATACCTGCAAATGTAACCATTCTATTAGCTAAATTAGTTAATGATGAAGCATGTTCATCATAATTTCCATATACTGCTCCATTCACAATTAATTGAGGATATGGACTTGCTGCAGAAAATAATGTATGATCCAATCCAGAGGGCCATCTTGTAATAAATGTATCATCTGCAGTAGATGTATCAGAGCTTATATTAGATTTGTTAAATGCAATAATTTTATTAAGAGTTCCAGTTGGTCCACTTCTTAAAAATCCTAGTAATGGAGCAATGTTATTATTCTGAGCAAACGAAGTAACATATCCTGATTTAAATTGTTCAGGGTTTCGAGGATAAAAGGGCCATTGTTTACTTGGGTCAGTACTATCTACATAAAAGGTAACAGTCCTCTGACTCACATCGTAAGTAGTAAATATACTTGAGTTAACAGTATTAACAAAATTAGTCATGTTAGAATATGCTATAAACGTTCCTAACTCTCCAGTAAACCCACAATCAAATAATGAATTGAGAGTTATGTTAGATATATAGTTTGTCTGAAATGTAATAATATCAACTGTATAAGTATTCTCATTATATAATGTCATACTTACATTAAGTACAGCTGAAACACTTTCTATTACTAATCTACCAAGTGTATCATAACCATCATTAGGGGCACAATGTATATAAGTAAGACTACCAGTTGTGGTTGGTGTCATTCTTAAAAAACAATGACTACTTTGATTATGATAATAAATCACATTAACATTTGTTGGAGGTTTATAAACTGGGTAAAGCGATTCTCCACTCATTAAGTATATATTGTATATTAACGTTGCTGAACTAAACAAACTGTTTATAGTACTAATTAAAGTACTTGCACTATAATTACCATTTGGAACTCTTAACATATAATATAACAGACTTGAAACGTTATCATGTACTTCTGAAAAGTATAAACAATTGTTAGTTTCATTTACATTATATAAATCAAGTGGAAGAGTTAACTGTTTTATTTTTACGGTCTTCACTCTTTCAAGTGGATTAGGTATAGTAATTGTATAATCATTAGCATTAGGGTATAATGTAACATTACGTAATTTAGAACTTAAATGCATTGTAATATAATAATTCTGATTAAAGGTTGACTCGAATTTTTCAGTATCATGATGAGGAGTTGCTGAAGGCCCCCAAAATGCTTGTTTATCTAAATTACTTAACTTTGATCGATTCACCAAGTTACTTACATTATTAGTTTCATCGTTATAATCATTTTGATTAGTTCCAAGATGAGTATTAGAATCATTTAATTTCTTTGATGATATTTGTGCTTCATAATCATTCCTTTGCAAACTATAAGGTACATAATTATACATGCTTTTAGTATATACTTTCACTAACTTAAAAAAAATACTATTAAAACTATAAGCTATGATTTTTTGTTTATTTTAAATAACAAAATCAATCATATTCTTAAGAAATCATTATATTAAAAAGCAAAAACTGAAGTATTATATATTTTTAGAAAGGTACTATTTCATAACTGTTAGAATGCTTAAGTCCTAACATATGTAGATTCATATCTCCAGTCTTTTGATAAGGTTCATAATTATATCTTCTTCTTTTAGTGTTTACAACTAGATTATTAACTCCTGTTTTTACTCCAATTGACTTACTTGTCTCTGTCATAGAATTTATTAGAGATGCATATCCTGCTTTAACTTGAGGATTAAGTTTAACAGTTTGTTTTCGAGTTGGAGTAGTACCATACTTTTGTGTTTGAAATGCAGGTTTAGTATCTGGGAAAAAGGTTGGTAATACTGAATGTCCAAAATAGTACTTGCTTACAACATCACTTGGTTTAGTAGGTTTAATGTACTTAACAGCGATAGCTTGTGTAGGTAGTCCCGTATCAGATTGATTATTAAACTTACGTATATAGTTTGAAGAATCTTGATTTACATCTATCATACTAGACTTTACATTCATTTTGACGAGGAGTATTATTATTGTTGTATATAGTTTAAATACTTTTACACTTAAACATTAAAAATTATTTTATTTTATTGACCTATTATGTAAAACAAAATTCTCAAGTTTAAAAATATATTCTTATATACATATGTCATAAAAAATGTATACTATAATATCTAATCATCATCATCATAATCGTCAACTCCTTTACTTGCTAAAGTTAATATTAAGGGAGTTACTCTTCTATTGAACTCTGTAATTTTGGAATCAATCATTTTACCATATTTTGAGTTCTTTTGTTCTGCTTTCCTCTTTATATTTAAAAATACTCGAGTGATTTCATTTAATTCATGTTTATATGAAGCTCCTGTTATATACTTGTCTAGATGATTTGTTTTATTTCTTCTCTTTTGCTTTAAAAGTCCTTTGTCTAAAGTATGTGAACATTCAATAAGTATATCTTTATAAACACTCTTCACACTTATTCCTTTAGATTCACAAAACTTAATAAAAGATTTTGAGAAACCCTCTAAGGTAACATCTCCGAATATAAATCTTCTTCCTGCATAGATTAAGGCTCCAGTTATTAACAAGGGTTCAATGAAAGTTGACATTGTACTGTTTTATATATATCTTGTAAACAAATTTATCTTAATCTTAACTTAAAATTAACACATGAAATTTTTACACACATTATATAATTATGTTTTATTCTTTTTAAAATCTCTCAAACGATATATAATATGTAAATAAAAAGTACACTAGTTTTATTCATCATAATCATCGTGTCCATAAGCACCTCCATAAGAAGCGGGAGGAGGTTGTATACCTCCTTGAGTGTTCATTGGAGCCATTGATTTGAAATAATTATTCTTATAAAGATAATAACCTCCTGCAATTAGAATAAGAATGATGATAAGGTTAGTATTGTTACTTCTTCCAAGTGGCCATGCTCCTGGTGTAATTGTTGAAGGTCCTGATACAATAGATCCCATTTTTTAAAGATTATTGATAATAAGTTATCTTTTTTATTTTAGTAGACAGCTATAAAAGTATTTAATATAGTTTTTTTTTAAAACAAAACTACATTTAGAGCGTCAAAAAAATGAGAATCACCTTTATTTTTGAGACAATTCACTTTAAAAGTTAACATTCCTGTCCCTATATAGACTCTGAAAAAATACCATCTCTCAAAATACACTTCTTTCTCTCAAAGCGGTGAGTGGATTTCGACACAATTGTGTGAATTATGTCTCATTTCATTTCATTTTAAAAGTGTCACTTGTTTTACTCAGGTTTCTCAAGTGTTACTTTCACGTGATCATTACTCATAATACGTCCATAGTGTGAGTCATTTAATTGTTTTCATTTCATTTATTTAACCGACGAAGTTGCTTTACCCAAATTTTTTACCGTATTTTCTTCTGTTTGCCTCTGCTCGATCGCATTCCCGAAGTCTTGAAATTTATTATCCCTTTGTTGAAAGCCCCAACTGAATCTTTGAATCTATTGCTTTGGGTAAACATCACATAGAAACTGTTTCATTTTTTCTTTTTGTCATTTTATTGTTTTCTCTACTATTTTTTAGTTTTTGTAACTCATGTCAAGTCCTCATCAAGCTCCTTATATAATTCAAACTTCTCCTCATCATAGTAACTCTCATGACAATGATGAATTCTTGGAAAATTTTAGTCCTCTTGATGATAATGAAAATGAAATGTTGGATATTTTGGATCAAGTTACTCCTCCTCTCCAATTTCTTCCAACAAGTATTCATCCAACTTCTCCCCTTACTCCACTTACTACTCCTGTTACTCTCTCCAATTTTGATCCTACTTCTCCTGAAATTGAATGTGATAAAAATATTTCTAATCCTGTTAATACTCATAAGTATGATGATTTATTTGCTTCAAGTTCTGAAGATGAGGAAGACCATCCAGGTTATTATATCAATCATACCTTACCTTCACATTCGGAAAATCCTCAGCTCAATACTTCTCCATTAAGAGAATCTCTATCTCAATCTCAAAATCAAGATGAAGAAATGTTTCCCAATAATAATAGTAATACTGATACTGAAGAAATAAATGATGTTGATATACAAAATATTAATTTAGATCCTATTCATTGGTTACCTCCTATAAGTGAATTTGCGCATGAAGAAAGAAAACATGGTGCTTATGCTAAGTATGTTTTTGCTCTTTTAAATTGGTGTAAAAGTTTAGTTGGTACCACAAATGAACCTAATCCTACTGGTATTTTACATCCAAGTGCTCGTATTTCACGTGAACAAGTTCTTTATATGATTGAATTCTATGTTACAAAATGGTGTAAACCAGGTTCAAATCATAGTGCTTGTCCTTTAGTTTTAATGTATGTTAATATGAGACATAAATGGAATACTCCCTCTCAACTTGAACATGAAGGTGATGATGATCATTGGAATGGACTTTTACCTAAACATGTAACTCCACAAATTATTTATGATTCTTTTACTGAAGAGTTAGGTATTATTGATTCTATCTTCTTTATAGCTATTTCTGCAAAGTATATCAGTAGAAATGATGAAACTCCTGAACAGAAACAATTATTACTTAGAATTCATGACATTTTAAGAAGACTGCATGAATTAATGAGACTTGCAACTCTTTATCTACATTGTGCTCTTCCAACAATTGTTCTAGATGACGTTGTTTTACCTATTAATAGATCTTATAACAGACTTGGTGTTAATGCTCAAGAATTATTTGCGAATGGTAAATCACTTGAAAAGAATAATCAAAATAAGTATGGTCTTCATCCTACATTATGTAATGTACTTGATTATTGGCAACCCTCTGTCCATCTTTTACCTAGTTACGCTTTTAAAAAACTTGAAGAAGAACAAAGTGCTCATTCTGCAGAAGGTTCTACAACTGGTAATGGGAACACTCATCACTCTAACGCTGCGGTAGGTACTGATTCTTTAGATGCTATGGGATTTCTTGATTTGATGGAAGAAGGTTCTAAAAAGAATGACTCTGGAAAAGGTTCTGCTGGTGTCAACTCAACAGCTCTAGTCACAAAAAGAGAAAAGTTATTATTTCAAAGTAATTTGTTAGATCTAATTGCCTTACATGGTTATGTTTTATATAAGAAAAAATTAGCTGAAAGTGTTTTCACACCTAATAATAAACATGCTTTAGCAATTAAGGAGATTATTAAATACGAAGGAGGAGATTTGAATTTAGTTTTATCTGAACTTATAAGTCAACAAAATTTGAATTATATGAAAGATCAATATCTCAGTGGTACTTGGGATAAAGCTATTCAGAGTATTTTAAAGTTTCCAGATCCTCGTCTTCCTGTTGTTAATGAGAAAGATCGTTATCAATTCTCTTTTTCTGACTGTGTTTATAGATTTGGAGAGTCATTTACAGTTCAAGAATATAGTGATCCTTTATTGAAAAGAGGAGCTATAAGTGCTAATTATATTGATCAACCTATGTTACCTGAAATTAAAGAACTTTTAGTTCAATGGAAAATAATAGGTAAGAAAGATGAAACTCCTTATATAGAATTGAAAAAACAAGTGGATACGTTAACTCATTCTCAATTGCAACTACAATATAAAGAATGTGTTGATTATTTATTAGATAAAAGAAACTTTAGATTTGCAAAAGAAATTATTGTAAGTCTGAGTTGTCCTACTTTTGATGATTGTATACAATGTCAAGTGGATAAGAAATTTGAATGGATTGATGTCCCTCATGAAAAGTTAAGAGCTAACGTTAAAGATTACGATACAATTAGAGCTGGATTTGAAGAAATGTTATTTTGGATGATTGGATTTGTTGGACAAAGGTTCTTTGAAAGGTTACAATTTGAAGAATTTGGAGTTATATTATGGTTATATGGAGAATCAAGTACTGGAAAATCAGGTATTTTAAATGCTATTACTTCAATGTATGCAGATTGTGATGTGGGTCATATTCCTGATAACATTGAAAAAGATTTTGGACTTGAATCTTTATGTGATAAGTTAGCTTTAATTGCAGGAGAGATTACAAGTAAGTTTGGACTTCCACAAGCACTTCTTCAACAAATTGCAACAGATCCAATTATATCAATTAATAGAAAATTTAAGGATAGACTTAACGCTGCATTTAGAGCTTATTTATCCTGTGCTAGTAATGTTGTAATGAATTATCAAGATAACAGTGGATCAGTTATAAGAAGATTTTTAGTGTTTTACTTTTCTAAATCATGGCCTTCTGAATATAGAATTTCTCAAGAATTGTTTAAAGCTCGTATGACTCGAGATAGACCTCGTCTATTTTTAAGATTTACATTAGCTTATATGATAATGGTAAAGTATGTTGATAAAGCTACTATTTGGGATATGGTACCTAGAAGATTTATTAGTATGAGAGATGATATATCACGTAGACAACATGGACTTAGAAGGTTCTTTGCAGAAAGTCTAGACATTGTAGTTGATCTCACCCCTAGACTTGAAAGAGAAAGGTTTTATATTTCTGAAACTAAATTTAAGGAATATTTTGATGCTTTTTGTATAAGTAATAAAATTCAAGGTTGTCATACTTGGAGTGAAGAATATTTTGGTTCTGTGTTTAGAGAACATAAAATTGAACGTAAAGCTTGTTATTTACCAAAAGAACCTGGAGGTGTTGTAGAATATAATTTCTATCTATTTAATTGTTATGAAACTAAGACAGCTCAATGTAATCTTAATGATATGAAGTTATTTTTAGAAACTAATGATACTTTTGAAATTGTAAGGCCTGGTTCTACAACTGGAAATAGTCTTCCTTTTGTAGTTGATACTGAAGTACAATGTGCATTTTATGATTATTTAATCCCTTTCAAGAAAACATGTAGTGTATGGGATCCTTATTTATACAAACAATTGGCTTATAATCTTGGAGTTAATATTACAACTCAAAATGTATCTTCTTCAACTTCTTGTAATGTAAATAATAATAATGGAGCAAGTGTTCCTGGATTTAAAGCTAATGCTCCAAATAATGGAGCTACATCTAGTTCTTATTCAACACGTATTATATGGCAAGGACTTAAACATAAACCTCCTGCTCCTATATTTAACCTTGATTTAAACGATTTACAAGATTTGGATGAAAGCTCACATTCAAATCAAGATACTCCATTTACCTTAGTTGTTAATACTCCACCTTGCAATGATTCTCAGACTCCTCAATTTAATGATAATACAAAGATACCTCATCCAACTGTTTCTAACCCTGTTTCAAAACCTGTTTCAAATAATGATTTGGTTATCATAAAACCTAATCAGATTATAGACGATCCAATTGAAGACTCTGATAGTGAATCAGATAATGTAACTATTAGTAGAAATTTGGCTAAAAGACGAAAAGTTAATAATCATGTACTATCACCTATTATTACGTCTTCAGTTAAAAGTACCAGTTCTAAGATATCCTTAAAGTCTATACCTCCTGGAACAAATACACCTCCATTTGGAGTTTTAGGTTTGTCACCTATGGTACCTCATTCAAGTCCAAGTCCTGCTTTCAGTCCAGCTCTCAGTGTTACAAGTACTTCAAGTGCTAAATCATCTACTTCATCAACTAAAAGGAAAAGACTTAGCACTCAGAAATAATTTGTTTTTTTTAATTGTTATTGTTATTTTTGATAAGATGATAACAATAAAAGACTTTTAAAAAAGACATAGTTTTTGAGTTTTTTTTTTCACTGATAAAGCACCCTCCATCAAGGATCGAACCTCAGTATACCCTGTAAAATGTCATATTGAGGTGAAAACATCATACCTACTAATTTTATTTTGAGACTTTTTCCCAGACTGAGACCCAGGGCCAAAACTTGGCTGGAATAGTGGTTTTGGGAAAATACGATATCTTTTTCGGAAATCCGAAAAACACTTTTCCTGATGTAGTTATGATACATTTCCATGGCTAAGTATGGGTTCTTCTCCATCTTTCCAGATTTTTCCAGACAATTCCAAATATCTTCTGGCTCCATAATATCCCAGTATATCCCAGTATATCCCAGTAAAAAATCATAAAAACATATCCCAGTAACGTTCATAGGAAAAGTACACTCATTAACAATTTATATCATTATTTATTCTTTATTGGGAGATTCTAATTGTAAAATACTATACTATAGTGATTTATATACTCAACAACATATACATTTTTTTATAAAAGATTAGGTTTATTAGGTAGTTGATTTCCTGAACCATCACAACTTGATACATGTTGTCTAATTAGAATATGAGCAGCATACATTACACCAATTGCCATTCCTGACACAGCAATATCATTTGTAATAGTTCCTGCTTGACCTGCATAAGGTCCTAAAATGAAATGTGATCCTCCCATACTTAATTGATAAAATAATTTTGCTCCAATATATATAGCTGCAAGGTATGAACCTAGAACTAATATATCTGAAGTTAAACTTTTTTCACTTTGACAAAGTAATATATTTAAGAATCCTGCTTGCATTTCTTTAAAAGAGTTTTGATTATGTAAGATACTTCTTATATTGTTTTTTTTTAAAGTTAAGACACTGATAATACTATGTAAAACACATTTTTTATTTTTCATAATTTACTTAACAAAAATATCACAAAAGAAAAACAAAATCCAAAAAGCAACAAATAGAATAGAGTTATCAAAAGATAAGCAAGATTAGCAACGTATAAGTGATCCATTTATAAATTAGTTTCCTTTAATAAGAAGACGATGAAGCCAAAGTTGGAATATGTCCAATCTCATGTAATAATCTATATATTTGTCTTTCTTTTTCATCTAATATATCATTATCTGCTCTTTCTAACTTTAAGAAATGTTCATGTGATTTAACTGTATTATATTTGAAATATTTAAATATAATATCAAAGTAATCTGTTGTATAAACACTTCTACAATCATCTAAAGTATACAATGGTCCTCTATTATGTTTAAAATCTCTTATATTCTTAATAACTGCTAACTCATTTAGCAATACTTTAACGCTAAAAGTATTCTCAGTATCAAGACTTCCATTCCATTGTAATCTATTAAATTTGTATTTTCCTCTCGCAGACTCCTGTAATAATTCACCTTGAGCATCTGTTTCACATTGTATCTGATTATCATTATCATTCTGAGACTCTGTATCAGACTCTGACTCTGTTTCATCTTCTGATTCACTTTCTGATAAATATTCTCCTTCCTTCTCTTCTCTCTCTTCTTGAGCTTTTTCGTCATCTTTTTCTGATTCTTGATCTCCATTAAGATTAAGATTTTCTCTATAATAAGAATTGTAATCAACATTAAGTGAAAGTCTTCTAAGTCTTCGAGCTTCTACTTCTTGCATTAACTCTAATTGAAACTCTGTAGAAGTACGTGATAATGGGGGAGTGAGTTCATGTGGTGTTGTAACAGTAGAATCATTGACTTGATGTTTAGTTAACCATTTAGGATTTAATAAAGCTTTTAGTAGCATATGACTTCTAAATTTTGCAAACTTTTCCTCCACAAATGTTTCAAACGTTCCAATGTACTTATTTTGAGTCACTAACTTTTCAAATTGTTCATGTAATTCATCATCTTGGTCTGTATATTCATCGAACACTGTTAAACCTTCAGTATTATTATTCTCATTTCCAAGTCCATTAACAGGTTGAGTAAGAGTGAGAGACATTTGTTGATTTACTATATCATGTAATGCTAAATCTTTGTTTTTAAATAGTTTATCATATTTGGTAACTTGTATCCATTGATTTAATTTATTAGGAAACTCATTTAAATGAGTTTTTAATGATTCGAATTCTCTTCTGAACATCATATTGTTCTCAATATTGGATATAGATACAGGTAAACCTATAAATCTCATTCTTGAACATTTAAATAATTCCTGATTATTCTTTAAATGAACTTCAATATATTGTTCTACAGTTCCATATCTTATAAAGTACAATTCCATTGGTTCTTGAACAACCCATTGTCTCCAACAATGAGCATAATCTGTAGCACATTGTTTATAATCTTCACTCATTAATAAATTGGTTATGTCTTCTCTTTCGTAAACTAATAACCCTGAATGTGTACATAACTTATCTAACCTTTTTATGTCCTTATCATATCTTACAAGTGGAGCGTAACTATGAACGTCATACACATTCTTTAAGAATTCACTTTTAACAAGAAATTGTCTACGAGCTTTTAAATTACCTACTATTAAACTAATAAGTGATCTAAACTCTTTATAGTACAAATCTATACAATGTTTGCAAATTAAATCTTCTACTTTCAATAATTCCTTTTCAATATGATTATCCTTTACCTTAAATGTACTCGTTTTTAATCTGAGTATCTCTACAAGTTTCATAAAGAGATCCAATTCTTCACCTTCATCACTTAACAAGTATCTATGTCTTCCTGTTGATCTATCATGA
>Ga0302280_1003858_pt1 | contig 10582 bp, 4 predicted proteins | sample III_Fen_E1_1_FD_198771 | JGI IMG/M metagenome (GOLD analysis project Ga0302280, IMG submission 198771) | Peat permafrost microbial communities from Stordalen Mire near Abisko, Sweden - III_Fen_E1_1 | ecosystem: Environmental > Terrestrial > Soil > Wetlands > Permafrost | place: Sweden: Abisko...
GAATCAAAAAAGTATTCTTCTCTTACTATATTTGGATTATGTGTACCACTGGAAACAACTATTTGTCTAACTACTGTTTGCGACCAACCACCCGAGCTATCGCGCGCTCTAACTCCCAACATATGCACACCTCCTGATAAACCACTTAGATTAAAAGGAAACGTACTACTAATTACCGAGTCGGGTGATAAAGGCATTACCGTTGCATGACCAAAGCCCGGGTCGGTATCAAAAAAATACTCCATATAATTAGTAACCGGAGTTGTAGCATGAGACGATACTAAAAAAGAACGCGAAAGAGTGGTACTCCAATAGCCACTATCATTTAAGGCACGAATAAAAAGCATATGCTCTCCACCTGATAATGAGCTAACATTAACATTGAAATTTACATTCGCTAAAGAATCATTGTTTAATGTAATGGGTGTACCGTGTTTGAAGCCGGGGTCAGTATCAACAAAGTATTCGGCATACACCATCTTGTATAGTTGCGCTTTAGACGCAAGTGTCATACTAAGACAAACTAATATGGTAAATATGTACTTCATGTTATTAGATTAGCAGGAGATTTGAGATAACTTACGTTTCTCATTACTCATGCCTCAAATCTATTTATGAGACATTATTTTTACTTGAACAGGCAAAGTACCCGAACCCGAAGTAGGTGCAGAGAAAGAATAAATAGCCGGTACCGTTGGCATACCCGATAATACATAAGGGTCTGAACCACCAAACATACCACAATCTTCTCCACTATAGCCCGCACCAATAGCCGGAGAGCCCGCTTTTAGTTTTAAAGATCCGTCGTAGCTGCCTGTGTTTACAAAAATAGTTGCCTCAGGTATGTTTATATGGTTATGGTGTGCGTTTCCTCCTGTAGTATCCAGATTTGCATTCATAGAAAAATTATTATTCTCTGAATTGTTGACACCATTTATAGGACCATTAACGTTAAGAATATTGTTATTAAAAGTAGAATTGTTCAGCGTAATATATTGGTTTGCAGCCGTCCCCCATAATACGTTATTGGTTACTACTGCAGAAGCACCCGCATCAACTTCCAATAGAACATATCCACTGCTACTGGTTCCTTGTATAAAATTATTAGCGATAGTAACATTACTACAGCCGGCAACAAGCCAAATTGGTGCGTAATTACCATTTTGATTACCTACAATGTAGTTTTGAATAATTAAAACATTAGCATTATTCCCTAAAAGGTACAATTGTGAGGTAGCACTTCCTGTTCCATTTATAAGGTTTCTTTTTAAAACAATATTGTTTACACCAGTAGCTAAATTTAAGTATCCTACCTGTATTCCGGTTATATAAGTACCGTTACTTCCTGCACTACAACTTATGGCGGTAAATAAGGCAGAACTTGGGTTAACCTGCGTGTTGGGGTTTTGAGCCAAAAAATAACCCGGACCTATTATATTTATTTTATTACTAATAGTAACACTACCATAAGTTCAAAAGTAATACATTTTACAATATCACAAAATTAATTCTTCGGAATGTTAAAAAGTGGCTTGGTTCTGCTTGCAAGTATCAGGGTTCTGCTTGCAAGTATCAAGGTTCTGCTTGCAAGTATCAGAGTTCTGCTTGCAAGTATCAGGGTTCTGCTTGCAAGTATCAGGGTTCTGCTTGCAAGTATCAGAGTTCTGCTTGCAAGTTTCAGTGTGATACGTTCACGTATCAGTATGATACGTTCGCGTATCAGGATGAAATAGTTGACTGGAACGCTGAAATGTTAAATTTTGAGGGTTAAATGCTACATCCTTACTTCTCAACCGCATTAAAGTACTCATTTACTTTCTGGCGGTAATAAGGAGTTAAGTCGGCAGGTATGGTTTTAAGGAGTTCGGTTTCCTTTTCTTTTAGTTTCTGGTATTCTAAAAACAAAGCGGGGTTGGCATAATTTTGCTCTTTGGCTTCATTACTCTTACGTTGCTCATCCTGTTCCTGCTGGCGTTCTGCTTTTTCACTTTCCAACATTTTGGTTAAAATCTCTTGCTGACGTTTAATGGTTTCCTGCGTAATACGTTTATTTACCAAATCAGTTTCGGTTTCTTCCATTTTACTTAGCATATCTCCACCCGGTTGTTGCCCGCCTTCTTTCTTTAATTTTTGCATAGCCTCTTGCATACTTCTACGCAAAGCTTCTTGCTCAGCAGCCATTTTAGCTAAACTCTCACTGGTACCGGGCATATTTCCGTAAGGGTTACTGCCTCCTTTTTGTTGTCCGGGTTTATCGCCGGGCTTTTTACCTCCTGCTTGTTTCCCCTCTTCCAACATCTTTTTCATCTGCTCAATTTGCTTATTTAACTGCTCCTGCATTTTGAGCATATTAGCCATGCCGGGTTTTTGTCCTTTGCCACTACCGGGCTTTTTGCAAGTACCACTACCGGGTTTATCACTGGGTTTGCCTTTCATTTGAGCCTCTTTTTGCATCTTCTCCAGCGATTCATTCAGCATTAAAGCAAGATTGTTAATAGAGGTCATCGCATTTTGTCCGCGCACCTGTGCTTCTCCGTTATTGCGTTCTTCAAGCGAACTGATGGCTTTTTCCATATTCATTTGCACGCTGCTTATTTCACGGTTTATAACGGCAGAAACAGTAGGGTTACGTTTACTAATGGCAAACAAACTATCTTCTACTATTTTGCTATCGTCTTGTAATTGCTTTTGGTTTTGTGCTAGTCTAGTATAATGAGGGTCGTTTGTTTTTGTCTTTTTAATATCCTTATCCAACTCTTCCTGTGCAAATGATATGTGTAACAGGTTTTCTAACACCTGCCTGATAGCCATCATATCTTCTCCTTCTTCTTTTTGCATTTTATCTAAAGCTTTTTGCATGGCACTACTCATTTCCTGCATTTGCTCTGCGGCTTCTTTTTGAGATTTAGATGCTCCCTTTTTATTATTTTTTTGCAATTGCTGTGATGCATTCTGTTGTTGCTCACTCGCTTTTTGTTCCTGAGCTTTGGTATCGGGCATAGGTAACTGGTTTTCCATGCTCTTATTAAGCTCCTGCATTTTTTCAATATCTTTTTTTACTTCATCAAACTTCTTCGTCAGCTCATCTTGTTTTTGCTGAAGCTGGTTTTTATCTCCCTGCTTATTCTGTTCGTTCTGCTTTTGTTCATCCTGCTTTTTTTGCTCAGCAGTTTTATTGGCATCTTCTTTTTTATTCTCTCCTGTCTGATTTTTATCGTCTGGCTTCTTTTTCTCCGCGTCTTTATTCTCCTTATCAGCAGTCTTATTCTTATCGTCGTTAGCTTTTTTATTTTCTTTATTTTCAACTTCCTTACTTAATTCATCCTGCTTTTTGGCAAGCTCATCAAGCTTCTTGGTAGCATCTTCCATCTTTTGCTCCACCTCCATTTGCTTAAATTGCTCCAGCGTTCTGTCCAGTTCTTTTTCAATATCCTTATCACTTAGTTTTAATTTCTCTAAAGTTTCCTGCACTTTATTCTTATCCATTTTATCCATCAGTTTTTGTAACTCATCAAACATCTTTTTCATCTCGGGCGTCATCATGTTTTCAAAAAGATTTTCCAGTTCTTTTTGTTTTTCTAAAATACTTTCGTTCTGAGGCTTGTATTTATTCTGCTCTTCATTATTCTGCGCATTATCCTGCTTCATCTGGTCTATCTTCTTCTCCAGTTCTTTCTCGTTTTTCAAAAGCTTTTCCAATTGTTTCTTTTCATCATAACCCAATTGCTTTTTCTCTAATACTTTTTTGTTCAGGTCGGCAATTTCTTTTTGCAGGTCTTTAGCCTTTTTCAAACTCTGCTCTAAATCTTCTTTAATGTTGTTGTTGTTCTTATCCGTTTCTTTTTCAAGCTCCTCAAGGGTTGGGGCTTTAAACATGGCAATAGTTGTTTTGGCAGATTTAGAACCGTTTACCCCGTCGTTATCCCACACTTCAAAATAGTATTCTACTTTATCTCCGGGTTTCAAAGCCAGTTTAGAAATATCTATATAATGTACAAATGGCTGTGTAAGCTGACTCGCCTGCAAGGGCATAACATACTCCTGCACTTTTTCTGATGCTGTTCCGGCAGTATCTGAACTATATACTTTGTAATGAAACTGAAAACGGTTGAAACCATAATCGTCTTTTATATTGCCCGAGAAATAAATAATATCCTTCTTCAACGAATCAGTTTTTTCGTGCATTTCAATTATGGGATAAGCATCGGGTATCACATTAATAGAATAATTCACTGAATCAGCTTTCTGCACAAAACGGTTGTTGGTATTTATGGTATAAGCTGCGTTCTGCATAAAACGTTTGCTGAACGAGAACTTATTTTCTGCCGTAGGTTTTAATTCAATCAATGAATCTATAAAGTGCAGAGAAATACCATCGCTGTTTTTGGTATTAAAGGTCCAGGTAATTTTTGTTCCCTGTGGCACCAACATATCGCCCGTGTTACTTACCACTTCATCTTTACGGTTAAGGTAAGCAGGGTATTTTAGTTGCGCTTCAAAACCAAGCAGTATAGGCTTTGGCAAAGCAGTTAATGTATATGGCTTAGAAGAAAACCCGCCACCCGAAAGCTGAAAATCTACATCTTGTTGCACGTTCTTAAAAGTGTAAGTAAACTCATCTGCTTTTTGCCTCTCCAGTTTAAATTCATTTCCTTTAATAACCACAAAGGCTTCGGCAGGAACCTGACTACCATTAATCTTAACGTGTATAATAAAATCCTGTTGCTGTATGGCTTTTAAATCTTTATTCTCTATTTCAAACTGAAAGGGTGCTTCTTTTTCATAATACGATGCGTGATGTATCAATCGCTTGGTACCCGTTTGTATAATCTTAGGGGCAATAATCAGGATGGAAAATAATAACAGAAAAGGAATGGAAACGTATTTCAAATACTTTCTGTTCTCATTTATATCAATAGCTGCCGTAAACGGAATAGGTCTTAATTCAGTAACTTTTTGATTAATGCTTGCCTGCAACAACGCTACCGAAGCCGTATTATCTGCCACAGCTTGCAGTTGCAAAACATTGAGCAATTTATCTTGTACATTGCTAAAGTGGCTGCCAATAATAGTTGCCGCCTGTTTGTAACTGATAACCGACCCAAAACTATTTAGTTTAAGCAGCGGCACTACAATATATTTGGCAAGTATGTATGTGCTAGTAGCTATAAAACCATAAAACAGAATGGTACGGATTACGGTATTGAACTCGGCAAAATACTCTAAGGTGCTAACGCCTATATAAAAAAGCAATACCAAGCCAACCGAATAAAGCAAGCCTTTAACCAATTGGTTTTTGTAGTACTTGCGTATAAATTCATCCAGCTTTTGTATGATAATATTATCGGGTGTACTCATGTAAAAAGTAACAGTAAAGATACGAGTTATTAGTTATAGATTATGCGTTATAATTATTGCTTTATAAATTTAACGTATTATTTAAAGGTAGATACATGTCCTCTTATGTCCACTTTATATGACTTAAGTAGGAGGGAAGTAGGGAGGAAGTATGGCGCAGGTATAGGGGAAGTATGCTGTTGATTTTTGGCAAGTAATACTTATGTGCCTGAAAACCAGGATTAAAATATTTTTGAGGTAAATTATACCGAAAAATAAAAAACCGTATTTTAAAGGTATGGAAGACAAGAAAAAAGAGACTAACCTGAAGGGTGTAACTATATTTTTTGATGATATTGATATTACTTTGCAAGAAGGGAACCCTAACGGTATATTGCTGAGTGATGATGGTTTTGTGAAGATGATGGGCATTGCGAAGAAAACAGCACAGCGTTGGAGAAAGGACGGAAAAATTGGCTACGTGAAGCTAAACAGGAAGATATATTATACGATGAAGGAGGTGGAGCGATTTTTGAAGCGAAATGAGATTAGGAATTCTTTACAAGGGAATAATTAATATTTCTTGCAAAGAAATAACTTGCTCTTCATAAAAGATGGCTTGCCCTTGTACATTGATTACTTGCTCTTGCAAATTGATAGCTTGTCCTTTACAAAAGATAGTTTGCCCTTGTGAATTGATAACTTGCCCTTACAAATTGATTGCTATGGATGAAGAAAACACGGCAGTTGCTTGTAAAAACATAGGCGTTTATAGGGGAATAACTTCTATTTATGCCAAAAACTTCAAACCGCCTCTTTGTTTGCCTAAACTTAATGTTGTTTAAATAGATTTACTTTTTTCAACTTTGATGTAAATACTTTTGAAATGAAGAGGCTAGTTTTCTGTTTTATTTCATATATTTATTGTTCATATAGTGCTTTTGCACAGTATACTGATTGGTTTTATTTTTCAAAAAGTATGGGTATATCTTCTTTTGCAGAAGAAGGAAATTATATTTGGATAGGAAATGATGCTGGTGTAGTAAAACTTAATAAAACTACAGGTGCAAAAACCTACTTTAATAAAACTAATTGCCCGATTCCTGATAATTGGGTAAACGCTATTGCTATAGACAAGAATAACATAAAATGGTTTGGAACGTCGTCTGAAGGCATAGCAAGGTTTGATGGAATAAACTGGAGTACATTTAATACCAGTAATTCGCCTTTAACATCTCTTGGAATAACAGCTTTAACTGTTGATAGTAATAATAATCTTTGGGTAATTTTAAACAATATTAGTGGCATATTTAAATATGATGGGGTAAATTGGTTTACATATAACACTACTAACTCAGGAATACCCAACAATAATACTTCTTGTCTATTTGCTGATGGAAATACTATTTGGATTGGCACAGCTGGTGGTTTAACCAAATATGACGGGATAAATTGGATGGTATATAATACGACCAACTCAAATATTTCATCAAATGGAGCCGGTGCAATAAAAAAGGATGGATTAGGGAATATTTGGCTTTTACATGGCAATGGCGTTGAAAAGTTTGACGGAACTACATTCACAGTCTATAATAATACCAATACAAATATTCAAAATACAAATAATTGGTCTATGTCAATTGATACAAATAATATCATTTGGACAGCTTGTACAAGCTATAACTTGTCCCCTCATGTTTTAGGGGGTGTCATGTCTTTTAATGGGACTTCGTGGACAAAATATGATACAACTAACGCACCTTTATCTGACACTGATTATGGCATTGTGTTTGCGGATAAGTCAAATGGTATTTGGTTGGGTGGGAGTAATAGCGGAATGGTAGATGAGAAGGTTGCCTCTTCTTGGACAAGTTATGATCCCTCTTACGGGAATATTATTGGGCAGTACATTAGGCAAGTGGTATTTGATAATAATGCTTCTGCATTTATTGGGAGTAATTCTTATTCTTCTGTAACCGGAACTGTACCCAACAAACAAGAATTAGTTAAATACGATTGGAACACTTGGACAAGTTTAAATAATTATACATCTGCCTCTTGGGCTCTTTCTTCAGATAAATATGGAAACATATATGTAAAGAATCCTAATAATATTGAAAAATTCGATGGTTCAAATTGGTCTACTATTTCAAATACTCCGACATTATCAACTAGTCTTTATCCAATTACTCTTAACCTGAATGCAATTGCTACAGATTCATTATCTGGAGGCATTTGGATGGATTATCTTTATAATGTTCTTGGGGGTTACGACCCAATTAATATGACTTATAATTACTACCCTTCTGAAGGGCTTACATATTATAATGGCACTAATTGGACAACCTTTAACCACTCCAATTCTCCATTACCTGATACATTATTAATTGACGTAATAAAAGTTGACCATTATAATAATACTTGGCTTAGTACTAATAAAGGTTTAATAAAATATGACGGAACTAATTGGACTATTTATAATACACTCAGAACTCTGCCATACCTGATTTTTGGGGCTTACGCTCTCTTTCAATTGATAAATTTGGTAACAAATGGGTTGGCACAGATTTAGGCGTATTAATATACAAGGCTGGTGGCGTTATTGAGACAAATTCTATTTCTAAAATAGAAACTTCTACTAATACTTTTTTTACAATTTACCCCAACCCTAACAATGGCAGTTTTGTAATAGAGCCAAGTAGTGTAACAAAACAAACTTTGCAGGTTTATGATGTAAATGGCAAGCTTGTATTAAGTCAACCCATAAATGGCAAAACAACTATAGATGCCAGTAGCTTAAACGCGGGTGTTTATAATATAAGCCTGCAAAGCAATGAGGGTGTTATAAATAAGCGCTTGGTTATTGTTAGGTAAATTTCGTACCCCACCTTCGACATTTCGACGAGTTCAATGCGCATAAATTTCTGCGCTTCGCTCGCAATGACAAAGTGCCTGCCAAACAGTTTTAATAACTTATAAATTATACATGAAGGCTTAGTATTATCTTTGCTCCGCAAATGAGCAACTCTTCTCCCCTAACCAAAGACCCTAAGCATTATATTATTATTAAAGGTGCGCGCCAGCACAATTTAAAAAATGTAGATGTCGCTATTCCGCGCAATAAGTTTGTGGTTATTACAGGCGTTTCGGGTTCAGGCAAATCTTCGTTGGCTTTTGATACTTTGTATGCTGAAGGACAAAGGCGTTATGTAGAGAGTTTATCTGCTTATGCCCGTCAGTTTTTGGGCAGGCTTGAAAAACCGCAGGTAGATTATATCAAAGGTATATCGCCCGCCATTGCTATAGAACAAAAAGTTATATCGCGCAACCCGCGCTCTACAGTTGGCACGGTTACCGAAATTTACGATTACATGAAACTGCTGTATGCTCGCGTAGGTAAAACATTTTCTCCGGTGTCGGGCAAAGAAGTTAAGCGCGATACCGTTGCCGATGTAGTTGATTTTGTAACGAACCAAAAAGGAGAAAAAACTTTTTTAATACTCTCTAAACTTTTCATTCCCGAAGGACGAGAAGTTAATCAGCATCTGGAGATACTTAACCAGCAAGGCTTCTCGAGAGTATTGATGGATACTGAAATTAAAAAGATAGACGAACTGCCTAAGAAAATAAAAAGTGCAGCCAACATTTACCTGATTACCGACCGCATTGTGATAGATGCTTTTAGTGATAAGGACGAGGTTTCCTCTCGAGTGGCAGACTCTGTTCAAACAGCTTTTTACGAAGGGCATGGCGAGTGTATAGTGTATGATGGCGATACAAAAAAGCAAACCTCATTTACCAATCGCTTTGAAGCAGATGGGATTGAGTTTGAGCAACCCGATGTAAATTTTTTCTCGTTCAATAACCCAATAGGTGCCTGCAAAACCTGCGAAGGCTTTGGCAGTATTATTGGCATTGACCCTAACCTCGTTATTCCCAACAAAAACAAATCGGTGTATGATAATGCCATTGCCTGTTGGAACGGCGAGAGCATGAGTTATTATAAAAACCAGCTGATTAAGAACGCGCATAAATTTAATTTCCCGGTACATAAACCCATTGCAGAACTTACCAAAGAACAATACAATTTGCTTTGGAAAGGCAACGAACACTTTGAAGGACTAGATGCCTTCTTTGCCTTTTTAGCTAAAGAAACCTACAAGATACAATATCGTGTAATGCTTGCCAGATACAGAGGCAAAACAATTTGTCCTGATTGCCAGGGTACACGCATTCGCAAAGACACACATTATGTAAAGATTGCTGATAAACATATTTCAGAATTAATGCTGATGCCTGTTGAGCATTTCTATACCTTCTTTAAAGACATAAAACTGAATGCGCACGATACGCATATTGCCAAACGTTTACTGATTGAAATTACCAATCGCCTGCAATACTTATGCGATGTTGGCTTGGGTTACTTAACACTTAATCGTGGTGCAAATACCTTAAGCGGCGGAGAATCTCAGCGTATTAACCTGGCTACGTCGCTTGGCAGTACTTTGGTTGGCAGCATGTATATTTTGGATGAACCCAGCATTGGTTTACATCCAAGAGATACCGAACGACTGATTAGCGTTTTAAAAATGCTGCAACAACAGGGCAACACGGTTATTGTGGTAGAACATGATGAGGAAGTAATGCAGGCTGCCGATGAGATAATTGATATGGGTCCGCTGGCAGGTTCTTTGGGTGGAGAGTTGGTGTTTCAGGGTAACCACAAAGAACTGATGCACGCTAAGAATAGTTTAACCACACAATACCTTACAGGCAAAAAGCAAATTGCCATTCCCCTTACTAGAAGAAAGTGGAAAGACTACATCGAATTAAAAAACGCTAACGATAATAACTTAAAGAATGTAAGCGTTAAAATTCCTCTCGGTATTTTCTGTGCCGTAACAGGTGTTTCGGGCTCGGGCAAATCTACACTCATCAAAAATGTATTGGTTCCTAATTTGCAACGTGTGTTAGATGGAGCCTCTGCCGCAGGCGATGATAAAATCGGGGGTAGTATAAAAAAGGTTTCGCAAATAGAGTTTGTAGACCAAAATCCCATTGGTAAATCTTCGCGCTCTAATCCCGTAACCTATATTAAAGCCTACGATGAAATCCGCAATTTGTTTGCCGACCAGCAACTGGCTAAACAAAAAGGATATAAACCTTCTTTCTTTTCTTTCAATGTAGAAGGTGGCAGGTGCGAACATTGTCAGGGCGAAGGGCAGATAACGGTTGAGATGCAGTT
>Ga0302280_1003860_pt1 | contig 10576 bp, 7 predicted proteins | sample III_Fen_E1_1_FD_198771 | JGI IMG/M metagenome (GOLD analysis project Ga0302280, IMG submission 198771) | Peat permafrost microbial communities from Stordalen Mire near Abisko, Sweden - III_Fen_E1_1 | ecosystem: Environmental > Terrestrial > Soil > Wetlands > Permafrost | place: Sweden: Abisko...
TATGTAAATCCCAATTATTATACTTACGTGAATTGTGGTATTGGTGGTAATGATTCTTCCACTTGGGATTTGGATGGTAATGGAACAAATGATTTTAAAATTTATGCTTTTTCTACAGGTGGTAATGGAGGGACTGGTTATGGGCATATAGTTGGCTTGGTAAATAATAGCATCGCAGTTAATGGCGTTGGAGCCTTGTCACTTAATGCAGGTGATACAGTTAATAACCAAGTTAGTTGGGCATCTGGTAGTACTGTTCTTATCGAGCAATGTAGTAGTATGGGATACGCAGGTAATTGGCTATTAAATCATGATAATTATCTAGGTATAAAATTTTATGCAGGATCAACTCTATATTATGGATGGATGCATATAAATACTGAAGCAAGTAATTGTGATGCAGACGTAGTTATAAAAGAATATGCTTATGGCACAGCATTAGTTACAGCTAGTGAAGGGTCTACTGCTTCTATACAAGAAATTAAAAAACAACAAGCATTTTCAGTTTACCCCAACCCCGCTAAAGATGTTTTAAATATCGAATTTGAAATGGTAAATGAAAAAACAGATGTTACCATAACAGATATGTTGGGTAACTTCATTTATTATTCAACATTTACAACTCAACATAATACCATAAACATAGCTGATTTAAGTGAAGGTGTTTATAACATCAGTATCAATAGTAGTGAAGGGGTAGTTAATAAAAGATTAATTATAGTGAAGTAAAAATATATGAAAAAAATAATTACATGTTTAGCCCTTGTGTTTTGTGTTGCAAAAGTAGATGCACAAATAATAAGCACCATAGCCGGAACTGGCGTAGGTGGTTTTAGTGGAGATGGTGGTCAGGCTACCGCAGCACAACTTCAGGTTCCGGTTAGTTTAGCTTTTAGTTCGGCAGGCAATCTTTATATAGCTGATGAAAATAATAGTAAGATTAGAATGATAAATACGGCAGGTATTATTACAACCATTGCGGGAACTACAGGACATGGTTATACCGGAGATGGCGGCCCTGCCACCGCAGCCAAATTATTTGCCCCACAAGGCGTAGCTGTTGATGATACAGGTAATATTTACATTGCAGATTATTACGTTAACCTCGTTCGCAAGGTGAATACTTTAGGTATTATAAGCACCTATGCCGGAGATACCACAGGGGCAAGTTCCTCTGCCAATTCAGGTTCTATCGGAGATGGCGGGCAGGCTACTGCTGCCAAATTATATCAACCCGTGGGTATAGCGCTTGATGCTTCGGGTAATTTATATATAGCAGATTCTGAGAATAACAAAATACGCAAGGTAAACTCAACAGGTATCATAACAACTTTTGCCGGCACCGGTGGCACCGGTTTTAGTGGAGATGGAGCAGCTGCCACAGCGGCTACTATAGTTGGGCCTACTGCTGTAGTATGCGACAACTTTGGTAATGTTTATATTTATGATGAGGATAATTACAGAATAAGAAAAGTAAATTCAGCAGGTATCATAAATACGGTAGCAGGTACCGGAGCACCTGGCTATAGCGGAGATGGCGGGCAAGCTACAGCAGCTAAAATATATGGAAGTACCGGTATTGCAGTAGATGGTGTAGGTAATTTATATATACCCGATCAGAATAATAGCCGTGTAAGGGTTGTAAATTCCTTAGGCATCATTAACACCATTGTGGGTACCGGCACGCAGGGATATACCAGAGATGGTGGACTTGCTTCATCTGCAGAACTATATGCTCCTGATGGTTTGGCGTTTGATGCGTATGGCAATTTGTATATTTCAGATGGGTTTAACCAGTGTGTTCGTGTAGTTTGTCATGCCCCTGATATTGTTTCAGGCTTAATAACTGACCCGGCCACTAACCCTATCGATTCGGGCAAAGTATATGTGTACAGGTATAAAACACATAATTCAGGACAATTAGATACTGCAGGTTATACAACTATTAATGCTAACGGCACGTATACATTCACCAATTTACCTTATAACGATTATTACATAGAGGCTATTCCTGCGGCAGGTTATACCAATGCAGTAAGCAGCTATTACAGTACGCATATAAATAATTACACTTGGGATTCGGCTGTGTTTATTACGCATTATGGTTGTACAAATTCAAGTTATCCGGGTTATAATATTAAGGTTATAGAAGTTTCTCCGCAAACAGGTTCGGGTATTATTAGCGGTAATGTTAGTGCAGAAGCTACATACGGACTAAGACTACCTAATGGCGGCAATAATAATGTGATGGGTGCCCCTTTAAAAGGCATAGATGTAAAGCTTGGTAAAAGCCCCGGTGGAGGTTGTGCCAACAGAACCACTACAGATAATAGCGGCAACTATACTTTTAATAATGTAGATACAGGGTGCTATGTTATTTACGTTGACATTCCTAATTTTAGAGATACTATAGTAAATATATGTTTAACTACAGCTAATCCAAGCAGTATTAATAACAACTATTGTATAGATTCGGTAATGGTTCATTACTGTGCATCTCAAACAACAAGTATAAAAAAGTCAGCCGGTATTAGTGATGTTACTATTTACCCTAATCCAAGTAATGGTAAATTTGTTATAGAAGCAAATGCTACAACAAAACAAACTATACAGATTTATGATATAAACGGTAAGGTGGTGTTAAGTCAAGTGATACATGATAAAACAAATATAGATATCAGTGGTTTAAATGAGGGAGTTTATAATATCAGCATTGGTAGTAATGAAGGGATAATTAATAAACGATTGGTTATAGTAAAGTAAATATATATGAAAAAAACAATTACTCTTTTTAGTATCGCATTAAGCATTACTGGCTTTGCTCAGTTAAATATGCCTAATAAAAATTCCTGTTCTCAGGCTAAAAGTAAGCGGGACATTAATAACAGCGTAAATGCTATGCTGGCAACTCCCTATATGGTTAATTTAGAAAACAAGTATGATTTGAAGTTTTATAACTTAAACTTAAACCTAACTACTGCCAATAAAAATGTAAGTGGCAATGTGCGCACACTGGCTACTGTAAAAAGCACTACTATTGATAGCTTTGCTTTTGAGTTGTATAATACATATGTAATAGATTCAGTTATTTTAAATGGTTTAAATACAGCTGTTAGTCGCCATGCTGATGAAGCTCGCGTACCCTTTGCAACACCATTAGCAGAATGTAGTCTTATTGATGTAACAGTTTATTACCACGGTACAGCCCCTACTATTAATGGTCCGCAACAAGGGGATGGTTATAACAACTCCACTTCATCGCAATATGGCAATATATCTAACTATTCGTTAAGTGAATCATATCACGCTTATGAATGGTTTCCATGCAAACAACAGCTACAAGATAAAATAGACTCTAGCTGGGTTTTTGTGACCACTGATTCTGCAAACAAAGTGGGTTCCAATGGCGTGCTTACAAATGTGACAGTTGTAGGAAATCAAAAACGATATGAGTGGAAGAACATTCACCCGATAGATTATTATTTAATCTCAGTTGCTTTAGCTCAATATACCGATTATAGTATTTATGCACATCCGGCAGGCTACCCTGATTCTGTTTTGATACAGAATTATATTTATAATAATCCTCAGTATTTAATTGATTATAAAAGTGTGATAGATTCTACCAGGCAACTGATAGAGTTATTTAGCAAATTATATGGTATCTATCCTTGGGCAGACCAAAAGTACGGGCACTGCATTACAGGTTTAGGTGGAGGAATGGAACATCAAACAATGACTACTATGGAAGAATATCTTAATTTAGATATTATTGCTCATGAGTTGGGTCATCAATGGTTTGGTGATAAAGCAACTTGCAGAACGTGGCATGATATTGCAATGAATGAAGGATTTGCTACCTATACTGAGTATCTTGCTTTTGAAAACTTAGAGAATCCTTTAGCATCACCTTATATGTTACAGGCACACAATGATATTATGAGCCAGCTAAATGGAAGTGTATATAATCCTGATACCACTAGTGAGAACAGAATATTTGATCCTCGTTTGAGTTATGAAAAAGGTGCCGCTGTTCTACACACTTTACGTTTTGTAATAAATAATGATAGTATGTTTTTTCTATCCTATAGAAACTATCTGCAACAGTTTAATGATTCTACAGGCTCCATAGATAACTTTAAAAATTCGGTGGAAGGTACTACCGCCTTAAATCTTAATCAGTTTTTTACACAATGGTTTTATGGAGAGGGTTATCCGACTTTTAATGTGCATTGGAATCAAACAGGAAGTAACTTTATTATGAGAAGCATACAAACAGTTAGTGATTTTAGTGTTACCCCTTTATTTATTACCCCTATTCAGTACACCTTAGTTCGAAGCATTGGCGATACTACCATTCGTGTTATGCACAATCTGGATACAATGCAATACAGTTTTAATGTGGCAGGAACTGTTACCAACATTATAGTTGACTCTGCCAACTGGATAATTAACCAAGTTATAGGTCCTGTACATGATGCTTCTCTTATGGATATTAAAGTATTTAATACCCTCTATTCATCCTATCTAATTTATCCCAACCCTAACAATGGTAATTTTATAATAGAATCACAAAACACATTGTATAATGTACATTGTACTTTGTATGATGTAAATGGTAAAGCGGTTTTAAGTCAAACTATAAATGGTAAAACAACTATAGATGCCAGCATTTTAAATGAGGGAGTTTATAATATAAGTATTATAAGCAGCGAGGGTATAGCAAATAAAAAGCTAGTAATAGTAAAGTAAACAGATATGAAAAAAAGCCAAAGGTTAGCGCAGATAAGTCTTATATCTTGCTTCTGCTGGTTATAGTGCATTAGGTATTTCTGCCCTCATATCTCATAAAATCACTACTTTTGCCTGTTATTTTAAGCTAATTGATGATGGATAAATTCTCGTATGTAGGAACCAGTGATGTAAACGCAGTAGAGGCATTATTTCAGCAATATCTAAAAGATCCCAATGCCGTAGATGCCAGTTGGAGAGATTTTTTTAAGGGTTTTGAATTTGCACAAACTTCCTATAGCGATAAAGGGAGTGCTATACCCGAAAACGTAACTAAAGAATTTAAAGTAATAAACCTTATAAACGCTTACCGCCAACGTGGACATTTGTTTACCAAAACAAACCCCGTTAGAGAGCGCAGGCATTATGCCCCTACGTTAGATATAGAAAACTTTGGCTTGGCTAAAGCAGATTTAGAAACTGTTTTTCAGGCAGGTAGCGAAATTGGTATTGGTGCAGCTAAACTGTCGGCTATTATTGCGCATTTAGAGCAAACCTATTGCGGCAGTATTGGTGTGGAGTACACGTTTGTACGCGAGCCTCAGGTAATAAAATGGTTGCAGGATAGGATGGAGAAAAGCAAGAACACACCTTCATTCAGTACTACCGAAAAGAAAACCATCTTAAATAAACTTACCCAAGCTGTTGTTTTCGAGAATTATCTGGCAACTAAGTTTGTGGGTCAAAAACGTTTTTCTTTGGAAGGAGGCGAAGCTCTGATACCCGCTATGAATACCCTGATGGAGCATGGAGCTGAATTAGGAATTCAGGATTACGTAATTGGTATGCCACATCGCGGAAGGTTGAATGTGCTTACCAACATCATGAACAAAACTTACAAAGATGTTTTTACTGAGTTTGAAGGCAGGCCCAGTGAAGACAGTTTGTTTGACGGCGATGTAAAATACCACATGGGTTATTCATCAGACCAGATAAGTGATTCGGGTAAAAAAGTACATGTTAGTTTAACTCCCAATCCTTCTCACTTAGAAACCGTTAACCCGGTTGTGGAAGGTATTGCACGCGCAAAAATTGATAACTTATATAAAGGCGATAACAGTAAAGTTTGCCCTATTTTAATGCATGGCGATGCAGCTATTGCCGGACAAGGTATTGTGTATGAAGTGCTACAAATGAGTCAGCTGGAGGGTTATAAGACCGGAGGCACGGTCCATTTTATTGTAAACAACCAGGTTGGCTTTACTACTAATTTTATTGATGGGCGCTCTTCTACCTATTGCACCGATGTGGCTAAAGTTGTTCTATCACCTGTGTTTCACATAAACGGCGATGATATTGAAGCGGTTTGTTTTGTGGCACAACTGGCCATGGATTTCCGTCAGACTTTCCATCGCGATGTTTTTGTAGATATTTTATGTTACCGTAAATATGGCCATAACGAAGGAGATGAGCCTCGCTTTACTCAACCTTTGTTGTATAAGATAATTGCTTCGCACCCTAACCCCAAAGATATTTATGTAAAGAAATTGACAGATGAGAACTCTCCGCTTGCTGACGAAGCGAAAGACATTGAAAACGCTTTTAAAGCAGAGCTTGATACGAATTTAGATGAAGCTAAAAAAACAGAGAAGGCTAAAGTAACTTCTTTCTTAGAAGGAAACTGGAAGGGAGTTAAAATGGCTACTGCTACTGATTTTGATCAATCTCCGGATACAGCCATTAGCGAAAAACTGTTTCTTGATTTAGCTAAACGCACTACCGAATTACCAAAAGATAAAAAGTTCTTTAATAAAATACAGAAAGTATTTGACGATAGGAAAGCCATGATTGCCGGCGATAATTACGATTGGGCAATGGGCGAGTTGTTGGCTTACGCATCGTTAATGAATGAAGGAAATCACGTGCGTTTTAGCGGACAGGATGTGGAGCGAGGAACATTCTCGCATCGTCATGCGGTTGTAAAAGTAGAAGATAGTGAAGAAGAATATATACCGCTAAATAACCTAAATACAAAAGGTGAGTTGCGCATTTACAATTCTTTATTGAGCGAATATGGTGTGCTTGGTTTTGAGTATGGTTATGCATTTGCTTCACCAAATATTCTTACAATATGGGAAGCGCAATTTGGCGATTTCTTTAATGGTGCTCAAATCATCATCGACCAATATCTTGTTGCTGCCGAATATAAATGGCGCCGTATGAATGGTTTGGTTCTTCTGTTGCCTCATGGTTACGAAGGACAAGGCCCCGAGCATTCATCGGCACGTATGGAACGTTTCTTGCAATTATGTGCAGAGAATAATTTGCAAATTATTAATGCTACAACACCAGCACAGCAGTTTCACGCATTGCGTCGCCAGTTAAAAAGAGATTTCCGTAAACCATTAATATGCTTCACCCCTAAAAAACTATTGCGTTACCCTACTTGTGTAAGCAAGTTGAAAGACTTTACAGAAAGCCGTTTTCAGGAAGTGATTGATGACAACGCTGCTGATGCTAAGAATATAAAACGCGTAGCATTTTGCACAGGTAAAGTGTATTATGATTTAATTGAGCGCAGAGAAAAAGAAGGTGCAAACGATATTGCTTTTGTTCGTATAGAACAGTTGTACCCTTTCCCGCATAAACAGGTTGATGCGATTATTAAAAAGTATAATAAAGCAAAAGATTATTTTTGGATACAGGAAGAGTCTGAAAACGCAGGTGCATGGAGACATATAGAACACACTATGAAAGGCATTAACTTAACTTACATAGGCAGAGATGAAATGGCTGCTCCGGCAACCGGTTTCTCTAAACGCCATGCAGCAGAATTAGAAGATATATTGAGTAAAGTATTTGTAAAAGTATTAGCAACAAAATAAAAGATTATGGCAATAGTAGAATTAAAAGTACCCAGCCCCGGAGAATCTATTACAGAAGTAACCATTGCACGTTGGTTAAAAAAGACGGGTGATGTGGTGGAGAAAGATGAACCACTTGCAGAGATAGATTCTGATAAAGCTACCCTGACACTAAATGCAGAAGATAGCGGTAAGATTGAAATTCTTGCGGCAGAAGGCGACACCGTTAAAATAGGGCAGGTAGTAGTTAAGATTGATAACTCGTTTAAACCGGAAGTTAAAGCCACTCCAAAAAAAGAAGAAGCCAAAGTTGAGGTTAAGAAAGAAGAGAAAGAGGGAGTTGTTGTTGCTGAAAAATCTGCAACGTATGCAAGCGGCACTCCAAGTGTTGCGGCATCAAAAATAATGTCTGAGAATGGAGTTAAATCTTCTCAGGTAAATGGTTCGGGTAAAGATGGTCGCATTACTAAACAGGATGTGTTAGCTGCTTTATCAAATGGATTACCAAACGTACAAGAAGTTTTATCAAACTCATGGAAAGGTGGCAGAGATAAAGACCGTCAGAAAATGTCGGCATTGCGTAAAACAGTTGCAAAACGTTTAGTGGCAGTAAAGAACGAAACAGCCATGTTGACAACGTTTAATGAAGTGGATATGAGCGGCATCAATGCCATACGTGCTAAGTATAAAGATAAGTTTAAAGAAGTGTACGGTACTAACGTTGGCTTTATGAGTTTCTTTACCAAAGCCGTATGCGAAGCCTTGTATCATTTTCCTGCGGTGAATGGAATGATTGACGGAGAAGAACTGGTGTATAATAAATATTGTGATATAGGCATTGCTGTTAGTGCACCAAAAGGTTTGATGGTACCTGTATTACGTAATGCAGAGTTAATGAGCCTTGCACAAATAGAAGCCGGTATTAAAGATTTAGCCATTAAGGCAAGAGATGGAAAGCTTACTATTCCTGAAATGGAAGGTGGTACATTTACCATTACCAACGGAGGTGTATTTGGTTCCATGATGAGTACTCCTATCATCAATCCTCCGCAAAGTGCAATATTAGGTATGCATAACGTAGTTGACAGGCCAATGGCTGTTAACGGTAAAGTTGAAATACGCCCTATGATGTACGTTGCCCTAAGTTACGACCACCGTATTATTGATGGTCGCGAAAGTGTTGGCTTTTTAGTGAAAGTAAAAGAAATGCTGGAGAACCCAACGCGTATATTATTTGGTGGCAAAAACCCGGAAGAGGTTTTATTGGGATTGTAGTTAAAACTTCCTCAACTCAAAATTTTGTCCAAGATAAACGCGACGAACTTCTTCATCGTTGGCTAAATCATCAGCACTGCCTTGTTTTATTACGCTTCCCTCAAAAAGTAAATAAGCACGGTCAGTTATAGAAAGTGTTTCATGTACATTATGGTCGGTAATTAAAATACCTATGTTCTTTTCTTTCAGTTTTCTTACCACATTCTGAATATCCTCAACAGCTATAGGGTCAACACCGGCAAAGGGTTCGTCTAACAATATAAACTTTGGATTCGTAGCTAAACAACGAGCAATTTCAGTACGGCGGCGTTCCCCACCGGATAATTGATCCCCTAAGTTTTTGCGCACATGATTCAAATTAAATTCGGCAATAAGAGATTCTAACTTCTCTGCTTGTTCCTGCTTGCTTAATTTTGTCATTTCAAGCACGGCGCGTAAATTATCTTCAATACTTAATTTACGGAATACAGATGCTTCTTGCGGAAGATAACCAATACCCATTTGAGAACGTTTGTACATAGGAAAGTTGGTAATCTCCGTATTATCTAAAAATATCTTTCCGCTATTGGGTTTTACCATACCCACAATCATATAAAAAGAAGTTGTTTTACCGGCACCATTGGGCCCTAGCAAACCAACAATTTCGCCTTGCTTTACCTCTACGCTTACTTCTTTAGCAACCGTGCGGCTTTTATAGCGTTTAGTTATTTTTTCCGACCGTAATATCATAAATTAAAGCACTAAGGTAAGGCAAAGATGCTAAGTTTTAGTTTAATGCACATTTTTGTTGAGATTAAATCCTTTGAAGGGCTTTTTACCCAAGAAAAGCATAGAGAAGGAAAAGGGATATTACTTGTTTAAAAACTTTTCAGATTAAAAAAATTATCTAAATTTGCAGCCCGATTGTCCGATGGTGTAACTGGCAACACGACTGATTTTGGTTCAGTAGAGTCCAGGTTCGAGCCCTGGTCGGACAACTTGCCCCGATAAACTCGGGGCATTTTTTTTGTACAATTATAAACTTTTATCGCAATACATGAGCAAACATAACTAATATAAAGCCTTTGTATTTGCAAATTGCACCATACTATACATGAAGTTAAAGCTTACCGACAATACCAATACATTCACCTACCCTCAGAGTTATATTACCTAATCGCGCTTTTTTTGTAATCGTAGCAAATATAGATTTGCCCCGATGAAACAACTTACAAAAGATAATTGCAAAGAAGAAGCAGGGCAACTTGTTCCTGTGGTAGATTTTAATAAGTGTGAAGCTAAAGGCCCTTGTATAGAAGTTTGCCCCTATGATGTGTTTGAAATGAAACCGATAAGTGATGAAGATTTTAAAACACTCTCTTTTATTGGGAAACTAAAAACAAGAGTACACGGAAAAGATAAAGCCTATGTGGTAAAACCTGATATGTGCCATGCCTGCGGTTTATGTGTTACTGCTTGCCCTGAGAAAGCAATAAAGCTTAGAAAAATTTAATCATACCGAACATTTATTACATTCGCGCCTATCCCTTTTAGTACAGAAATCACGCATTAAAATGCTATTTTTGGTAAAAAATTCACTATGAAGTTGTTTAAAGTTGTCGTAATAAAATGACGGTAAATGCGAGCAGATTTAATGCTTTCCAATGAATTTGATTTGTTTCAAAACGTATTAGTATAGCTTTAAAGGCATCCAACCAAGCGTTTGT
>Ga0302280_1003861_pt1 | contig 10576 bp, 6 predicted proteins | sample III_Fen_E1_1_FD_198771 | JGI IMG/M metagenome (GOLD analysis project Ga0302280, IMG submission 198771) | Peat permafrost microbial communities from Stordalen Mire near Abisko, Sweden - III_Fen_E1_1 | ecosystem: Environmental > Terrestrial > Soil > Wetlands > Permafrost | place: Sweden: Abisko...
TCTGATAGATACACAACTATTCAAGAGATCATAAAGACCTCAACAAATACATCAACAAATACATCAGCAATTAATGTGATCATGGTACCTAAAACGATCCAACATCAATGGGAGGATGTGTTCAATAACCAGGTCGTTGATGGATCTTTTAATATGATAAGTCACGTTGATGTAACGACCAAAACACAACTTACCCTGATAGATAATGTCCCTATTTCAGAACCAGATAAGCCGTGTATTCTATTGTGTAACGATAAAACCATACATGATGTGATCGATCGTTTTAATTACAAATGGGCGAGATTTATTATTGATGAAGCCGATACGATTCAGTTTACGTTGATGAACAAGATCAATGCATCATTTATCTGGTTGGTCACTGGTACGACGAATGGTGTACCGTGCTCGAATAAAAAATACATTAGGGAGATCTTTGGAAAGAATATCACGTGGCAACCAGATTTTCTAACTGTCAAAAACAAGATAGAGTATATCGATACATCGCTCAATCTCCCGAAACCGAATCGAATCACAATAAAATGTAAGACACCTTATGAAGTGACAGTACTCGCACAACACATCCCGACTCATATCATGAACATGATCAATGCTGGAAATTCTGATATCGCTATTCGTACTTTAAATTGTCATGTCGATACAACCGATAACATATTCAAAGTCATCTCAAAAAACTACATGATGGCTATTAAGAACAAAGAAATAGAACTAGCTGCAGAGAACAAGAAGATCTATACGAGTCCAGAGAAGACTCGTGAACACGCCAAACGAATAAAACGTCTAGAAGCTGTCATCTTACGTCTCAAATATAAACTGGAATCAATGAAGAGATCTTTGCTCGATAGTCACAACGATGAGATGTGTCCGATCTGTATGGATGACTTTAACAAGCCTACAATGGTAGATTGTTGTTATCACAAATACTGTTTTGATTGTCTAACTATTACACTTAACTCTACACAGGGTAGGTGTCCTGTATGTCGAACTCAAATCTCTAAAGATCGTATGCATATCGTCAAAGATGAAGATGAAGATGCAGAGTCCGAAGCTAAAGACGAGACCACAATCAATATCAGAGAGAAGAGAGACAAACTAGAAGAACTGTACACTTTGATTACATCGAAGAGAGATGGTAGATTTTTAGTATTCGCTGACTACGATGAAACTTTCCAGAAGATCGAGAAAGTATTGAAACAACACAAGACGAAGTACGGTATTCTCAAGGGAGCGAGTGCAAAGATCAAGAGTACTTTGAAAGATTTTCGAGATGGTAAGATCAACGTCATTATGTTGAATGCCAAGAACTTCGGAGCCGGAATGAATCTACAGTGCGCAACGGACATCGTAATGTATCATAGATTTACTAATGAAATGGAAGAACAGATTATAGGACGTGGTCAACGATTAGGTCGTCAAGATGTGTTGAACGTTTATTATCTGATTCATGATAATGAGGATACTAGTTATAAATGTGACAATTTCAACGATATCACCCATCAAGAATGGATAGAATTGGATCAAGATTTAAACTTAAACTTAAACCCGGATGATGATGTACCATTACCGCAAACTCTGGTGGTTAACAAGAACAAAAAAGTTCCCAAATCCAGAAGTAGGAAGATAGTCAAAGATGTTTAGAGGAAAAAAGATAAAACATGACCAAATGAACTTAAGCAATTCATAATAAACATCCATATGGGTGGGCTGCGTTCCGCTCACTCGCACTGTGTGCTAGTGTTATCGCTTCCTACCCCCGACCTATTTTTGATTCTGAAATAAATTGGGACAGTGACGCGCAGCGAAACGCGGTCCCCACCAAATGAATGTTCATAATTAATCGATCAAAACCATTTGTTTACATTGTGTCCTTTTTTCTTACATCACATCTATTAGGAAAAAGTCAATGTCTGCAACTTAAGAAAAAGAGAATGAACATGAATGATTGATTATGAGCATCCATGTGGGTGGGGATTCGTTTCGCCAATGCTTACTACCGCAGGCCCCGACCTATTTGCTGTTAAATCTATGATTCCAAAAAGTTGAAATCATGACACTCGGCATAATCTTATCTAGTTACCAGTTCAGTATCTTCTACATATGAATGTGAATACACTTTCGTATCTACCAAAAGAACTATTCTTGTTAATCATCGCACTATTAGATGCAGGTTCAAAGTTTTCGTTAAGTAGGACATGCGGCGTGTTTTCGCGTTATGTCGTAGTCAGAAAAGTAAAACGACATATAAACATCATGACCGACATCATTGCGAACGATTACATAAACTTATTTACATGGTTTACGAATTATCAATCTGACCCGATTGATAATTCGTCATACATAACACTGATATGTACAACAGCTGCCGAATATGGTAGTTTTAAGATTTTGCAATACATTTATGAAGATACAAAAGGATATGCAACAATAAATCGTCACAATTATTACATGTATTCGCCTGACATCATGACAGCAGCTGTAAAAAACGGTCATTTTGATATCGTGAAATATTTTCATACACTAGAATGGAAGTGGAACAATCAAACATGTGCTGCTGCCGCTGGAATCGGACGTTTGGATATCTTAGAATATCTGTTGATTGCTCAAAAATCAAAAGGTTATGAACGTCCCACGAATACCGAGTTATGCCATGCAGCAGCGTTGAATGGTCATCTTGATATTCTGAAATATCTTCATAAGAATACATGGGGATGGGATCAGTCTGTATGTCTTGCGGCCGCTTATAATGGTCATATTGAGATTTTGCAATATCTTCGTGATAATGGCTGTTCCTGGACTGAAAACACATGTGCTGGAGCAGCCCTAAACGGAAAACTCGACACCCTAAAATGGCTTCGATCAGATGAACGTGAATATGAATTCGGTAATCAACATAACCATAAATGTCCATGGGACAAACATTCGTACATCGCGGCTGTTGATCAATCCCATTTTGATGTCCTGATATGGTTGCATGATAATGGGTGCCCTTGGGATAAAAATGTATGTGAATTTACTGCAATAAAAGGGAATCTGGAAATTCTAAAATATCTTAGGTCACAACGAGATGCATGTCCATGGGATAATCGGACCTGTATTCAAGCTATTAAAAAAGGACACCTTCATATCTTGGAATGGTTGTACGATAACGGGTGTCCCTGGACTGAAAACGCATGTGGTCTAGCTGTTGAACATGATCAGTTTGATATTCTGAGGTGGCTTCATGAAAGGGGTTATCCGATGAATGATAATATATGTGATGTCGCCGAACAGAATGATCGATTTGATATGCTGATCTGGCTCTTGGATAATGGGTGTTCTTGGAACGACAGTGACGATGATCGTGCAAAACCGTGTATCAAAGCTGCAGCAAATGGTTTTTTGGATGTATTAAAATATCTATATGCAAACGGATTCAGTTGGAATGAAAAAGTATGTGAAGTCGCCGCAGCAAACAATCATATTGAAGTTTTGAAATGGCTTCACGAAAAAGGATGTCCATGGAATGCAGATGTTATGACAACAACTGTAATGTGTGGACATCTCCAAATCGTAAAATATTTGCATGAGACCGGATGTCCTTGGGATGAAGATGCATGTTTTCAGGCTGTCGAGGATAATAATATTGACATCCTAAAATATCTCCATGAAAACGGATGTCCTTGGGATGAAGATGTTTTTTCAAAAGGTGTTTCGGAAGGTAATCTCGAAATTGTGAAGTATCTGTATGAGAATGGATGTCCTCGATATGAAGATGAAGATGAATCACATTTTTATTCATCCCGCAATCATGACATTAAGAGATATCTAGAACAGATAAAGATCGATGAACATAGTTTGTGGAATAGACTGTCCAATAATGTACCGAAGCACAAACAAAGACCAACATATGGATATTATGTGAGATACGACTAAAAATTTGAAATCATTAAGGTATGTTGTCAAGTCTACCGTTAGAACTGACATCAATCATTACGGGTTTTTTGGATATGTCTTCGAATTTTTCATTGAGTCGAACATGTAGAAAATTTACACGATTTCTTCTGATTGAGAATTCATTGAACAATGTTATTATCAACTCTATCACAAATGGTTATACATAGATATTTGTATGGTTAATCAATCGTCGAAAAGATCTCATCTGCCATAATTCAAAATACTATTGTACAGAAGCCGCTAAATCAGGTAGTTTCGATATCTTGAAATGGATATTAGAAACTGTTGATGACCCTTGGAGAGGCACAAATGCTTGTAGTTATGCGGCCAAAGGTAATCAATTTGAGATTTTAAAATGGTTACGTGCACATGGATGTCCCTGGGATCATGACACATGTTGTTCTGCAGCTTGGAATGATAATCTGGATATATTGATATGGCTTCACGAGAACGGTTGTCCTTGGAATGAATATTCTTGTCGAGGTGCAGTCAAATCTAAACATCTACATGTTCTGAAATACCTTCACGAGAACGGTTGTCCTTGGGATGAAAATACTTGTTTGCAGGCCAACACGGATGATCATCTAGACATTCTGAAATATCTTCATGAGAACGGTTGTCCATGGAATTCTGAGATGTACAATAAAAATTCCTGGTGTAAACAGACCGAAATGTTCAAATATCTATACGAGAATGGCTGCCCTCAAGCTTAAAAAATTTGAAATTATGAATAAATGCTCATCTCTTTACTCTATTTTTCAATTAGGTTACCCCCAATATGTATATTGTATGTAGAAATGAACATGTAAATATCTGTAAACGAAGTGGGTTGATACCCATCTATGGTCCAGATTTAAAACTAGAACAAGGTGTGATAATGATGTACACCGATTTCACGGACAATATCGATCACTCTTACATGCAAAAATTCATCACAACATTGATAAATCTCAAAAAGACTAAAGTGGATTACATCGTAGTCACTCATGAACCCGATCTAAAAGAGATGTTGATAAAAACACAGACCCCATTTATGTTCTATCACCTGATCGATGATCTGATGGCACATCATAATCTTAATGCAAATTTTTATCTGGAGATTGCAATATCCCTTATCACAAATCCGAACTATCGTTACATCCCGACTATCGGAACCTACAGCAACCCTAATACTTGTTCCGCAGGTGTATTACCCGTTGTATACTACAAGGGGGAGATACTGTGTCTGTTAGGTATCGATGCACACCTTTTTAAATACTCTGATTTTGGAGGAGGATTTGATTTTGTGTACACACCCCACAAAACAGAACCATACAAGAGCACCATCCTAAAATCAAAACAGATCAAAAACGGGATCATAGATGCCGATATGTTGATAGATCATTACGCCACATTTTCTCTGGTCAAAAATACAGACCTGAATATTGACATGAATACGGATTGTACTGACTATTTAGACAATGCGGATGATATAGGTATAGGTATAGGTCAAGGTCATAAATCGAAGATGTATCTTCATCCGAATCATCCGTCACGCCTCAAATACACCCATAGGATAGGGGATGGTGATCCGAATACTCAGTACACAGCCCTTAGGGAACTGATGGAGGAGACGGCCTTTATCGACTCTAACGGCAATTCACAATGTGTATTCGATTTAGATGTAATAATAGACAAATTGTACAGACAGAGATCTTATGTGTATCTTGGAGGAGATGATAAATACAAATATGATATGTACGTTGTATTTTTCAGTGTTGATGAACTATCAGATGACCTACAAGAATGGATTGTAAAAGCATACCATAGATACATTGATGATCCGAAAAAGTATGTTTCGGATAGAACAACTACCGTTGCGTACACTACATGTTACAAGCTACCGCACAATAAAGAGATGGTAGGTGTAGATATGATCCCTCTGAACTACATATGTGCAGCTACTAAAAATATTATCTACAAGGATTATGCCATCGCAAAGAAAGGATGTGAATATGAACATCGAAAAGCACATGCCAAAGCACACTATCATTCTAACGTGTATCAAGCTCCGATCCTAGACAACATGCGATCCAGTTTTGCCGATACATTAATAAAATACAGCAATGATTTCGCTTTTATTGCTGATATAGCTCTGTTTCCGAAGATTAGGGAACTCCTACACCTGGATTGATTCAAGTTAAGTTGACAAAAGATTGAATTGGAATGTTAAAGATAAAGTGAATATCTACATCATACATAAACAAATGGACATATCAGCCTTCTTTCCGTTGACCAATCCTACCAATGAGGATCTTGCGATAGAAGAGTACAAAAAAACGATATTTAATCTTGCAAACAAAGGTTACATAATGACGAATCAGTACTCATTTTTTCTGAATTTCGTCAAAATAAATGGTTCAATATGCAATCTGAAATGGATGTTAAAACAGATAGCATCGTTAAAACCTTTGGACAAAAATAAAAATGATACCGATATTGGTACTGATACAGATGAAAACATCGTAGACTTCAAGAAAGCTCTGGCCAAAACATTCAATAGGATATTCAAGTACAAACCTCTAGAAGATGATTTGAGGATTAACAAGAATATCAAGTATTATCTCACCAGATGTGAATCTATTGATCTGACCAGAGAACAAAAGAACGCTATGCATACCCTTTATGATTTCATGATAGATGATTCACAGAAGACGATGGGTCTCTACGGATACGCAGGATCGGGTAAGACTACAACTGTCGTTGAATTTGTTTCTTACATGTTACAGAACAGGTATCTACACACCATCGCATTCTCAGCTCCGACTAATAAAGCTCTGAATGTTATCAAGGGTAAATTCAAACCGCATCTAAGACGTATCATCGAGACCTGTTTTAAAAAAGAGTTAGGGGAGATATTCAATTTTGAGGACGAAATCGACTATCTAGATCAGAACGGTATATGTATAAAATTTCTGACTATTCATAAGCTTTTGAACTATCAGACAGATTTCTCTTTGGATGGTGAGAGGATATTCGTTCGAGATGAGAGACACGGATCATTGATAGAAGTATTTGAACTTGTAATTATCGATGAGTGTTCGATGATAAACATGGATATGATCGACAGTTTGTTTGAAGAGATACGAAACATGTCAAAACAGAACTCAGTCAAGTCCAAAGGTTATACAATGATTCCGAAGATCGTGTTCTCAGGAGATCCAGCCCAGCTTCCACCGGTCAATGAAGAGGATTCATCAATCTTTTGTAAAAACAAAGATGAACTACCCTTCGCTATCTATATGCAAACGATGAGCTTTAAGTACGCCAATTCTGTCACATCTGATGTGAAAGCCTTGATGAAGTACAAGTATAAACTATTGATCGATGATCTGGAAGCAATGAAGACGCTGCTTCTAAAAAAGGTGGTTCGATCAAGGATAGACAACGTGACAAATGTCTGTCATGAGTTCAGGAAATGGATAACGAGTCTTAATCTACCAGCGTTCGAAAAGTACAAAGATGTCAAAGGAGTTAGTTTTTTCAACCATGATCAAACAATCTCTAAAATACAATCGGACTGGTTCAAAAAGTTTCTAGAATCAATAAAAAGTGGGGATACAAGTATTATCATAACTTGGACTAACAAACAGACTGATATTTATAATGATACTATCAGACGACAGATATTCAAAGGTAAGACACTACAGAAGTTCGAACCGAATGATGTTCTGATGTTGAGTGATTTCTACGGACTTGATTTAGGAGACAAGTTCTGCAAACAGACTCTGTATACATCAGAACAGATCAAAGTAATCAGTACCAAGCTAGTAGAGATACCGATCAATTCATTCCAGATGATTAGTAATACTAGTCTTAAAAACATGAAACAGGCCGTCAAAATAGAAGGCCAACTCAAAGTGCTCATCGAAGGACTCAATGAATTCTTTTGTAAGAATGTCAAGTTCATGTGTTGGGTTTTAGATGTTCATAAGTTTGGTGAAGAGACCAACAACAAAATGAAGATAATAGTTGTCGATGATTCGGCCATCGAGAAATACAATGACTTCAAAACGAAATCAAGTTTGGCAATTAAGAACTTTTCGAAACAGATGTTGAATGCACACAGATCTGCCCCTAAACAGATCGAGCGACTCTTGATCAAACCCCTTTGGAAACAGTGGAACCAGATATATGTCGAAACTTTCGCTAATGTCAACTACGGATACTCTATCACGTGTCATAAAGCCCAAGGATCTAGTTTCTACAATGTGTATATGGATCTTCACGATATCCTCGAGAACAAAAAAGTAACAGAGGCGAAGAAATGCGCTTACACCGGAGCTACGAGGACTATTAATGAACTAAACATCCTGATCTAACTGAACTGAATTGTACTAAGATTTTTAAAATCTAACTTTCGGAGGCTTGTAGTTTAGAGTTCAACCACCAGATCAATAGAATGATCACCACAACTATTACGAGTATCAGAACGAAACCTTCATAAGGCGGTCTGGACTGAAATTTGTACACGATACATGTCTGATCAGACCCTTTAACACTGTGATCAGGTATCGTTGTTGTTATTTTATCTTTATCCGTAGAAGTATTCATTATATATGAGTGGCTGATCTATTTCTGTCGAAAAAAATCCCATAGTATCCATAGAAAAATGACTACAATCACTAGTTTGATTAATGTACCGGTTGTATTTATGGAGTAAGCCGAATCATGATTGTTAATATAGAGATCAACCTCGTCCGTCTCATCACCATTCTCTTTCTTTTCATGTTCTTTTAGTTTTTTTTCAAAGTAGTTCTGAATATGTTGAATCGATCCGTGGTTCAATATATCGGGATCCTGTTCATCCAAAACATCATAAGCATATATCTCAGGGAGAGTCCGACGTAGCTTCTCTCGCGGTTCACTTCGAAGCTCATTCTTTTTGAGATTAAGTCCACTTGGAGCCGTCAGATGTACAGGAGCACCAAAGGTTTGGGATTCTAGGGACATGAACTAGTTAAATCCGATTAAGCTATAGGGGGAAAAGAAACTATTCAAGTGTGTTCTGTGGGATTTTGCAAATTCGATCCCCTATAATAAATGAATAGAATAAGTAAATATCAGGAAGGAATCTTAAAATTTTTAAAAACAAAAAGTTTCATCAATGATACAACCGAAAAGACCAAAACAATATTGTATGATTTGTTGAATATGTCAGATCATGTTCCGGCGATCCTATGTTTAACTATTCTGAACAATCAATGTAAAAAATACGATATCAAGATCCATGGATACTACATCGCTTCAGGGATTGATGTGATGATGTTGATGGCGAAGGTCTGTAGTAATCGTGATCATTTTGATAATAAATATGGAATTAACGTGATTGATAATATGATTATGGAAGTCATCAACTCTTTCTACAAATGCATTACACAGAATATCGATACTTTGAGACTGAGTAAGAATGGGAATGTTAGTGCGAAATTAAGTCACTTATGTATCGAGTATGCCGCTAAATACATTCCTCTAATCACTCAGAAAGGGGCATATGCATCTGATGTCAAAATGAAAAAAACGGATCTTTTCTGTTTGGACATTGCGAACAAAGATTACATTTCGTATAAGAAAAAGAATATGTTGAATAAAGATACCCTGACGGAAGATATGATAAACAGATGTGGGTCCGTTTGTCGACTTGCAATGACTCTAGGTTGGGTCTTGGGACAGGGGGATGATGAATTTTTCAATAGGATAAGGGATCTGAGCGAAGATAAAACGATAGCCAAATTAGAGAAGCTAGGAGACTTCATGGGAAAGTTCCTAAAACTTCACGATGACTTCAAGTACATCGAAAGGGATATCAGAGTCGGTAAGTTCAGTCTCAATTATGTATTAAATTATGGTATCAAAGAGGCCTATATCGAACTTGTCGAAGCTAAAGCTAATTTTATTGAAGGATCTATATCTTTAGGTGTGGAATCCAAGACCAGTAAGGAGATTATAGACATGATCGTGAGAAGTATCGATGAGATAGTAAAAGATGCATCGGTTGATATGGATACTCAGTATGATGATGTATCAACCGTTTAACATTACTTAAATGATTTTGTAGTTGAATGTTATAATGGGGTACGCTTTGAACGTTGCACTCAGTATTCCGATGGCTGTGATAATATACATGCTGACGGAGAAGACCATAATAAGTTTCACTAACGATAACAAGTTTAATGATCGAGTTCAGAAAAACTTTGTGATGAGTTTCGTGATAGGACTAGCTTTTATCGCTCTAGGGATGACAATCTTTGCGAAGAATTCTAATATGGATAATCAGGCTCTGCAGTTCGCTTTGTATCTGGCCGGAGGGTTTCTAGTTTTGAATTCAGTGTTCTTTAGTTGGGATGATCTCGATGAAGGTACCAAGATCATTATATTGGGAATCGGCATCACCGGATGTGTTATCTACACATATCAAAACAGAAACGATTAAATATTGATTTATTTATTGTCTTTAGAAAACAAGATACTAAATAAGATACTAAATAAGATACTATACAAAAATACTATACAAAATACGCATATGGAGCTAGGACATAACATCATGACATCCGAAGGGTTTGTTACTGCAGCTGATAGGGCCGTT
>Ga0302280_1003869_pt1 | contig 10560 bp, 16 predicted proteins | sample III_Fen_E1_1_FD_198771 | JGI IMG/M metagenome (GOLD analysis project Ga0302280, IMG submission 198771) | Peat permafrost microbial communities from Stordalen Mire near Abisko, Sweden - III_Fen_E1_1 | ecosystem: Environmental > Terrestrial > Soil > Wetlands > Permafrost | place: Sweden: Abisko...
CCTGTCGACTCAATCAACTTCTGCAACTCTGGAATGGTGAACTCATGCACATGATTCACCGCAGCCTTGCCAGAGAACACGGGCGTCGACAGGTAAAGGTAGCCACCCGACCGTACCAGGTGGAAGGCGCCCTTGAGCAGCTTCTTACCGTCCGCTGGCTGCATGTGCTCGATCACCTCTAGCGATACTGCGACGTCGAACTTCTCATCCTTCTCCATGTCAGTGCGCTTCCATAGCTTCAAGTAATCATCGACAAAGCTGAAACTGTCTACAATCTTAGTCCAAGCAATCTGAGTCGGCTTGGGGATGTGGTTTAGATCCACACCCACGTACTTTGCCGGCAGCTGGTTGACCTTGTTGGTCAGGACAAAGACAAGTGGCGTCTCCTGGCCGCACCCGATGTCAAGGATCTTCTGCCCAGCCTTGATTTGACGGGTGATCCACGCCCAGCGAAAGAAGTGCGCGGCGTAATCGCGGCCGACTGCGCGACCTGAGCTGTTGGCATGGAGTTGCGTTTGATCGAAACGCCGAGGTGCCCGGTGCCGGCCGGTACGAGTAGGCTGTAGTTCAGGTTGAGACTGCTTGGGCATAGAAGACTCCTAGGCGGTCCGCAGACGCGTCCGCAAGTTCTTAAATGTTGGTTTCGTTTCTACCACAGATGAGAACGCCCCACGATGACCTGCGGGGCGTCTGGTGACGCAGAGTAAAGCTTGGATGATACTTAGCTGGCAGACTCGATGACGCCGTCCTTTTTCCACTGAGAGAAGTAGAAGCCTACAACCCGCTCAACCGGCTGGTTAGTGGTCAGCTTCTTGCCGATCTTAGCGGCCAGGTCAGACGAGGTAATGCCCGTGGCCTTCTTACCAACGGCGCCGGCGGCGACCAAAGCCTCGATGAGGATACCCTTCTGGCTCTTAAATGCGGACCAAGTAGCCTTCGACTCGTTGACGAGGCGGTACAGCGTGGTTGCAGTGCGACCGCCAGTCTTGGACTCAGCCTTGGTCTTGACAACGGGCTTCTCAGACTTGGTGGCCTTGACAACAGGCTTCTCAGACTTGGTGGCCTTGACAACAGGCTTCGCGACCGGCTCACCAATTTCCTTGGCGGCAGGCCGCTTGGTGGCCTTGGGAGCTTCAAACTTCTTGGACGTTACGACGGGCAGTACAGTGGCGGTTGCGGGTGCGGTCATGGTGGTCTCCTTGCAGTACTTGATGACTGCGGTTAAGTGGCAGGCAGCCACGGGCGTTACCGGAACCGAAGGGGCGGTGGGGTTCAGCAACTGTTTTGCGACGTCTACCAGGCTTACCTCACTGGACACCGGTCGCAAGCTTTTCAAAGTTTCAGGTGCAACCACGCCAGCTGCAACCTTCACTCCATTATTATACACTACAATTGCGCCTTGCGAGTTGGCTTTTTCCAATTGTAGCATCACGATGCCATTTCCTGGGTTTCTGAGCAGTCGGACGTCAGCAGGTACAAGTTCGAGGTCGGCGTCTGGGTGTGGCACCGCTGGTTGGTCAGGGCTGACTGAAAGTTGAAGTTTCAGCACCGCAAGCTCGGCGACGTCGTGAATCCGTTGCTGGTTCTTGGAGAGCGGCTTGGGTATCGGCAGGATAGTGCCCGGCACTACGCGCTCAGCGTAGGTCATAGCGCGGTTTTGCTTCAGCATCAATTTCTCTGCTTTCGCCGCAGCGGCCTGCGCCTCGCGAGATGCCCGCGCGATTTCACTGCAACGGGTAGCAAAACATTCAGCCTTGACAGCTTTACAGCCCTCACCGGCACCTACCGCCGAGAAGAAAGCCTCGGTCAAATTGTTGATGCCAGTCTCGGCAACAAGCACCTTCTCGCGATTAAACAGCCGTTTCAGCAGAGCAAGGCGGTGACCATAATGCTTATCGCCGCGCAACATGTCAAGGTCAAATTGCTTGGCCGTCAAGCCGCTTAGTATCTCTACAGCGCGTACGACGTTGGCCGGCATACCGGCGATAGCAGGCGGTACCGTTTTAGCCGCCACCATAATCTCTTCGTGTTTCTCAGCACGCTGCGTGTCAAGTTCAAGTAACTTCTTACCACGCTCGATAGAGGCGGCGCGCTTGTTAGCAGCCGTCTTAGCCGCTTTAATCTGCGCCGCGGTGATCGGCTTCAGGGCGTCTTCAGTAGGCGCGCCAGTACCGCCTTTTTCGCCAATGGCAGTTTTAACCGCCCAGGTCTCGGCAGTACCGTCGTGTGTGTACAATGCTGCACGTCCGTCAGCATGAGCATAACCGTGCGCAACCAGGCCGTTGACGGTCTGCGTCTTGATGTAGACAAAGCCGGCGACAATGAAGGCTTGGTGGATCGGACTCTCGACCCTGGGCGCAGCAGCCTTTTTGGCAACTGTGGCTGCAAGGCTCGCTAGTTTGTCAGCCTTCTCAGTTTCTGAAATCGGGGCTTCGGCCTTCGGGGCTTCGGCCTTCGGGGCTTCGGCCTTCGGGGCTTCGGCCTTCGGGGCTTCGGCCTTCGGGGCTTCGGCCTTCGGGGCTTCGGCCTTCGGGGAGGCAAATGCCACGGCGATGAGGGCGTAGGACTTGGCGCCAACTTTGATTTGATAGGTGACTCCGTCGAGGATGAATGTGAAGCCGAACGGCCGTTTAGTCATCCTTTCGATCTTCACGCCGAAATCCACAAGCTTCTTATCGATAACCACTTGGTACTCGGTAATGTTCTCGTACTCGCGCTCATCCATCCAGCGGCCATACAGGTTGAACATCGTATTTTTTAAGGCGACAAAAATCTTATCTGCCTTTTTGTCTGTGATCGACTTTTCCATGAGGGTAGCGGACCTTTCCAAGCCGCTAAGAGAATAGTACACTGAAAATCAGACTTCAAAACAATTATTTTCAAATAAAGTGACCGCGGCTTTAAGCGGTCACTTTACCGGGGCATTCAGCGCCTCCACCCACTCTGCGCCGTGTAAAGCTCTGATGGCGTCGGCTCAGGCCGGTACTCGCTGGTGAGCATCTTGCGACCGTGTGCCATCGCGTCAAAGCACCAAATGCAGGCGATGAGGGCCGCCGCGTCGAGGATCAGTACTACCTGTACGAAGTTCATGCCTTTACCAGCCTTCCCTTTTTGACCCAGTCGGCGAAGTAAAATGCCACGACCCGCTCAGGCGTCTGTTTGGTAGTCTTGAGGCCGGCCGCTACGGCGCCAATAACCGCCTGCGCCGTGGTAGTCGGTGCGAACTTTGTCGCACGGAAGAATTCGAGGATCGGTGCTTGCTGACCGCTAAGACTCAGTTTCTTGTCCTTAAGCTCGGCAGTCGGGGTGTACACTGTCTCGACGGCGTTCACGCGTGCCTTAGCGAAGTTGACCCGCGCGCGGTCGCTCTTGCCTTCTACGGTCTCCTTGACATGATCGAACTTCTCTGCATACTCGGCAGCGCGCTTGGCATCGCGTTCAGCGAAGGCTGCTTTACGCTCATCCGGCACGCCTCCTTGAATGGCCTCGTACCACAGCCGCTGCACCAACCGCTTTACGGGCTGCGCAGCGACGTCACGGTCAAGAGGCTCGGCCGGTAGTCTAAGGTAGGCTAATAGGCTAGCCCATACGTCATCCGGCCACGAGTCAACGAGTCCGCGGCCGTAGCCGTAGTTACCGACGCCGAGCGTATGCTCGAGGCTCGTGGCATCGATTAGAAGGCTCAGATCCCCAACCAGCAGGCGGCACTCAATACGCGGTGCATCACCTGCAGGAACTTCGGCGACCTTGGTCTCAGATTCTTCAACCTCGTCGGTGTAGGCGATCTCAGCAATCTCAGGAGGCGTCGCTGCGTTCACAGCGCGCTTCTTGGCAACGGGCTTTGCCACGGCGGGCTTCTTGGTAACGGGCTTAGCCGCTACGGGCGTCCTGGCAACGGGCTTAGCCGCTACGGGCGTCCTGGCAACGGGCTTATCCGCTACGGACTTCTTGGCAATGGGCTTTGTGGGCTTTGTGGGCTTTGTGGGCTTTGTGGGCTTTGTGGGCTTTGTGGGCTTTGTGGGCTTTGTGGGCTTTGTGGGCTTCTTGACGATAGGCTTTGCGGGCTTCTTGACTACGGACTTCTTGACCATTAGGGCGGTCCTTTCTGAGCCGCTAAAAGAATTGCACTGCAAATTGTCGACTTCAAAACAACTATTTGCAACTAAATTTACGGCGTGAAGGCGGTGGAGCATATGCCGCCGCAACTGCTGCGGGTGTAGTTAGTACGACACTGATAAGCGGCCTACTTGGTACCGGGCGCTCGGAATACTTGGTGGTGACGATGACCTTGGAGGAAGTCTTCATGATAGGATCTCCTATAAAATTAGAGGCGCTTGGTCTATGACCAGGCGCCTCTTCTTCATCTCTGTGATGCTGACAGGTATGAACTACTCCTGGACAGCGTCGATGCCGGCCTGGATCTTGGCGGTCAGGACTTCGATGGTCTTGTTCTGCTTGGGCGCTGCTTGAAGTACCTTGATAAGGGCCTCGGCCTGTGCCGGGGAAAGTACGACGTTCACTTTGATTGCCATGGTGACTATTCTCCTTGCTTCGGTTAGGCGGTCTTTATGACCGCTGTTTCTGTTTGTTGGTGCGAACGGCCCGCACCGGTGGGGAATCTTTCGCTACACGCCTGACATCGTGTCAGCAGATCTTGCAAGGCTGACGTGGCGTCCACGCGTGCTTCTGGATGCTGGTGCGCCGCAACGGGCGGCTGGTCCAGCGGACTGGCGTGGTGGTAGCCTCGCCGTATCATCTCGGCGGCCAGCACACGGTGACGCGCCTTAATGCTACGCGGCTGCGCGCAGTTGTTGGTGACGAACTTATCGATACGGCGCCCTCGCTGCAGGTGTGCCGCCATCATATGCAGTTCTACGTGTTCGCCGAGCAAATGCTGTCGGCACATGATGGCTGGCTCGACCATCCACATTCTCATTTGTGGTCCGCCTTAAGTGCCTCAATAGCGTCTTCTAGCAACATGGCATGGCGACGGTCATCCTGTGCGCCACGCGTGTGGTCAACCGGGTCAATGGTACGACGCAGCTCGTGCACCGTACGCATGGCCGTAGCGACCAGGAACGGCAAAACTTCATTTTCCAGTTCAACGGTGATCTTCACTTTGTCCTCCCTGCACACTCAGGTCCCACACCATCCATTATAGACTGCGGCACCGTGAGCACCCTGCCACATTTGCAGCAGCGTCCCTCATGCCACACTTCCAGTGTCATGTTCAGTATATCACGTTCGTGCGTCATAGCGTCCAGGAACCAGACAAGCGCCTTGACACTGCTAGCCGTGCGCGCCACCCGGCTGGCTTGTGTAATCCAGAACGTGCCCGGCTTGCGCATCACCCCGGCATAACTGAAGTGGTCAGTATTGTCAGGCCCGCGCAGCACCTCGACAAAGTACGTAGTAGCTGCGTCTGCTGTCACGCCGACGTCTGCCTTCTTCACCCGCACACGGTAGGTGAAGTGAAGTCCGGTCTTCAGGCTGCGCAAGGTGAACCGCGCATTGCCGCCCCAGATGAAGGTGCGAACCGCGTCCCACGTAGCAAGCGGGCGGCCTGGGCCGGTGGTGAAGTCGCGGAGCTTGATACCGTTAGCAATCACCATAACCGTCCCTCTTGTGAGCCTTGGCAACTTCCAATTCTACGCCAAAAGCTCGGCGAAGACGATCACCTGTAGCGTACAAGTTCACGATGTCAAGCATGCGAAGTGCCTTGTATAGTGCGTCTTCCTGTGTCGAAGTCAACTCAGCCTTCTTCTTAGTACTCATTGCGAACACCTCCGAATACTCTTCGACCAGTTAGCGCGCAGTAGTGAAACGGAAACGGAGTGAACTCTCCTACGACAGGTTCAGACAGCTTCGGCACCCAGGTATTATCTAGTGCCTTCAGTTCACGCGCCTGCCGCAGTGAACGCGCTCGCAGCCGCGCGCACCGTTGTCGCTTATGGTCTGGATGCCGCACCACTGGTGCAAAGAAGATAGGATTGAGAAGTTGACGCATATTCAGGTGCGCGGATGGTCGGAGAGGGTTAAGCTCGATGATCTTCACGCCTCAGCCTCCGCCAAACCACGATGCACAGCAAGTAGATAACTGCAAAGAACATCGCGATGTGCAGAAGGCCGCTCATGACTGAACCTCTTGACACAGGGCTGCGGCGATGGTCAGCAGACTGCCTAGACAATCATCGGACCTGTAAATCTCCAGCGCATTACCGCATACTTTCCACGACGGTGCGTAGCTGTTGAGCCCTACGTACGTGTTCCGATCAGCGAAGATCAACGTGTGGCGGTTGAGCGACAGGCCTTTTAAGGCTCCCTCTTCATTCACCCAAACCTTGTGCCGCGCTATAGCGGGCACCATGGACTCGATGAGTCCACCCACGGCGACAACCAACTCTTCATAGGTAAACTTCTTACCGTTCGCAGGGCGGACCTTTGCACAGTCGCCCTCTGCCAAGTACAAATTTCCAGCTTCAGTTTTCATTTCTCGGCGCCCCTTTCCAGCGCGCTGCTTTTATTATAAACCATCCGGTTTAAGCGGGCCTCATTCTCCGCCCGGTACACGATGACGGCCACGCCCATCGTGACGATTGGTCCGCAAACCAGCTGGTGTACCCCATTCATCGATCTTGATACCTGCCGCTAGCAGTACCGACTCTGGCACGTACAGCGAGCGGTAATGCAGCCGGACCCATTGCCGCAGCTGTGGATCAGCCGCCTGAGCCTCCTCAGTTGTCAGGCCTAGGCGCGCGGCCTCTACCTCGTAGGCCGTAAGCTCGTCCGGACCGCGGTCTACAATAGCTTTCATAGGTTTTAGTAACCAAGCGTTTCTCATCGTACCTTGCCTCCAGGGATCTTGCCGTACTTCGCTTCGGCATACTCTTTCATGGCGTCCAAAAAGGCTTTCTGCCCAGTTCCCTTATTCCTGAGATTTCGCATCTTCGCGACATCCACCGTATTCTGCGTAACGAAGTGATGCTTGATGACGAACGCTGATTTGTTGCCTTGACGAAAAACTCGGCAGTACGTTTGGAAGTATGTGTCGTAGTTATCCGGCAACGAGAAGAATGCGACGTGACTACAGTCACTCTTCTGCAAGTTAATTCCATGGCCAGCTGCTGCGGGCTGAATTAAAAGCATTGACAGCAACCCCTTGTTCCAGCGCTCGATATAGTCTGCTGCCTGGGCTCTCGTCGTCGCACCATTTATGCAGGGTATGTCCTTGCCCAGTGCATTGCGTATCGCCTCTACATCGTGATGAAAGTCGATACTTGTCAAAAGAGGCGCGCCCTGCAGTTCGTTGTACAGTTCCACTAGGGCGTCTACTTTGGCGGTGTGCAAGAATTTTACCGGTCTTGCTTTTATAGGCCATCGCTCATCCTGCGGACCGGCGTCAAGGTACACAGCGCCGTTTGCAATCTGCGCTAGACGACTGCGCACTGCCGCTGAACTGACAAGCGGGGCTGTAAACAGCGTGCTCATCATCGTTTCTTCGAGTAGATCGTATTCTGCACGCATCTTAGGCGGCAGCTCTACACGATGTGTCTGCTCGATCTCCTTCGGCAAGGTCAAATAGTCCTTAGCATCAAGACGCAATACGAACGGCGAAATCAAAGCATTGATCTTCTCAGCCGATCCTGGAAGGATCGCCCAATCCCTCATTTGGAATCCTGTGGGAAAAAAGAAATTATTGCGATAATGACTGATGTACTGGCCGAGCGTAGCCCCACGATCAAGAATGTAGATCTGCCCAAACAGATCCAAGTATGACTTTGGGCGCGGACTACCTGTCAGAATAACGCGCCGCTTAAAATTTGCCAGGTACTTACGAAGAAGCCGACTACGTACGGCAGTGCTGTTCTTAAAGAGACTACTTTCATCGACAATCAGCATATCCGCGTCTAGCATCTTCACATGTGCCGGCTTGCTCATAAGCCAAAGTAGGCCTTCCGGGTTCACAAGGCATACTTGGTGCTCAGGCTTCAGAGACCGTAGTACTTTCTCCTTGCTAGGACCGTGCAGCAATGCGATGCGCAAATCTTTGAAGTCAGTCCATCCACAAGCCTCGGACGGCCACGTATCACAGCACACACGTAATGGCGCTATAACAAGAACACGATGTATGAACTTCTTCTTCAGCAGTATCTGCACCGCTGCCAATGAGATCGCACTTTTTCCCAGCCCCGGCTCTAAAAACAAGCCGAACTGCCCATTTTCAAGCACCGCTTTGAGAGCTCTTTGCTGGTAAGGATGCGGTGGCCATGGACGCGCTTCTCTACGCCATTGAATCATCTTTTCTGCGAGTGATGCAGGTACAAGATCCGTCATTTCTTACCTTTCTTCAAAGCATTTGCACGGCGCGTAGCCCAACCTAGAACAGTTCTGTCATGCTTCATTCTACTGTTCTTTGGCAGGGCTAGTGTCTTTCTTATAGACTCTGAACGTCGCTCGTTAGTCCTAGGTGTGTTTTGGGCCAAGCTAGCCTTTTCATGCTCGGACACCTTAGACCATCGCACCGTAACAGATGCCAACCGTTTAGCAGCGACATCTGGTCGATTCTGCGCTATCTTCTGTACCTTACTATTTTTCCTGCGCATTGCGGGTTGCATCATCACGGCACGCTGCGCGTCGCTTTTCTTTTGCCTGACCTCTGGCCTGTTTTGCGCAATTAACTGCGCGTCTCTATTTTTCTTCTTTATATCTGGACGGTTCATAAGCTCAGTACGCTTTTCTATTGAGCCTGGCTTCCTGTAATACTTTCGTAGCCCTTTACTTATACGTACAGCCAAGTCAGGATCTTCTTTGAAGGCACGTAGCGATCTGTCACTGGCACGCTTTCTTGCACCGGGCCTGTTCATAGCTAGTTTAGACGCAGCGCTTACCCTGGCCAGCACTTCTGGCTTATTCATGGCGGCTACCTTGCGACCTTTACTTGTCATATCGCGCATATTGTCGGCGTGTGTGCCAAGAAAGTGATGCGCATCTAAAATACAAAGTGGTTCATCACAGGTATGACATACTAATATCTTTGAAGAAGCCAGTTTACCGTGGCGTAGTTGATAGACTTTTCTGGCTACACTGCACGTGCCATACAGCAGGCACGCTCCCACTGAAATAGATTCATTCTCGTAATCTTCTACGGACATCTTCACGCGGCCACGTTTCATAAGATTCCTTTCTCAAGTAAGGCTGGCGGATAACGCTTGAGAACATTACCCGCCACTTATCGAACCTAGACCGTCGCCCAAGTCACTTACCTTTATTATATATCGCTAAGAAGCCTTCTCGACTGTCACACCAGCCCACAGTATAGCCGTCTGCTAGTAGCTTAGTCAGGTACCATTCTTGTAACTCCTCAGGCACTTCGCCGCGATGTTTGAACTCAATGATCAACGCTCGCCCACCAGGAACAAAGAAGATGCGGTCAGGTACTCCGGCGCATTCCGTGAGCTTAGCCACCACCGTACCTCTGTCCCTGGCATAGCGTACGCACCACCGCTCCAGGGTGGACTCCCGACGACCTGCCGAGCGTCTATAGACCAAGTTGTTCTTCCTGCATGTAACTGAACTCCACTGCGCCGACCCCATACACTACCATCAGTACGCCTATCGGTTTGTAATTCCAAGCCGCTTTGCGTACCTTGCCAAGTAAAGCTGGATCTCCGAGCTTCACAAACACGATAAACGGAAACCGGCCGAACTCTTCACAAAGCTCAGCCTCAGCGTCTACGATAAAGATGGCACTCACAAGCGCGTTCAGTGAGCCGGGCAAGAGCGTAGGTCTTACCGGGTAGTCTAGTAGTGATAGTAGTGACACACTCACGTCCGGCCGCAAGTGTTCAGGATGATACCGTTTCAAGCCGCAAATACTGCACCCTGCGCCGTTAAGCCGCGGTAAAAATACGTGCATTTTTGCCAGATTCAACGACTGTGTGCCGCGTCGCCAGAACTTAGAATGCAGCTGGCGTAAGTACCGAATAGGTTTGTCTAACAATCTCATTCCGTGTCTCCATAGCAAAGTCCCCACGGATACATCGAGTCAACCTCTTTGTCATCCGGGCTGGCTCCACATAGTTTGGCAGCCGCCAAAATCTCTGCTTGATACGGCTGCCAGCGGTGTGCATAATCGCCCTTTGCGTTCTCATGAATAAACGGCCCGGCTACGTCGCACTTGCCATTGACAGTGGGCACTACTGCCAGGCACATGTCAGGCCGCTGAGCTGCCGCCAGCGTGCATCCGCTGACTTGCTCAAAGAACGTACAAACCCGGTTACGTCCGGCGCCATGGAATACGTTCGTCTCGCCCTTCACCGCTGGACGAACAAAGTAGACTTCGTCCAGGGCGCCGTCAGGCTCTGTGCCTCCTTCCCACCAGTCTACCGCGTACTTACCTGAGGCAAGCGCACCTCTCAGTGCACTGATACGCATCGCGCTGTCAATACCCCACTGCTCAGGCGCGGTGATGCCAGGATTCATCTTGCAACACGCACCACCGCAAGGTATGCAGATGTTAGGCGCAAGATTGAGTTCTGTAGAAATCTGGATTAAAGGCAT
>Ga0302280_1003870_pt1 | contig 10558 bp, 10 predicted proteins | sample III_Fen_E1_1_FD_198771 | JGI IMG/M metagenome (GOLD analysis project Ga0302280, IMG submission 198771) | Peat permafrost microbial communities from Stordalen Mire near Abisko, Sweden - III_Fen_E1_1 | ecosystem: Environmental > Terrestrial > Soil > Wetlands > Permafrost | place: Sweden: Abisko...
ACGATAACCAATATAATCTTCTTCTGTTTTCCCCTTAGTTGTTACAAATTTATGATAGTATTTTTTATTGTGATTTCTGCGGTACTGATTGTCTATTATGGTTGTATCATTCGTATTATAATAGCGTTCTAATGAGCGATAAAAGGTTCCATCTTTTTTGTAATACATTATCTTTACATAAGTATCCTTACATTTAAAATATTCATAGCATTTCCGTCCATTCTTATATTTTTTATTTTCTACGGTATATTCGGTTTTGCAATCATTCTCTTTGACGGGCAAATTATTATTTATAGGTTTATCTAAATATAAAACAACTCTGTGCGGGTTTTCAAGCCAGTATTCAACTTCAAACTGGTCGCCTTTTTTGGGTAAAACAAAATTACTATTAACGTCATTATATTGCCAATGTTCATACCAAACGCCATTAATTTGAACTTTAAATATAGTTTCTACTATTACATAGTCCTCTATTTTATACAGTATTTTAGTATTTTTCTTTTTTCTTTTAAAATGAGATTCTTCAATTATACCTATACTGGTTGCCGTTTTTTCTCCCTTAATAAAAATTGGTGAATAGGGCAATATTTGTGTATAATAAATTAGTCCATATTTTGTAAAATTTAAACTGTCGTATACCATAATACGTTTAGTCCCTCTCACATCTCCTGCCCCAACTTCTTCCATCAGAGCTCCCTCTCCTTGTAGGACACTTTTTTTGCCATTTATAATAACTTCCCACATATACTCTCCATTATGAGGATACGATTTATATTCAAGAAATGTTGCTACTGTGGTATCTGAAAGGACAGCATCGGGATATTTTTTAAATATTCCACAAGTGCAAAAACTAAAAAATATACAAGCTTCTTTTTCATGTTTTATGCAATAAAGAACTTGAAATATATTTTAATGCGGTTTTGAAAGTCGGCTGCGTCCCATTAGTTTACGGGCTATAACTATCTTTTGGATTTCTGAAGTGCCTTCTCCTATTGTACATAATTTAGCATCTCTGTAAAATTTTTCAACCGGAAAATCTTTTGTGTAACCGTATCCGCCTAATATTTGAACAGCATCGTTTGCCACTCGCACCGCCACTTCAGAGGAATAATATTTTGCAAATGCTCCTTCCTTGGTCATTTTTAAACCGGCTTTTTTTCTTTCTGCTGCCATAAATGTCAGTAATTCCGAGGCTTCTATTTGGGTTGCCATGTCTGCCAGTTTAAATGCAATGCCTTGAAAATTGGCAATTGGCTGACCAAACTGTTCTCTTTCTTTTGAATATTTCAATGCTGCTTCATACGCTCCTTTTGCAATACCAATGGACAATGCAGCGATTGAAATGCGACCACTATCCAACACTTTCATGGCTTGCATAAACCCTTCTCCCTCCACTCCCATCAGTTGACTTTTATGAATTCTGCAATTATTAAAAATCAATTCTCCTGTTTCGGAAGCACGCATTCCTAATTTGTTTTCTTTTTTGCCGGATGTAAAACCGGGAGTTCCGCGTTCTACAATAACGGCTGACATTCCATGCGAATCGCCTTTATTTCCGGTGCGTACAATAACTACCGCTACATTTGAACTGATGGCGTGGGTTATGAAATTTTTTGCTCCGTTCAGCACATAATCATCTCCATCTTTTACAGCGGTTGTAATCATATTGGCGGCATCAGAGCCTGTAACAGTTTCCGTTAAGCCCCATGCTCCTATCCATTCTCCGCTAGCTAATTTGGGTAAATATTTCTTTTTTTGTTCCTCTGTTCCAAACGTTAAAATATGACCTACACATAATGAATTGTGCGCTGCCATTGATAATCCGATGGAACCACAAATTTTTCCCAACTCAATAATAGCTGTAACATATTCTGTATAAGAAAAGCCTGCACCTCCATATTCAGTAGGAACTACAACGCCCATCAATCCCAGCTCTCCCAGCTTTTTAAAAACATCAATTGGAAATGTTTGCGCTTCGTCCCACTCCATTAATTTAGGACGGATGTGTTCATTGCCAAATTTTTTAATCATATCGGCAATCAGTTGCTGATTTTCGTTGATGCTAAAATCCATGTGAGTGTTGTTTTTATTAGAGATACACAAATATATTAAATTTATTGAGGTGTATCATTTTTATATAATTCCAGATTTTACAATAAAAATGGATTAACAATTCTCAGTTTTTTTTCAATTAGTTGATTATGCTGCATATCTTCGGAATAAAGTACAGAGCAATCGGATTCTAATGCTGACGCAATAATTAAGGCATCGAGGTGAGAGTAACCGTATTTTTCAGAAACAGAATATGCTGTAACAAAAGTGGAGGGTTGTAAAGAATGATATTCGCAGTGTTTGAATAAAAAGGTTGAATTTTTGTATGCGGCTTCCTTAGGAAGTTTTAGTTTTCTGATACAAACATTCAGCACTTCAATAATTACCTGAGAAGAAATAACAGGCTGAGCCTTTATTATTTCGATTGACTTTGATTGTTTGGAAATGTTTTTATCAAACACATAAACGACAATATTACTATCGGCAAAAAACTTATCTTTCATAAGCTTCTTCTCTGTTCAATTTGAATTTGCTCATGTTTACAGCATTGGAATTCCAAAATTTAACAGCTTCCGAAAAATCGCTTTTTTTACTAACCTTAATTGTTTTTTGCTTTTTGTTTTTTGTTTCAACTTCAAAATTCAATGTTTTTAAAAATTGAATCAACGATTTAAAAGCCTCTTTGTCATTAGTTCTGATGGTCGCTTCCATTTCCTTTTTATTTCTTACAAAGATACTTCATTTTTTCTAAAACCAAAAAGCCCTCCGAAAAATCGAAGAGCTTTTTGGGGATTACGTATCGTTATTAAGGACTGTTCTATAAATCCCTATGTTTATGGTATTTTCAGAACTCCTCTTAATTCTTAATCACTTTATAAAAGCTGTTATTAACTTCAATAAAGTATATTCCATTACTAAATCCATTCAAGCTAACATTTTTTTGTGTCGTAGAAAAAATTAAACTTCCTATACTGTTGTAAATAGTTGCTAATGTAAAATCTCCTTTTATTTGAAAAACATCGGACGTAGGATTTGGAAAAATCAACACCTTATTATTGTTGTTAACTTCTATAATTCCAGTTGCAGTAATACTTCTGCTTTTTATATTTGAACGTGTAGTACTTAATCCCGGACTTCTGCTTGGGCTGCAAGTAATATTCCACGAAACCGAAATATAATATTTAGCATTAGGAAATTGAGCATAATCAACATCAGTAAAAGTATTATTAGTTCCCGGAATAGTTGAACTAATCGGAGTAAAATCGCCATTTCCTAAACTATCTCTGTACATAATGTAATAATTTACTGGATTTGGCGTATTTTGAATTTGATATAAAGTCCAATAGAAATTTCCATTGCCATTACTTTCTAAATGTATTGTTGAATGTGAATTGCTATATGCACTTTCATTGCCGCAAGTATCTTTGACTGTTATTACATAAGTATAACTTGTAACATTAGGGTTTGCAGTAATATCATTATATTCACTTATAGAATCAGGTGGCACTGTAGCTATTTTCTGAAATGTATTTGTTGCAGTTTCTCTATATATGCAGAAACTATCAGCAGGTGTAACATTTGTTTTATCCCAAATTAATGTGTTATATGACGATGTCTGATTTACACTGACTAAACATATTGGTAATGGCGGCCTCGTAGTTGGTACATTCATAGATATAGTATCATAACATGTAGATGAATCATTGAATGTTCGTATTATAGTGAATATATTAGTGCCACCACTAGCAGTTATTGACATTGAAGTAGTGTCATGTAATTTATATGCAATGCCATTTAATTTAACTATAGATGTGTCAGTCGTGCCAAAATAACCTACTGGTGATATTTTAACTTGGCCATCTGTGATACCGCATGATGCTGCAGTTATGACAGCTACAGTTGCATTAGCTATGGTATCAACAGTATCAACTTCATTAAATGTATAGCCATTTGTTTGAGCAATATAACAAGTATATGTACCAGGCGCTAAATTAGTTATCGTTCTTGTAGTTGCTCCAGTTGACCATAGATAGCCACTTACAAAAACAGCATTTTCAGTTACTGCTAAAATACCAGTATGCCCATTTTTGCATGATGGCTGTATTTGTGTAATTTGTGCATTACTAATTAATGACATGCATATCATTAATGTTGATAGTAGTGTTTTCATAGTTTTATTCTTTAGTGGTAATTTTTCTAGTTATTATTTATGCTTACCTATAATTGGTTTCAATTCGTTCGCAACTTCGTTTTCTAAAACAGTCATTAAGTTTATCATATCTGGTTCAAATTCTAACATGGTAAGTTTTAATGATAAGGAAAGATTTTTAGCCCAATAAAAGAGTTGAAGCCCTTGGGTTGATTTTGCCTTGTGGAAACCTAAATGCTGAATAAATCTACCAAACATATAACGCTTGACTTTTCCAACATAAAGAATTTTATTGTCTTCAAAATTGCTTTTTGGAGCAGGGGGAGGACAGGGTCTTGAATGTTCTGTATCAGAATACGCTTGTAAGCTTGAAACGATAACACTTGGAGAATGGTCTGACAGAACTTCAAAATAATAAAGTGTTGGACCTGTTATTTTTTTGAGGTCATCAAATAGTTGTTTATATTTTTTAGATTCTGTAATATCTTCTTCTCTACAATCATCAAGTTCGGAACAGTCAAAAGAATATTCCTTTATTTGTTTGAAGCCATTATGGGCAACATTAGAAAGCGATAAAGCAGCTTTTTCACTAATTTGTTTTATAGTGTTATTAATTGTTGTTTGATTTAAGTTCATAGAGATGGGGTTTAGGTTCTAATTACAAACTTACAATAAATTCTAATATATAGTGTACTAATTATAAGAGTACCTTAAACAAGGCGTATTCAAGAATTTTATGCAATGAAAAAAGCAGAAAAAATTCCAGAATTAGTTATTATAGCTAACAGGTTAAAACAATTACGAAAAGAAAAAGAATATAACAATTACGAACACATTGCTTTTGATTTAGGAATGAGCAGAAGTGCCTATTGGAGATTGGAAAGCGGAGAAAATTTTAATCTGAAAACACTGATTAAAATATGCAAACTATTAGATATAACACTTGAAGATTTTTTCACGGGAATAAATATACCAAAATCGGCATCAAGAAAAAATAAAAAGTAATAACTACCGATAATATAGACCTAAAATATCAGTATTGTATTTTTAAAAAGTTTCTTCTTTAAACTATTCTCAATTTACATCCCGATAATTTTCAACTCAGTTCGTCTGTTCAACTGTCGTCCTTCCGGATTATCAGTTCCGTCTTTATTTTCATTAGGTGCAGCAGGGTTTGTAGCACCATATCCTTTAGCTACCATTCTTTCCGGTTTTATCCCTTTATCAGTTAAATAGTTCACTACCACTTTGGCTCTGTTTTCTGAAAGTGCATTATTATAGCTGGCATCTCCTTTAGAATCTGTATGACCAGAAATTTCAACTTTCAAGTTTGAATATTTTGTCAAAAAGTTGAATAATTTTTCAAGCTCTGCTTTCGACTCCGGGCGAAGCGTTGTTTTATCAAAATCGAAAAAGATATTGTTTAATACAATCTTTGACCCAACAGTAATGGATGGCAATTGAACAACGTTATTAATTTCACAATAATTTTTTGCATCCAACATGTCTTTATTTACGGAACAAAACATAAAGCCTTCAGCTGAATAACAAATAGAATAATTTCTGCCGGGTGTTAATATAAACAAATACTTGCCTGTAATTGAATTTGACTGGTATTGACCAACCAACTCATTGGTTGTAATATCAGTAACTGTAATTTCAACATTTTTTATAACTGCTCCATAAGCATCCCGCACTTCTCCCTGATATATTATAATTGGAGAGCATTTAGGAGTGTCAATAAAGGTAAGCATATAATTGTCCTTTTCTCCCATCCCTTCATCTCTGAATGAAGAATAATAGGCATGAGTTTTATCGGGAGAAACCATGAAATAAATATCATCATCTGTAGTATTAATGGGATAGCCTATATTCACCGGTTCTGACCATGTAGTATCATTTATAGTTTTTATACTTGAAAACACATCAAATCCTCCCATTGTTTTATGACCATTTGAACTAAAATATAAGGTAATACCATCAGAATGAATGAATGGTGCATCATCTTCATAAGGAGTATTAATGGTACTTCCTAAATTAACCGGTACTCCCCAATCGCCATCAACTATTGTTTTTACGCTTTTATAAATATCTCGTCCTCCATAACCACCCGGACGATTACTGGCAAAATACAATGTGTTACCATCAGCAGAAATACAACCGGTTGTTTCCCAATACGGGGTATTAATGTTTTCATTTAACTTAACGGGCTTTGACCATTTGTCGCCACTGAGACTCGTTGAATACAGGTTGCCATCTCCGTTGTCGTCTCTGTAAATAAGTATTTGTTGCCCATCAGGAGCAAAGGCAACCGACGCTTCGTTACCATCTGTATTTATTGGAGAACCTATGTTTTCAGCCTTTTGCCATACATTATCCTTTTTTTCAGAAATATAAATATTTTCGTAATAATTTCCATATTCGTCTGTTTTATCACCAACATTTCCAGGTCGGCGCGAAGTAAAAATAATCATATTTTCATCTGCGGATACAATGGGCGAATAATCAGGATAAGTAGTATTGATAGCACTTCCCATGTTTTCTATTTTAACATTTACCGGTTGCGCCACTAATTCTTTTGCATTATTACACATTGCAATTTTTCTTTTAACATTATCCAAAACGGTGATATTATTTGCTTTGTATTTGGATAAGAATGTATTATAGTTCTTAATGGCTTCGTCAAATTTATATGTAAACAGACAAGCGTCTCCTAAAAATTTGTATGCTATAACAGGAGCATTTTTTTCTGTAGCAGAGGTTTTGTTATAATAAGTGCTTGTTGATGTTATAGCCCTTTCCAAGTAAGAAAGTGCGCTAAACTGTTGGTTGCGTGAATTTAAATAACAAACACCAATTCTATAATTTAAGTTAGCATTATGTGGGTCAGCTTTCAATAATTGCAAATAGATGGACAATGCTTTTTTAGCATTTTCATCCAATTCAAAATCCTTTAATGTCATTACATCCGGAAAATATTTTTCAGCTTTTGTGAATTCCTTGGCAAATTCTTTTCCGTCAGTTTGTGCATATAAACAGGGAATATAAATGAATCCAACCAGTATTATAATTTTTATTGCTTTCATTGCTTTAGTATTAATTAATAATGTTGATAAGAGTAACCTCTTGTAAAAAAGTAAATTACTTTTTTACAAGATTATAAACTAAATATTCAATAAAATATGAGCAAAAGCAGTTATTGCTTAAAAGGAAGGTTCAGTTTAGTTTTTAAAAACAAAGGCTTAAATAAAACATCTATTAACCTGAGTTAGGAATAAGTTTTTAGATTTCGCCCCTATTGGGGCTTTGAATAGTGCTTTTACTAACATTACTATTATTAAAGCTCCTGAGGAGCTAAAAGTCCCGATAGGGACGTACTATTAATAGCACATAATTACTAGATATATCTAATCAGCCCCATTAGGAGCGAAATAATTTGAATTTTATTATCCCGAACTCAGGTTATTAGGATATGTATGGCTTTCAACTCTTTTATTGGGTTTATTACAAATAATCTTCCAACGCACCTAAACCTTGTCTTAAAACAGTGTACTCACCATTGGTGCAATCTACAACAGTAGATACTTCATTATTGCCATAACCTCCGGCTATAACAATATCAACTATATTTTTATACTTTTCGTAAATTAGTTCAGGATCGGTAGTGTATTCAATAATTTCATCCTCATCGTGCACCGAAGTACTCATAATAGGGTTGCCCAAATGTTTCACAATTTCTATACATATTTTATTATCTGGTACCCGTATTCCCACCGTTTTTTTTTTACTGTTAAATAATTTGGGAACATTATTGTTTGCTTCTAAAACAAAGGTGAAAGGACCCGGTAATGCCTTTTTTATCAGTTTAAAAGTATGCGTATCAATGGGTCTGGTAAAATCGGAAAGGTGACTTAAATCAGCACAAATAAAAGAAAAATTAGCCTTTTCGGGATTGATGCCTTTTAACTTACAAACGCGCTCCACGGCTCGTTGTTTGTAAATGTCGCAACCCATACCATACACGGTATCGGTAGGGTAAATGATAACGCCACCATCGCGAAGGCAGGTTACCACCTCGTCAATCTCTTTTTGATTCGGCTTTTCAGGATTTATTCGCAGTAGCAATGCTGACATTTTATTTCTTGGCATCGGATAAAAACTGCGCCAACCCAATGTCTGTTAAAGGATGTTTAAGCAAAGCTGTAATTGCCGTAAGTGGACATGTAACCACATCAGCGCCTATTTTAGCGCATTGAATAATGTGCATTGGGTGACGAACTGATGCCGCTAATATTTCTGTTTGATAACCATAATTATCATAAATGGTACGAATATCTTCTATTAATATTAATCCGTCGGTTGACACGTCGTCTAAACGACCGATAAAAGGAGACACGTAGGATGCTCCGGCTTTTGCAGCAAGCAATGCTTGCCCGGCAGAGAATACCAATGTACAATTGGTACGAATTCCTTTTTCTGAAAAATATTTAATGGCTTTAACACCTTCTTTTATCATAGGCACTTTCACCACAATTTGTTTATGAAGTTTTGCCAAACGCTCCCCTTCTTTCACCATGCCTTCAAAGTCGGTAGAAATTACTTCGGCACTCACATCACCTGTTACAATGTTGCAAATATCAACATAGTGTTTTAAAATCGCTTCTTCGCCTTTTATGTTTTCTTTTGCCATTAATGAAGGGTTTGTGGTTACTCCATCAAGTACACCAAGGTCTTGAGCTTCTTTTATTTGTGCAAGGTTTGCGGTATCAATAAAAAATTTCATGAGTTATATTTTGTTTTAAAAATTATGATAACGCGAAGGTATTAAAATCCCTTGAGGGGAAAATGATTGTGGAAATCTGGTGATAAATTGTTTTGCAAGAAAGCAAAAAAGAGGGGTAAGCTACTTACATCGCACCGCTCAACCTATTACCTTTGCTTACTTCCGTACCTGGAGGAGTTTAAGGAGCTGGTCGTATAAGACTTACCCCGCGACAAAGGTAAAATTTTTTTATAATAAAGAGTACTGAATGTTAAATTTGTTGAAATGATGCATTAGGCTTCAAAACAGCATATTCTGATGTTTCTTCTTTATGATTTTATTATCGTGGTGGCTGAGGTTCTCGAAAACAACATACAATAATGCTTTTTCTGTAGTGGTGGTTTCGAGAGCCTCAACCACCAATCGAGAATCTCAACCGCCAATTATAACAATTTATAATTAACAAACCTTAACAATAGCGGTGCGCTTATCATTAAACATAATGTTATCCCCCGCTTTTTTTCCTGTTAATAACTGTCCGATTGGTGCAAGGGGATTCATGCAAAAAACTGTACTATTGTTATGTTTTATTGCGCCTAAACCTATTGACAGATAGTACCAACCATTAGTAGTTTCAATCAAACTGCCATGTTCAATTTTACTGTGTCTTATTGACGGATTTAGTTTAGAAAGTATCTCTTGTAACTGTAAAAATTCATTTATCTGATGTGTTAATTTTTCTTGTTCAAGCTGCGCCATTGCAGTTGCTGTTTCATGTTTATCACCCACAGAACTTTTAGAGTCTTCGGCTGCTGCATCAAATGTATCCTGCAATATTAACTGCAAACGTTCTATTCGATTGTTAAGATGTGCTATTACAGCCCTGTGTACTTCTTCTTTATTCATTTATAGCCAATATCAGGTTTTATTGCGATGCAACTTTAAGCACCAAACGTGTTCAGTTCATCATCAAAATTTAAAGCCGGGTACTCCTTTAAAAGTTCCATACATTGATGACAGTAATTTTCTTTAAATTTTTTATAAGCAATGGTGGTATCCTGAAAAGGTTTATGAGAGGAGGCTATGACAATATTCTTTATTTTTTCAAAAAGCAATTTGCTTTCTGTATCAAATGATACATCTTTTAATTTTTCAAAAACATAGTCAATGGCTTGCTCATTCGGATGAACTAAATCGGTTTTGTAAAAACGATAATCTCTTAAATCGTCTATTATCAATTCGTAGGAGGGAAAATAAAGAGTGTTTATTGACGTGTTTATTAATTGATGTACTGCTTCTATCAGCCTGGCTTTGCTGAGATTGTTTTCAACCACACCATCTCTCACATATCTTACAGGGCTTATAGTAAAAACTATTTTTAAATTAGGATTAAAAATAGTCAGTTTTTCAATTAAAGCACTTGTTTTTTTAATTATTTCGTCAATAGTAAGAAGGTGCTTTGTAAATTGCTTTTGAGGTAGTTTATGACAATTTGCAACTAACTCGCCTGTACTGTTTTGTTTATAAACAAAAGCAGAACCAAATGTGATGAATAACCAATCACTTTGTTTTAAAAAAACAGCGGCATTTGCTAT
>Ga0302280_1003871_pt1 | contig 10557 bp, 23 predicted proteins | sample III_Fen_E1_1_FD_198771 | JGI IMG/M metagenome (GOLD analysis project Ga0302280, IMG submission 198771) | Peat permafrost microbial communities from Stordalen Mire near Abisko, Sweden - III_Fen_E1_1 | ecosystem: Environmental > Terrestrial > Soil > Wetlands > Permafrost | place: Sweden: Abisko...
CAAGAAAATATACTTAGACGTATTGATTTTACAAATCATGACGATCCACATGTTGTCGATAGAGTATATGATGTTTGGGACGTCCTCGGATTCAGACCAATGACTTACTATCCTGATGATTTCGGCGGCGATTCTATATTTTATATTTTGGGCATTTCTCAGGATAATTTAAAAATTTTTAAAATGCAGATTGAAAAATATGGAATTAGTCATTTTGTATGCTCAGATGCATATACTAATACAACACTTATTAATCTCCCGTTAACTAAACTTACATTTTTAGATAGTGACGAAGCAGCAACATTTTTGTTTTACTTCAATGAATATATAAAAATTAACTATAAAAATTAACTAAAATTTTATCTATTATTTAAGGTCATTTTTCTTCTTGACTTCTAACCGCATTCTGTTATACTGAGTTCATCTTTAAAACATAGATTGATGGAGATCAAAATGGCTTACATGAACCAAGAAACCAAAAAGAAAATCAAAGTTGAACTTGATAAAGTTCTTAAGGGAACCGGAATCAAATATTCACTCGGCGTTCGCCATCATTCAACACTTGTTTTGAATATTTCGCGTGGACCGATTGATTTTATCGGTAACTACAATGAACTTAGAGAAGTTACACGCCCCGAAGATTTGGCTAAAACATATATCGATGTAAATGTGTATCGGTATCGTGATCGTTTTTCTGGAGAGGCTTTAGAAATTCTTTCAAAAGTTATTCCTATTCTTAACACAGGAAATTATGATAATTCACGTCCAGAAATTGATTATTTTGATAAAGGTTTTTATGTTGATGTGAATATCGGTAAATGGGACAAGCCGTATGTTTTGGTGAAATAATAATTTTGACATTACATATAAATATTGTTAGTATTATTTCTATAGGTCATGCGGTCAACCCTTCTAATTCTGCCGTTATTTTAGGATTAATATGACTTACAAATATACATCAACAAAAACCTATAAAAATTTAGGATCTACTGCATATAGACAGTGGAAAGCAGATAGCCATTGCAATCAAATTCACGGATATTCTTTATCATTTCATTTTGAATTTGGCTCAAATGAACTGGATGTTCGTAACTGGGTTGTAGATTTTGGGGGTCTAAAACCGTTAAAAGATTTACTTGAAGAATGGTTTGATCATACACTTTTAGTTTCGATTGATGATCCGCACAGAGAAGCGATACTTAATTTGCAAAAATTAGGAATTGCTAAAGTCATAGAAGTAGAACGTGCTGGATGCGAAGGATTATCTGATTATCTTTATAATTATATTAATACTGATTTCTTAAAATCATTGGGGTACGGAGATCGTGTTTGGTGTACTAGGGTAGAAGTTAGAGAAACGGATTCAAATATGGCATATCGTTCTGGAATAAAAGAAGATGGGCTTGATTCTTAATACTTTATTAATTAACTAAAATTTATCTATTATTTGCGGTCATTTTTCTATTGACTTTACCTCTACCTGTGTTATTATACATCTATAAGTTAAACCCAACGCACGGAGATCAAAATGCTTAATGTACTTAAAACTGTTGGTTATGTAGCTGCTGGCACCCTTGTAGTTGCCTCTACAGCAATTCTTTTGATTCCTGCACTATTGGCGTCACTCGTCACAAATCGCGTGTCTGTAAGCGTATCGCTTCGTAGTGTGAAGCTTTATGTTTTGAATAGCAACGGAAATACAGTTGCTGGCATCGGATACGGTGCATAATGACGATTCTTGTAGAAATTGTGATGGTATGTTATATCTTGTTGTTTACATTATCACATTTCTTTAAATTTTTAGTAAAACATAAAAAGTTAGATCCAAAGAAAAAGATAGTAATCAAGAATCCACTATTAGCTGTGCCGTTTTTTGTTGCTATAATGGTAGTAGTACCCTTTATGGCAGGTTTGACTTTAGTTATGTTTCCGATTACAATACCATTATCTCGCATTTTTCCTAAAAATGTTAGATCATCACTTGATTATGGAACAAAAATAACTTTGTTCGGAACCAACTATTTTTCTATGACTTGGGGGAAATAATGAATTCAGATAAACCGCAACTAGCAAGTGTGATTAATAAGATCACCGGTCAATTTTTCGTAACTTTCAATAACTATGATGCCAAACGAAAAGGCCTTTCTCGACCTAAAGGGAATTTTAAATGGATCCAAAAAAGAGTTTCAGAAATTAAAGCTGGAACTAAATCATTAGACAAAACTCCTAGTATTTTACATGATTTTGATGATGGTCTTATGTGGGCTTTTGCTGCATCAAAACTTGAAGATTGGCAAGAACGTAGACTTAAACGACGAATAAATTTAAGTGATACAATGGTCGTAGAAAAACGTATCGCACATATTATGGAATCCAAAGGTTTGAAAAATATTCGTGTTTTGAAAACTAAAGGCCCAGATAAAACGAAATGGGATAGTTTTAAATGGGGTTCTTGGACTCCGGAAAATAAATCAAAAAACAATTGTATAGATTGTTTGAAAAGTTAGAAAATGTTATGAATAAACAAATTCCTGACTCTGTGAAGGCCAAGGCATATTTGCAATGCACTACAAAAAACACAATTAAAAATAAAGGCGATCTTTGGATATTTTTTAAAGATAATGGTATCTTTAGTGAGGACTAATGACTTTAATTGCCGATCTTACAAACAAGAAATTGGCGACGCCTTCAGATTTCATTGTTACTAATACAGTGTATGAAACGCTGATGGGTTCTACTGCCTACGGTTGTTCTTTAGGAAATTCTGACAAAGATATTTATGGATTTTGTATTCCACCACTAGATATGATTTTCCCACATTTGCGCGGCGAGATTGTTGGATTTGGAAATCAATTGCAACGATTTGAAGTTTATCAAGAACATCATATGAAAGATGGTGATGTTACTCACGATGTTTCTATCTACTCTATCGTTAAATATTTTCATCTTCTAATGGATAATAACCCTAATATGGCTGATAGTCTTTGGACATATGATGATGATGTAATCACGCAAACTAAAATTTCTAAAATGGTTCGTGATAATCGTAAGATGTTCCTTCATCGCGGGGCATATCATCGTTATATTGGGTATGCCCACGCACAAATGCATAAAATAAAAAACAAACATGGGCATATGAATCCGAAGCGTAATGAAACTATTCAACAATATGGGTATGATACCAAGTATGCAATGCACTGTTTACGTCTTATGAGAGAGGTTGAACAAATTCTTTTAACCGGAGATTTTGATATTAAAAATGACAAAGATTTTTTGATTGAAGTTAGAAAAGGAAAATATACACTAACACAATTGGAACAAGAATTCTTGCGTCAAGAAATTGTTATTACACAAGCATATAATAATTCCAAATTGCAAGATATACCAAATGAAAACGCGATTAAAGAACTTCTATTAAATTGTATAGAAGAATTTCACGGAAAGTTAGAGTTCTTTAAATTATGAAAATTAAAGTCAATAAGCATAGTAATAAGTTTTGTTGGTTTACTATGGATTTTATTCATCCATATGATCATACACGTGTGGTTACTTTTTTTGACGAACGATTTCCTAATATTGAAATAGATTCTGGAAAATACGTTGAGTATTTTGATGGCTGTCAAATGTTGATAACCTGTTTAACTGGAGAAACTTCTAAAGATTTTGAGTGTTTATGGCTACTAGGTGATCGTTACATTTATGTGGATTAAATGATTACAGTTATTTTATATAAGAGTCAAGCATTACATGGTGTATATCCTATAACCATTATGAGTTCTGGCCTTTCAAATAAATGGGGGCCGGATAATAAATTAATTACAGAAATTGATACTTTTTTAAATGATCAGTTTGAATATGTGTGTTACGATGAAGAAAATAAACAGGATGTGGCGACACACGATCTAAACAAATATGTAGCGGACATGGTAAATGATGCTTTGAGCAACATTGATGCTGATGATTTAGATGATCTTGGTAGAGGTAGAGGTTATGCAAAGCCAACTTCCTATAGTTGTGACGATTTTGTAAATGAAATGCGGGTTTTATACGGAAATGTTTATATGCCCGGAGAAGAAGTTGAAACACTTTCTGCTATGTTTAAGTTATATTTTACTGGAAAAGCAATTAATCTAGTTGAACGATGATCGTGCAATTTAAACCATATGATGAACAATGCAATCCAAGATTATGGTATATTACCGTGACCGATGATAAATTAATTATTGCTAAAATTAAAGAAATGTTCGATAATGTATCAGTCTGGCAGAGATATGGAAGTATATTCGTACAATTTTTTAATAATGCAGACCATGATTATTTTAAAGTTCTTATGATAAATGGCGGATTAGACGTAGAATGAATATAGTTACACATACTATAAATTTTTCAGAACGACACAAACCATTTAAAGGTTTTATATCTACTTGGGAAACAGATGGCGGATATAATCATACATCTGCTGTTAATATGATTGCTGAATTTAAAAAAATACCAATATTGATGAATATTCAATATATGAAAAGAAAATATTCACATTATAATAAAATAACAGTATCTTTTAAAACAGAGGAAGATAATGCTGCATTTATGCTGTTATCATCTGGTGGGATATCTATAACGTATGACTACTGTGACTTTTAAAAAAGTATCAAAGAAAAAACGTAGATGGCAAGCATCTACTATACCAGATCCTTACATTTATGCACCGGATGTACCAAAAATAGAAAGTTTAATATTTAAAAAGTTTTATGGATGTACAATAACTAAAGGTAGTCCGTGTGCTATGTGGTATAATATTATAATTCAGCTTAAAAATGATGCACAAGAAGCAGAGTTTATAATGTGGGCATTCGGTGGAGTAGAAATTTAATGATAGTAAATGGAAAAAATATAGAATTTAATAAATCAAATAAAAATGAACTATCTGGTGTTTTTCCTATAAATGATTATTATTTTTATTGGAAAACCGATTACCTGCATCCGGCTGAAGCAGCAGATACATATAATTATATAAAAAATAATTTTCTACATTTAACAAATGATGTATATGTTGAATTTGTAGAGAATAAGCATATTAATTTAGGACGTGTAGTTATCGGCTTTGTTTGTGATATTGATGAAGCAAATTTTTTAATGTTGGCACTTAAATGAAGAAAAAAAGTTTTATTGATTTAGCATTTGAAGAAGCAAAAAATAGTCCGCACACAACGACTAAGGTTGGGGCTGTTATTGTTGCGCCAGATGGGCAAACAGTTTTGGGTTGTTCTAATAATAATTTTGCCGATAAAATAAAAAAGAAACAAGAGCGTTTAAAAAAAGGAGAAAAATCTCTCTGGATTATGTGCGCCGAAAAACGTGCTATTGCTGAAGCCAGAAAAAATTTGAAAAAACATAATTTAACTTCATTAAAAGGATGTTTTTTGTATTCAACATTATCACCGTGTACAACCTGTGCCGATGATATTATATATTCAGAAATAAAATCAGTAACTATTCCATATGACGATATTGATATGTATGTAAAACTTCAAGAAAAATGGCGTAAGAGTATTATAATTGGTGAGATAAAATTAAAAGAAGCAGGGATACCACTTAAAAAGATTTAGTTTACAACACCGAATGTAATAAAATCAGTATGTTTAATAATTTCTCCGCCGAAAAGAATCAAGGTTTTTCCGGAATCATCATTTACATATGCGTCCAAAACTTCTTCAGTAAATTTAGGATCGGCATATCTATATACAGAAAGCATGTATAATCGTGAAATCCGCACAGATTCTTTTGCTTCGGCAACTTTACCCGGATCACCTTTATCTTCTTCGCTAAGTTTTACGGCCGGAGAATGAAACATCCAAATTGTATCAGCGGCGGCAATTCTGCTAACGCCAGCAGCAAAAATAGCAGTACACATACTTGCACAATACTCACCATGATCTACCATTGTTACAACTCTAATATTAAATTTACCAGCAGCAATCATTAGATTTATAACTTCCATTCCCGAACTTACTTGGCCACCAAGACTATGTAAATGAATTATTACATTTTTTATATTAGAATTTTTAAAAAGTTCAAAAGCTTGTTTTGTTTGTTCTGCGGTGTCTGTATCAATCATACCTTGAATATTGATTATTCCTACATCACGCTCAATTCTAAATTTAGCTATATGTTCTGGTTGATAGATTGTTTTGGCGTTTGCTGGTAGTATAGGAGTTAGCAGGGAAACGGTTAGAAGAAGTGATATAATAAATTTTATCGTTTTAGTCATATATTATTTACTAAATGATTGTCTTATAAATGAGGTTAAAAAAATATTTGTTTTATTTTTAAAAATAGTATATTATTATAACTAGTTTCTGAAACTTACTTTGGAGTTAAAATGGCTAATAATCACTCGATTAAATTAGGCAAAAAAGAACATGTGGTTAGATTTGACGGAAATACAAATGTATATCAATACATGTCTGATCCGACACTATCTGTAGAGGAATTAGAAGTTTGTAAAAGAATAGATTATACTCCTGCACGTTGGGTACTGGTTGATGTTATTATTAAAGCAAAACCTGCTCAGTAAAACAAGGAACATAAATGACACTTTTTTGTTGCGGTTTTATCTCTGGCTGTGTTTTCGCTGCGATCATCTTTTGGGCACTTCCTAAAATCCTTATCAATGAAAAAGTTACTATTTCTTTTGATGTATCACGATGAATACTCTAATAAAAATTGTTAAAGATGATTATAATGGAAAAAGAATTATTTTTTTCAAAAAAATAAAAAATGCTGATATAGATATTCAATTAGATGTATCAAGTCTTTCTCCTAGTACGTATTATGGATTTCCAGTATCATTTGTACCAGTAGCATTTGCGCCGCGAGAATATAAAGGAACATTAAAAATAAGTCAAATAGCTGATACAGAGTTAAGAAATTTATTTTTAAATGATATTGGAATAAATCAAAATAGCAATGTACCGTATTCTTATAAAATAAGTTTATACAATGATATTGATTCATATGATCCCGATGATATAGAATTAGCATTGAACATTAGATCAGTGCATAAAAGTCCTGAGCCTGATACTGAATTTACCCAGTGTCATACTTCGTCAGTTGAATGTATTAATGGTACGTTAATAAGTGTTAATATTGTATTTTTTATTTTTTATTAATAATTAGTTAATATTAAAATAGTTTGACAAATCACCTAGATATGTTATTATTAATGAAAATAATTAATCGGAGGATTATATGAGCGACGAAAACAAACTTATTGGCAAAACTTATGTTGCCGTAACACGTCAAATTCCAGATCCAACTGATAAAGAAAAATTTGAGTCTATTGATATTGGTCTATTAATTAATAATGATGATGTTGACTGGGATAAAAATGAAGGATCTCGTTCCGCAAAAGTGACTTTTACAACTGAGCAAGAAGTAGAAAAGAAAACTTGGGTTCCTTTTGTGAAAAAGAAGGTTAAAGAAAAAGTTGAAAAAACTGTTGACGCAACACGACATACTAAAAATGCGGACTTGTATCTGTCAAATGTAGAAAAACAAGACGTGCTTGATACAGCATTGGCTACGATTAATGATGAAGCAAATCTCCCGCTCGTTGTTGAAGTGTATCATAATGTTGGTCAGTATGATCCTAGCGACTTGCAATCAGCATTGACTATACGTGAATACCATGCAGGAATTGCCCCCGATCTAAAAATTATGGGTTGGACAAAATCTGTTGATGGTAAAAAGATTACATTTACTGGCGAAATATTGCCAGAGTAAAGGAAGTAAGTGATCTATGAATTGCATAAAGGTGATAGTAGGGATATATTACCAGATTTAATAAAAAAAGGAATGCAGGTAGATTCAATCGTCACAGATCCGCCGTATCATCTTACAGGTAAAACAAATAAGGAAAAAGGTTTTATGGGTAAGAAATGGGACGGGGGCGATATTGCTCAGGATCCTGAATTTTGGAAGTTATGTTATCAAATTTTAAAGCCGGGCGGATATCTTTTAGCATTTTCTTCAACAAGAACTTACCATGATATGGCTTCAGCCATTGCTGATGATGGGACAGAGTTTAAAATAGTATATAACTTAACAGATGATATTCCGGAAGATATTAAAAAAGAAATTGAAGAAGAAATTAATAATAATATACAACTAACAGAAGAACAATTTTTAAAATTACCGGAAAAATACAAAAAGTACTTTAAATCGGAGATTAAAAAAGTAAGAGTTTCGCCTGGATTTGAAATTCGGGATCAAATAGGATGGTTATACGGAAATGGGTTTCCTAAAAGTCATAATGTTTCTAAGGCGATAGACAAACACTTAGGCAAAGATGGGACTATTGCCGGAACAAGAACACATCCTACTCTAAAAGATAAATCAAAAATCGATAGGCAAAATAAACAGCAATTCCACGGAAAAAATTCTATTAAAGATGAATGGGAAATTATTGTTCCTGAATCTGAAGAAGCCAAACAGTGGGAAGGCTGGGGGACAGCACTTAAACCTGCTTGGGAACCTATTTGTGTCGCTCGAAAGCCACTAGATGCTGGACTCACTGTTGCAGAAAATGTATTAAAATATGGAACTGGTGGAATCAATATCGATGCCTCACGAATACCATCAGATGATATTATCATAACTAAGGGGCGCGGCGCTGAGTCAGCAAAAAGTAAAGGCATATATGGCGACAGCAAACAACAAGAAACACACCAAACTCCTGGCCAAAAAATGGGGAGATTTCCAGCGAACATAATTCATGACGGGTCAGAAGAAGTTATGGAAGAATTTGCAAAATACGGAACGTTGAAATCTGGGTCAAATTGTGTCCGCAGTAAAGAAGGATATTTTGGAGCCGGCGATACAAAACACGGTGGGTTGGGTAAAGAAGGCGATGTGCAAATCACATATGGCGACTCTGGATCTGCTGCAAGATTTTTCTATTCTGCTAAAGCATCTGCTGAGGATCGTGCTGGATCAAACCACGCGATAGTAAAGCCAATAGCATTAATGTCCCATCTATGTAAGATGGTTACTCCGCCAAAAGGAATAGTATTAGACCCATTTGCTGGTTCCGGGACTACGGGCCAAGCTGCTGTAGAATCCGGATTCTATCCTATTCTCATAGAAAAAGAACCAGAATACCAAAATGATATAGAGACTCGCATGAAAAAACTTGAATCAGATGCATTTTATACCGTATTTGAGTAGTTGATTAATTTTTAATTGTGTGTTAATTTATTATTGTACATTATAGGAATTTTAATGATAAATCCATTCAAAGGTTTTTTTAAAAAAGAAACATTAAAACAGTTTCTTATTTACCATATTCGTTGGCAAACTGGTTTTATAGTGATCTATCCTGCTATGCAGTTTGGGTTATATATGGCTTGGCCATTTTGGTTGTCATTAATATTTTCTAATATTTGTGGTGGATGTGTTTTCTTTTTTGTCGATAGAGTTATTTTTGGTAGAAAAGAAAAATGAAATACTTAAAAGAAGCTATTATTATAATTTTTGCGTTAAGTTTCATTTATTTGGGTGCTTTACCAATTGATAAAAAATGTGATTTAACAGAATCGGCAATTGACTATTGAAGGATTTTTACGACCAATCTGATTGTACATGAAATGAAAACAAAATTAGAAAAAGTTTATGACTTTTTAGGATCTAAGGATACTAAGTTATTATTTTTGGCACTTTTAATTATTTTCGTAGGGGCATTTTTCTTAACAATTTATGAAGAAGATAAAGATGTAATTTGTACAGAAGTAAAAATTGTTTTAGAAAATAATGTTCCTATAGAAAAGCAATTAATAAGTGAGGGGAAAATAGCAGAAGATAAACGGTTACATCGTAGTTTAGAACAATTAATTAAACAAGCAGATGTATGTGATGCTGATTTTTTAAGAAAAATTATACACAGGAAAAAGCAATGAAAGTAGTTGGTAAAATTTATAAAGTTTGTGAAGATTGTGGAAACGTTGTTCAAATTAACAAGCCAATTTTCGGATCGTTGCATATTTGCACAACAGAAGAAGAACGACTAGAACACAAAGAAGAAATTAGAAAAAAAGTAGAATATATGAAAAAAGAACTTAACAATATTATGGAGGATTAAATGAAGAATCTTATTTTATCAGCAGTTTTGGCAGTAGCAGTAATGTTTGCCCCACAGGTAATGGCCGATGATTTTATTCATGATCGTGGGGATCGTGGACAGCATGAAGATCGTGGACAGCATGAAGGGCGCGGCGGCACTAGACCAGACTGGCGTGTCCCGTATGGATCACATTTTCGTGCACCAAATGATCGTATACATCGTAACTTTGATCGCCATGAACTACACGAATATCATTCTTGGGTATTTGATTTTCCTGCACCATTTTGGATGAGTCCAGATGTATATTGCCGTGATTATAATGTATCAACTGAATATGTTAATGAATTTGGCCAATATTATACAGTCATTGAATCACATGTCGAATGTCTTGATATTTTCGGCAATTGGCGTTTAGTTAGGTAAATACTTATTGACTAATA
>Ga0302280_1003875_pt1 | contig 10555 bp, 12 predicted proteins | sample III_Fen_E1_1_FD_198771 | JGI IMG/M metagenome (GOLD analysis project Ga0302280, IMG submission 198771) | Peat permafrost microbial communities from Stordalen Mire near Abisko, Sweden - III_Fen_E1_1 | ecosystem: Environmental > Terrestrial > Soil > Wetlands > Permafrost | place: Sweden: Abisko...
CAGAACCGTCGCCGTCGTGGTGCCGTCGCCGGCGATGTCGCTGGTCTTGCTCGCGACTTCGCGGACCATCTGGGCGCCCATGTTTTCATACGGGTCTTCCAGTTCGATTTCCTTCGCGACCGTGACACCATCCTTGGTCACCGTCGGGGAACCGAATTTTTTGTCGATGACGACGTTACGGCCCTTCGGTCCGAGCGTGGCGACCACGGCGCGGGAAAGTTTCTGCACGCCGCGAAGCAACGCCTGACGTGCCTGTTCGTCGAATACTAATTGTTTAGCTGCCATAATTTTTAATCAGTTTTGAATTGTTAGTTGTGAGTGGTGAATTAGCTCAAGATCGCAACGAGGTCATCGCCGCTGAAAATCTTGTATTCCTTGCCGTCAATCTTGATTTCCGTGCCGCCGTATTTGGAAACGAGCACGCGGTCGCCGACCTTGACTTCAAACGCGATGCGCTCGCCTTCGTCGTTCAGCTTGCCGGTGCCGAGCACGCGGACAATGCCTTCCTGCGGTTTCTCTTTGGCGGTGTCGGGGATGATGATCCCGCCCTTTTTGACTTCCTTCTCTTCGACGGCTTCCACGAGGATGCGGTCGCCGAGCGGTTTGATGTTCAGTGCCATACTATTTTTGTTTTGGTTGTTTGTTTTGTTGACTGCTTAATTAACTCCCGGTCCGCACTCGCGGCGGGAAAATTTTTATTTTTTGCTAGCCGCTTTGATATCCGTCAGATTTTCCCACCCAGTTGCCAATGGCTGACAAAACATAAGCTTGCCCTTGCGCTTGTAGCTCAAAAGATTGCCAAAAGGCTGCCATCCTTCCTGGATTTTTTGGTTAACAACCAACTCAAGATCTTCGAGATTTGGTTCGCTAACCGTTGAGTATTTCCTGATATCACTCATGTATCGACACGGGATTATTTATTTTTTCTCGTCCACGACTTCCGCGTCAATCACGCCGTCGTCCTTCTTTGACTTAGCTTCGCCTTGTGGCTCACCGCTAGGTGCGCCACCGGCTTGACCACCGGCTGCACCGGCTTTGTCGGCCTGCGCCTTCGCGGCGGCGGCCTTGTAAAGTTCCGCGCCAATCGCCTGCGCGGCTTCGTTCAGCTTCTCGCCGGCGGACTTGATGGCGGCGGTGTCGCTGCCCTTGAGCGCTTCCTTCGCGGCGGCAATCGCGGTTTCGAGCTTGGTCTTGTCGTCCGCCGAAATCTTGTCGGCGTTGTCCTTGACCAGTTTCTCGGTGCGATAGACGGCGTTGTCCACCTCGTTGCGCGTCTCGATCTCTTCCTTCTTGGCCTTGTCCTCGTCGGCGTGCAACTCGGCGTCCTTGCGCATCTTCTCGACTTCGTCCTTCGAGAGACCGCTGCTGGCCGTGATGGTGATCTTCTGTTCCTTGCCGGTGCCGAGGTCTTTCGCGCCGACGTGCAAAATGCCGTTGGCGTCAATGTCGAAGGTTACTTCGATCTGCGGCACGCCGCGCGGTGCGGGCGGAATGTCGGCCAGGTTGAATTTGCCGATGGTCTTGTTGTCGCGGGCAAACTGGCGTTCGCCCTGGAGCACATGGATCTCAACGCCGGGCTGGCTATCGCTGGCGGTGGAGAAAATTTCCGATTTGCGCGAGGGAATCGTGGTGTTACGCTCGATCAATTTCGTGAACACGCCGCCGAGCGTCTCGATGCCGAGCGACAGCGGCGTCACGTCGAGCAAGAGCACGTCCTTCACTTCGCCCTTGAGCACGCCGCCCTGGATGCCGGCGCCGATGGCGACGACTTCGTCAGGATTGACGCCCTGATGCGGGGCTTTGTTGATGAGCTTGTGCGCGGTCTCGACGACGCGCGGCATGCGGGTCATGCCACCGACGAGCACGAGTTCGTCAATCTTGCTGGCTTCGATGCCCGCGTCCTTCAAGCACGCGGTGACGGGCTTGATGGTGCGCTCGAACAAGCTGTCCGTGAGCTGCTCCATCTTGGCGCGCGTGAGATTTTTCTGGATGTGCTTCGGGCCGGTGGCATCCGCCGTGATGAACGGCAAATTGATGTCGTAGGTCGTCGCGCTGGAAAGGGCGATCTTGGCTTTTTCCGCTTCTTCCTTGATGCGCTGGAGCGCGTCGGGCTGCTTGCGGAGATCCATGCCGGATTCTTTTTTGAATTCGTCGAGAATCCAGTCCATCAAAGTATTGTCCCAGTCGTCACCGCCGAGGTGCGTGTCGCCGTTGGTGGCCTTCACTTCAAACACGCCGTCGCCGATTTCCAAAACGGAAATATCAAACGTGCCGCCGCCCAAGTCATACACGGCGATTTTTTCGTCCTTCTTTTTGTCGAGACCGTAAGCGAGCGACGCGGCGGTGGGCTCATTGATGATGCGGAGAACTTCCAGACCGGCGATGCGGCCGGCGTCTTTCGTGGCCTGGCGCTGCGAGTCATTGAAATACGCCGGCACCGTGATGACCGCCTGCGTGATTTTTTCGCCCAAGCGCGTTTCGGCGTCGGCCTTGAGCTTGGCGAGAATCATCGCGGAAATTTCCGGCGGCGAGAACTGCTTGGTCTTGCCGTCCACTTCGACTTCCACGGCGCAATCGCCGTTGCTCGCCTTCACGACTTTGTAAGGCATGCGCTTGATCTCTTCCTGCACCTCGTCAAATTTGCGGCCCATGAAGCGCTTGATGGAGTAAATCGTGTTGCGGGAGTTGGTGACGGCTTGGCGCTTGGCGGCATCGCCAACCACGCGCTCGCCGCTCTTGGTGAACGCCACGACCGAGGGCGTGGTGCGTTTGCCTTCGGAATTTTCCAAGACGAGCGGTTCGCCGCTGTCCATGACCGCCATGCAGGAGTTTGTGGTGCCTAAATCAATGCCTAATACTTTTGCCATAAAATTGAGTGTGTAAAATTGGTTTCTGGTTTAACTGCTGAAGTTTCTAATGCAATAAAGATGCCGAAATGTGCCAAAGGGCAAAAAACTCATGAAAGCATTGGAAACAAAAGGCGGAACTAGCTCAACCCCGCCGAATCGGAAATCTCAAAACTGCGCCACGGGTGGCACAATGGCACAGTTGGCTGGCGTTTGGCGCAACTCGCGTGGCGCAATCAGGAGTCGCACGAAGGACGCGAAGGCGGCGAAGGGGGAATTAATTATTTGTCTTCCTTCGCAACCTTTGCGTCCTTCGCGCGACAAATTATTTGCTCCCCGGCTTGACCGCTGGAATTTTGGCGAGGTCGGGCGGAAGATTGTTCGGATTGAACGTCTCGACTTGCAGTGCGATCAGGCTGACGGTCGGCACACCAAGGTTGACCTGACCGTTGGAACGATTCACTACCATCGCCACGCCGGCGACCGTGCCACCGTTGGCGCGGACAATATCAATCGTCTCCTGCACGCGGCCGCCCTTGGTCACGACATCCTCGACGACGAGAATTTTTTCACCCGGCGCAATCTTGAAGCCACGGCGCAAAACCAATTTGCCTTCTTCTTTCTCGACGAAGATGAACCGCACGCCAAGCTGCCGCGCGACTTCCTGACCGATAACCAGTCCGCCCATCGCCGGTGCGACCACGGTGACCGCGCCCAGCGATTTGACCTTGGAGGCCAGCGCCGCGCCGAGTTTTTCCACAGCGGGCATCTGCTGGAGCGCCAGCGCGCATTGGAAAAATTGCCGGCTGTGCAGGCCGCTGCGGAGGATGAAATGTCCTTCGAGCAGCGCGCCGCTGTCGCGGAAAACTTGGAGAACTTGATCTTGTGTCATCGGCGTAGTTTTGCGTTTCACGTTTTAAGTTTCAAGTTTATCCGCAGATGACGTTGATTTCCGCCGATGTTAGGCCGGGGCGACTTCTGAAAATCTGTGCAATCCGCGAAATCTGCGGCTAACATTCGCGCGTGCCGAAGTGGATCAAATTTTTCATTGCCATCCTGCTGCTGCCGGTTTGCGCCGGCGCGGCGCTGGCGTTGTTCAAAGTGCTGGCGGCCAGTGGCAGCGCAGACACGACGTGGGTGCCGCTGCTGGGCGGCGCGGCGTGCTGGCTGGTGATTTTTATTTTCCTGCCCAAGCCGATGTGGATTTACGTCTTCGGCCACGAATTGACGCACGCGCTCTGGACGTGGCTGTTCGGCGGCGAGGTGAAAAAAATGAAAGTCCGATCCTCCGGCGGCCATGTCCTGATCTCCAAGACAAATTTTCTCATCGCGCTCGCACCGTATTTTTTCCCGTTGTATGTGGTGCTGGTGGTCGGCGTGTTCGCGCTCGGCAATCTGATTTGGAACTGGCACGGCTATCTCGTCTGGTTTCATCTCTGCGTCGGCGCGGCGTATGCGTTTCATGTGACGCTGACGTTTCATGTTTTGCAGACGCGGCAGTCGGATATCACCTCGCAGGGCTATTTGTTTTCCGCCGTGGTGATTTTTCTCGGCAATGTCTGCGTCCTGCTGTTCGGACTTCCGCTGCTCACGGCGCGCGTCGGGATGCTGAATTCGCTCGGCTGGTGGCTGGAATGCACGGGCAAAATCCTTCACTGGCTGCAGCGGGTGGTTTGAGCTCGCCAAAAATGTCAGTAATTCAGTCTTGAAATGCAACCGCGTTTGGATTCATCCTCACACAGTTATGGATTTAGCCGACATCTTGGGACGCGAACAAATCGTGCCCGAACTCAAAGCCTCGAACCGCTGGGAAGCCATTGATGAACTGATTGGCAATCTCGTTGCCACCGGCAAAATCCAGGCCGCCGACCGCGACGCTGTCACCGCCGCCGTCAAGAAGCGCGAAACCTCAATGTCCACGGGCATCGGCTTTGGCATCGGCATCCCGCACGCCTCGACCGATTTGATTTTTGAAGTCGTCGGCGCCCTCGGTCGTTCGGCCAAAGGCGTCAACTTCGACGCGCTCGACAACCAGCCGGTGAAGCTCGTCATGCTCTTTCTCGTCCCGCAGGGTCAGTTTCAAAAACATCTCCACACGCTCGCCAACATCGCGAAACTTCTGCACAAAGCCGATTTCCGCGAAGCTCTGGAAAAATCCACCGACGCTGACGCCATGCTCGCCGTCATTCGCGAACACGGGAAAAAGTAATTCTGGTGGGGCGAGCGTCCCCGCGAGCCGACGCCAGTTTCCGCCTGGAAAACTACCTTCAATCATCCGTGGAAATTTCCAAACTCGCCCAAGTCCTCGTTGCCCTCGGCTGCCCGGCGGAAAAATCCGCCGACATGGCCGCGCAGCTTGACAAGCGCGCGAAACAATTGGCCGCCGAAAAGAACCGCAGCTACGAGGATGCGTTGAAACATCTGCTCACGCTGATGAAACAGGGCTGGGCGGCTCCCAAATAGATTTTTCTCTGCGTCTTCGCGCCTCTGCGGTAGCATTTCTGCGTGATTAAACCGTGGAAAAAAATTGGGTCAAAGCCGGTCGGTGATTTTCGGATTTTCAAGATCCGCTCCGATGTCTGCATCAACCCGCGCACCGGCCGGGAACATGATTTTTTCGTCCTCGACAGCGTCAACTGGGTCAACGTCATTGCCGTCACGCCTGACCAGAAGCTGGTGATGGTGCGGCAATACCGCCATGGCTCCGGCACCATCGAGTTGGAGATTCCCGGCGGCATGATGGATCCGCACGAGACCGACCCCGTCGCGACCGCCGTCCGCGAACTGCGCGAAGAGACCGGCTACGCCGGCGAAAACGCGCGGCTGCTCGGAAAAATCTGGTCGAACCCGGCCATCTTGAGCAATAAAACTTTCACCGTGCTGATTGAAAACTGCCGGCTGCAACACGGCGTGGAATTCGACAGCGGCGAAGATTTGGCAACGCAACTCGTGCCGGTGGCGGAAATTCAAAAACTCGTCGCTGACGAAAAGATCGGCCACTCGCTCGTTGTCGTCGCGCTGTATTTTTTTGATTTGTGGCAACGCGGTATAAAAAAAACGTAGTCAGAAGCTGGATTGCTCATGCCGATTTTCTACGAATGCCAGCGCTGCACGGCCTGTTGCCGCTGGCCGGGTCAGGTGCGTTTGACGAATGAAGAAATCGCCCGGCTCGCTTTGTTCAAAGGTTTGAGCGAGGCCGATTTCATCCAGCAATTCACCCGGCTGCGCTGGGATCGCGGCGGACTGGCTTTGCAGGAAAAGACGGACGGCGGCTGCGTTTTTCTGGACGGCGACGACTGCTCCGTGCAAGTCGTCAAGCCGCAGCAGTGCCGCGATTTTCCGAACCTCTGGAATTTCCCCGGCTTTCAGCAAACCTGCAAAGCCTTTCCGCGTGAAGTCACCGAAGCGGAATACGAACGCCGCATCGCGCGGATAAAAGCAAAAGGAAATGAGCGCGGATAAAATGGCGGCTCAACTCAAACTCACCGGATCAATGTCCACCGCCAAGGTCACGTCGTCCGGCAACACCAGCGATTGGACGATGATCGCGAGTTCGCGGCTCAATGCGCTCATCGCCCGTGTCCGCAGCATGATCTGGTAGCGGTAAAAATTTTCTGCCCGTAGCAACGGCGCCGGAGCCGGACCGGCGATGACCAAATCTTTCAGCGACGTTAACTTTTTTTCCAACTCACGTTTCAAATGGTCGGCGGAGAATTTTACTTTTTCCTCGTTGCGGCCTTTGAGCGTGAGCAGCGCGACGCGGCTGGCCGGCGGATATTTCAATTGTTCACGGAACTCGATTTCCTGTTCGTAAAAGCCCACGAAGTCGTGCCGGCGCGCGAATTGGATGGCCGGATGAAACGGCGTAAAAGCCTGCACAAAAACCTCGCCTTCGACATCACCACGGCCGGCGCGGCCGGCGACCTGCGTGAGCAATTGGAAGGTGCGCTCGCCCGCGCGAAAATCCGGCTGGTGCAGCGCGGAGTCCGCGTAAATGATACCGACGAGCGTGACATTCGGAAAATGCAGCCCCTTCGCAATCATCTGCGTGCCGACGAGAATGTCAATTTTGCCCGCACGAAAATCGCCGAGGACGTGGCGGTAATCATCCTTCCGCTTCATTGTATCGGCATCCATGCGCTTGACGCGCGCCTTGGGAAAAAGTTTGGCGAGAACCTCCTCGACCTTTTGCGTGCCGGTGCCGGCGAAGCGAATCGCAGGATTTTTGCACTTTGGTTCCGGGCAGACGAGCGGGACTTTTTCGTTGTGACCGCAGATGTGACAAGCCAGCCGCTGGTCAATGCGATGATACGTCAGCGACACGCTGCAATTCGGACACTCGGCGACGTAACCGCATTTCGGACACATCAACGAAGTCGAGTAGCCGCGCCGGTTTAGAAACAAAATCGTTTGTTCGCCGCGTTCGAGCCGCTGCGTGATGGCCTCCTTGAGTTGCGGCGAAAACAGCGGCGGGCCTTTTTCCTTGAACATCGCCTGCCGCATATCCACGACACGGACGTGCGGCATTTTTTGGTCGTCCACGCGTTGGGGCAAATTCAGCAGCGTGAATTTTCCCTTTTTGCAGTTGGCATAACTTTCCATTGACGGCGTGGCCGAGCCGAGCACGACGACGGCATTTTCCATCTGGCCGCGCATGATGGCGACGTCGCGCGCGTGGTAGCGCGGCGCTTCTTCCTGCTTGTAAGTGTGCTCGTGCTCCTCGTCCACGATGATGAGACCGAGCGGTTCGACCGGCGCAAAAATCGCCGACCGCGCGCCGATGACGATGCGCGCGCGGCCCTGGCGAATTTTGTGCCACTCGTCGTGCCGTTCGCCGGCGCTTAAATGAGAATGCAAAACCGCCACGAGCGTCTGCAACTTGCCTGAACTAAACCGCGCTTTGAATCTTTCCACCGTTTGCGGCGTCAGCGAAATTTCCGGCACGAGCACAATCGCGCCTTTGCCCTGCTCCAGCGCGTGCGCCAGTGCCTGCAAATAGATTTCAGTTTTCCCCGAACCAGTCACACCGTGCAGCAGAAAAGTGCGCGAGGAATTTTCCGTGTCCATCGCCTTGGTGATTTCACCCAAGGCTTGCGCCTGCGCCGGATTCAGCACGATATTCTGCGTCGGTAAAATCGTTTCGTGCGCATACGGATCGCGCTCGGAAACTTCGGACGTGATGGAAACAAGACCACGATCTTCCAATTTACGGACGGTAGCGGCGGTGGTTTTTGTGAGTTCAAGCAATTCCGCTAGCGGAAGCTCGCGCCGTTCCTCGACGATGTTCCAAACTTCCTGCTGTCGCTTCGGCAGCTTTTGAAATTCGCCGCTCACGGTCAGCGCGCGGACAAATAATCTTTCGCGCCAGCCGGCATCTTCTTTGCGCACGGCTTCGGGCAAAACCGATTTCAGCGCAATCTCCGGCGCGCAGCAGTAATATTCGCCAATCCACCGCGCGAGTTTCAAAACCTTTGGCGTGACGAGCGTTTGCGCGCCGATGACCTTGAGAATCGGCTTGAGGTTTGCGTGGCCGGATTCTTCCGCGACGGCGGTGACGACGCCGAGAATTTTGCGCGGGCCAAACGGAACCTGCACGCGGCTGCCAACGTCAATCTGCCCGGCCAGTTCCGCCGGAATCGAATAATCAAATTCCTTCCGCAGCGCGATTTCCAGGCTGACGCGGGCGATCATTTTTTAATCGCGCGTGATGGAGCGCAAATCGGCTTCGAGTTGCAACCGCAGTTTCTCGCGGCCGACCTCGTCCGTGTCGCGCGGCACGCGCAGGGCTTTGCCCATGGTCACGGTGCAGATCGCGAACGGCAGCGGAATCTGTAACCGGTCCCAGCTCTTCACGCGGATTTTCCAGTTGAGATGATATGTCACCGGCACGATGGGCATGCCGGTCATCTGCGCGGTGGAGATTACGCCTTCCTGCACGACGTAGCACGGGCCGCGCGGGCCGTCGGGTGTGATGGCGAGGTCGTGTCCACGTCGCCCCCACGCCACCAGTTCGCGAAACGCCTGCGCGCCGCGCCGCGACGACGAACCACGCACCGGCTGCACCTTGAATAATTCAAGGATTCCCGTCAGCAATCCGCCGTCCTTGCTTGCGCTGACGAGCGCGACGAGCTGCCGCCCGTGGTCGCGCCGCGCGACGTAACGCCGATAAAGAATCAATGCCAACGCAAGGCGATTGTGCCAGATGGCGAAAATAATCTTCTCCTGCGGCACGTCGGAAAAATAGCCGGACAAATCCTCCAGCCGGAAACGCAACGTCGCGGTGATACCCTGCGCCACGGTGTAAATCAGCGCTGCCAGCAATCGCTGATGCCATTTCGGTGGGTGCGGAATCACCACGCCACCGACGATTCGCGCGTGGCGGTTTGCAGCGGGTGGCTGGGGTTGCGGATTGGCTTCAGCCATCATGCTCCCTTTTTCAGGCACGCGCGCACAAGCTGTTCCACCGAGGCGGCGGCGCCAAGCATCGTCTGTGCGGCGCGAACGGAATCGTGCGCCTCAATCTGTTTGAAGCCCAGCGCCATGAGCGCGAGCGTGGCGTCGTTCGTTTTTTGGTCGTCGGGCGAGAGCGAATGTTTGGCGCTCGCAGCTTCCAGCGCGCCTGCTGCGCCGATTTTGTCGCGCAGTTCAACGACGATGCGTTCCGCCGTTTTTTTGCCGACGCCGGAGATTTGCGAAAGCGATTTCACGTCGCCGTTCGCCACCGCGCCGCGAAACGCCACCGCGTTCATGCCGCTCAAAATGTTCAACGCGGTTTTCGGGCCGATGCCGCTGACGTTGTTGATGAGCAGCCGAAATAAATCGCGCTCCACCGCCGTCGCGAAGCCGTAAAGAATGTGCGCGTCTTCGCGGACGATGAGTTGCGTGAGCAGTTTCACCTCGCCGCCGGGCTGGGGCAATTTGTCGAATGACGACAAAGGAATCAGCACCTCGTAGCCGATGCCGTTCACGTCCACGATGGCCTGGGTGGGCAGTGATTCGACGAGTTTGCCGTGAAGAAAAGTGATCATGCGAATAAGAAATTCATATTTTCTTTAGTAGATTCAAACCGTGCCGTGAATTTTCCTGCGCGTGCGTCAGCGCGAGCGCGAGCGCGTCCGCCGCGTCGGGCGCGGGCAACTCGGCGAGGTTCAACATCCGTTGCACCATTTTGGCGACGGCGAGTTTTTGCGCCGCGCCGTAGCCGACAATCGCCAGCTTCACTTTGCGCGTGGCGATTTCGTAAATGTCCAGGCCGGCTTCGGCAATCGCCGCCATCGCCGCGCCGCGCGCCTCGCCCATGATGATGGCCGTTTTCAGATTTTGCGCGAAGAAAAGCCCTTCGACCACACAAACCGTCGGCTGATGTTCGCGCACAATGTCGCGGAGCGTCTGCACAATTTTGGCGAGACAGCGCGAGCGTTCCCAATCTTTTGGGCAAGTAATCGTGCCTTGCGCGAGCGCGGACAAATTATTTTTCTCCACGCGGATGACGCCGTAGCCGGTGCCGCGCACCGACGGGTCAATGCCAAGAATGACCTGCCGAGTGCCGAGTGCCGAGTGACGAGTGACAAGCGGAAGCACCGCGCGCGGCGTTTTGCCGTTGAGGCGCCGCTGCATCTGCTCAAATTGTTGCCGGGAAATGCCCACACCAACAGGTTGCCAGCGCGCGCGGACGGGCAAAAGCAAAAACGCCGCGACGAGTTTGGTCG
>Ga0302280_1003878_pt1 | contig 10552 bp, 8 predicted proteins | sample III_Fen_E1_1_FD_198771 | JGI IMG/M metagenome (GOLD analysis project Ga0302280, IMG submission 198771) | Peat permafrost microbial communities from Stordalen Mire near Abisko, Sweden - III_Fen_E1_1 | ecosystem: Environmental > Terrestrial > Soil > Wetlands > Permafrost | place: Sweden: Abisko...
CGCGAATGATACACATGATCGCCGATGGTGCATTCGGCATAGGTGACGCGGTGGTGGTATTGGAACGGCTCAGTCATGCTGCGCATTCCGATGATTTCGGACAGCCAATCCGAAATTATCGGACAGCGATCCGATAATTGTCGGACACTCATCCGGGATTGTCGGACAGTTGTCGGAGCTTAGCGACGCTCTGGCAGGAGTCTTACAGGGGTGTCCGAAATGGGTCAAGTTTTTCTCCTCCGTTTGCGTCTGTTTTTCGGAGCCGCAGGCGACGAGTTTTCTCGGCGAAGCTGAGGCTCTCGTCAGCTCCCAGACCAGCAGACCGGGCCGTCCCCAAATGGGGTAGCGCCGACCTGAGACGGTCTGTCGAACTACAGTTCACGTCGCAGGTCGTGCGCCTGGGTCCCATTTGGGGGTGGCCTGGTCTGCGGCCACCCCCACGGGACGCTCGCTACGGTTAATCCGCAGGCGGCTTGCTGTTCGGGTTGAGGTTGGCCCTGCTTTTGCGGATGGACTCGCCGTTGAGTTCGAGCCGGTAAGCATTATGGACCAGTCGGTCCAGGATCGCGTCGGCGACGGTGGCATCGTTAATCACCTCGTGCCATTGGTCCACCGGGAACTGGCTGGTGATGAGGGTCGAGCCCGATCCCTGCCGGTCGTCCAGGATCTCCAGCAGGTCGCGATACTGTTTGCCGGCGACGGCGGCCACGCCGAAGTCGTCGATCACGATCAAGGCCGCCCGGTTCAACTTTTTGAGCAGCTTCAGGAGACTGCCGTCAGCTTGGGCGTTTTGCAGTTCCCGAAACAGTTTGGGCGCGTAGTAGTAGCCGACCCGGTGGCCGTCACGGCAGGCTTGATGAGCCAAGGCGCAGGCGAGGTACGTTTTGCCCGAACCGGTCGGCCCCGTGATCAGGCAGTTGCGATGCTGAACCACCCATTGGCTCGCGCGCAGTTGCTCGATTTGCGCCCGCTTGAGTCCACGCGGATGGCGGTAGTCAATATCCTCCAAGCTGGCGGCGACCTTCAGTTGGGCATGGTGCAGACGCGCGGCCAGCGCCCGGTTTTCCCGCCACAACCACTGGCGTTCGACCAGCAGCGTGAAGCGTTCCTCAAAATCCAACTGGCTGATGTCGGCCTGCCGCCGTTGCTCTTCCAGCGCCTGGGCCATGCCCTCCAAACGCAGGGCGTTCAATTTGTCCATGGTTTGATGGTTCAACATAGCGCCTCCGTTTTGGCTTCCGCGTAATAGGCTTGGCCCCGTACATTTTGGTGCTTGGGGCTGGCCAGCGGCAGTTCCGGCTCCGGGCGCTGGCGGTCCAGCCCCTTTTCGAGGATGGATTTGACGCTCTGATAAGAACAGGTGTCAAAGCGCAGTGCCCGCGCACAAGCGGCTTCCAAACGTTCCGGCCCCACGCCTTTGCCCAGGCGAATGATGCCCAGGCAGGAGCGAAAACCCATTTCGGGATGCGGCCGGTTCTGCAGGATTTGCTCCACGAGCTTGGCACACTGGGGACCAGTCTTGCGCGCCCACTCGACCAGCCGGCCGGGCGTCCACTCCAGGTAGCGCTGATGGCTCTTGGGGCGATGCTCCTCCAAGGTCGTGAACTTCCCGGACAAGGAACTGCGCACATGCGCGGCCACGCGCTTGCCTTGCTGAAAGAACTCCACGGTCGTGGCGGTCAAACGCGTTTCGACTTCCTGATGCACCAAGGAATAGGGAACGCTGTAGCCGTGGTAATCCACGATGGCGTGATAATCAATGTTCACGGTGGCCTTGCCCCAGGTGGCCAGTTCAAAGGGCTGAGCGGGCAAAGGCAGAAGCGCCGATTTTTCCTGCGCTTCAAACCAGCTGTTGCGCGAGCCCGCCAGCTTTTGAAACGCCTGGGCATTGAGCTTGTCCAGCAGCGGTCGCAGGGCTTGGTTGAGTTCGGCGACGCTGAAGAAACGCTGATCCCGCAACGGAGCCAGGAGCTGCCGTTCCGCGATCTGGACGCCGGTTTCGACCTTCGCTTTGTCGCGCGGTTTTTTCACCCGCGCGGGCAAGATCACGGTACCGTAATGGCTGGCCATCTCCTGGTAAGAGCGGTGCAGCACCGGTTCGTAGCGACAAGGCCGGGTGACGGCGGTCTTGCAATTATCGGGAACTACGGCGCAGGTCAGGCCGCCGAAAAAGTTGAACGCATGACAGTGACCCGCAATCCAGTGTTCCAACTGCTCGTCGGCGAAGGCCTCCACGTACGTCTTATTGCTGAAGCCCAGCACCGCGACAAACAACGAGGCCTCACTGACCGTGCCCTCGGCGTGGTGAACTGGCACTTTCAATCCCGCCCAATCCACGAAGAGCTTCTGGCCCGGAGAATGCACCTGCCGCAGGACCGGATCCAGCTTCTTGGCCCAATCCCGATACAGCTGGCAGTACTGGCTGCGGTGGTAACCCTCGGGGTAAGCCTGATGATATTCCTGCCACAACAGTTGCAAGGTGACGCCCTTGCGGCGGAGTTGTTCGTGCAAGGCGGGCCAGTCGGGCAGCGGCTTGGCCGCGCCACCCGGCGGAGGCGAATCTGGCGGCCGCAGCAGACGTTCGGTGAGCTGGGCGTCGGAAATATCTTCCGGCAAAGGCCAGGTCAGCCCGACCGCTTCCGCCCGTTGGAGGTAATCGCCCACCGTGCTGGCCGGCAAGCCACAGCTGCCGGCGATCTCACGCACCGACAGTTGATTTTGATGTTTGAGTCGAAGGATGTCTTTTACGTAACGCATGTTTATTGATTTTCGTGCCATCAGGTCCCTTCCGTTTTGAAAGGGTCGCCCTTATGGCACTTTTCCGAGCGTCACGCCACTCCGACTCCGCTGATCCGGCCCATTCCGGACAGTCGTCCGAATCAATTCGGACAGCCGTCCGACGGGGCCGAAAAACTGTCCGACAATTCGCCGGATTGCTGTCCGAAATGAATCGGCAGCGCGTCCGAATTAAATCGGACGGGTGTCCGAATTGGATCGGATTACTGTCCGGCTAAAATCGGATTGCTGTCCGAAATGCGTCGGAATACGCAAGCAGTGGTCGAAATCAAGTTCATGCCTCGTATGCGCGAAACAGACTTAAAGACCACTCGCCAGTTTGCGCTGCCGCATTCGAAACAACGCCTTGTATTCATACCTTCGGCTCTTGAGGCATTCTCGAATTGCCGCCAAATGCGTGGCGAGCCTGAAGGCGGCGGGTTGTTGTTCGCGCAATTCGAGTTCCCCACCATTCGAATTTTGGTTGTTACCAGGCCGCATAGAACGGATGGCCGCTGGATGACCCTGTTCGTCCCGAACCGCATATTGCAGCGGCGGACGATAAAAAATAAATTTAAGAAAGGATACCATTTCATTGGCGAATGGCATACGCACCCGGAGCAAAACCCGACTCCGTCAGGGTTGGACCTAAAATCGATGCGCGAGGCATTTCTGAAGTCGAATCACGAGCTAAACTATTTCATTATGGTGATTGTTGGAAACGTGCCTGACAGCCTGGTTCTTTGGGTCAGTGCCCATGACGACTCGCATTTCGAAAGGCTCGACGAACATCAATGACGTGGCATGGCGTGAGGCTTCTGAGACTTCGGCCACCCTGTGCCAACCACTGGTCTTTGCCCTAACAGGTACCCGAGCGACACGATTGACCCTGGGCCTTGTCTTTGGCAGCCGTCGTCCAGCGGTGCCGGTTCGCGCCCCGCTTGGTGTTGATCAAGGCTTCAATGGCGTTCTGCCAGGTGCGGGTGGTGACGCCGTTGTCCGTGCCCGCGAGGTACGCCTTGGCAATTTGGAGGTTCAGAACGGGCTGGCGCAGGGCTTGATTCTTGGCGAGGACGATTTGTTCCGCCGCATCCCGGTCCTTGGTTTGCAAGCCGGTCCGCTTGCGGGTCACGTTGTCGAAGCAGAAAAAGGTTCCGCGTTCTCCGCGATACAACAGGCGATAACGATTTTTCATAGACTGTGGTGCAGCCTACAAAAGAAGTTTCCCGAACTGTTACGGTGCTACGGACGTGTTGGCGTGGTTTGGCACGGTTTGGCGTCCGCAGGCAAAGTGGTTCCCGTTTTGATGCCCGTGGTGGCATCCTGCCGTGGTAAAACATTGACGCAGAAGCGTTTATGTTTTTAGGCGAGGGTCGGAATCGGTCAGTTCACCGTCTATTTACCGTCACTTTTCAGGCATAAATATATGATTTTTCACCAATAAATGCAAGGGTTTTTTCACTACTCTTGACCTTTCCGAACGAACTCATTACATACCCCCTTACTGAAGGTTCTACTGAAACTTTTACTGAAGGTTTCAGTGCGAGTTGTCCAAGCAAAATCAAGGTGGTCATGGCGTTTAGGCGAAAAAGTAACCAAGGGCTTTCAAGGATGAAAAATTGCCGTGGCCGACTATTACATGGTCGAGGACTTCAATTTTCAAAATCTGCCCGGCGCGGATTAAATCGCGGGTCACTTTGATGTCAGCTTGGGACGGGCTGCTTTCGCCCGATGGGTGACAGTGCATCAAAATGAGGGCATGGGCGGCGGTCAAAACTGCCAGCCGGAAAACCTCACGACTATGAACTAACAGGGTGTCCTGCGTGCCGATGGAAATGAGTTGGTGGCCTTTGATGCGGCGGCGCGTGTTCAAGAGCAGGACGGCCAAACATTCACACTCCGGGTTGAAATGGGGATGGGTGGCGATGTGCAATTTCCAGTAGGCGGCGGCTTGGTCGGGGGTGTCGCATAGCTGCAAGGATTCAGGCGTGGGACACTCGCGCAAGGGCGTCACCTTGTATTCGTAGGGACTGGCCGGAAACTTGAACGGTTTAACCAGCGATTCCATGCCGGGTAAAAGCGGGGTCGTATTCATGGTCATTTCAGGCGTTAAGGGTGAAAGCCGGACGCGAGCCGTATTTGCTGCGCGGGTCGCCAGAATGGACGTTGTAAGGAGCGCAAGCCCCGCAAGGGTGCTGCCAGAGGCAACGGCGTTGATTCCAGTGAAAGCCCAAACGCCAAAGGACATTGGCGGCGGCGCGGTGGGTGTGGGCGGGAAAATCCAGCCAAACCCAACGGCCAACGATTTCAACCAGTTCGTATTGGGTGGGCAGTTGGGCTTTAAGCAAGTCCAAGACGGTCTGCGTGGGCAACTCACGGTTGGCGCGGTGCGCGGCAAAAGCGCGGGTTTTTGAAACCGACGATGGCCGGACACTCGCCGGTGCTGCCGCTTCATTTTTGAGATTTGTTGTGTTCATAGCTTTTTTTTGAAACCGCTGTCCGTCACCCTGCCGTTTGCTGCTCGCTTCACTGACGGGGAGACAGCAAGCCGCGCGCGACAGCGCATCAAATACCCGGCGAAAGCTAAAACCGTGACAGCGGCGGAAGGGCAAGAGGGAGCCGCTGGCGCGGTTTTTGATCTCGCCTCCAACCTCGGCTTGGTGTCGGACGAGCGAGCAGCAAACGGTGGGGTGATGGCGGGCGTGAAAAAAGGCGAAGACACACAACCCAACCCGCCTTTTGGGGGCGCGAGACGAAAACGCCGCCAAAGTTTTTCTGGCGGCGTTTTGGTTTCGCGCGGGGAAGATGACGTGGCAAATTATTTTGCCCTGCCATTATTGGCCTGCATCTGCTTGGCAATTTCCTTTTGCAACAACTGAATCTGTTCTTCTGAAAGATGGCTGGTGAAAAAGACGCAGCCATTGTCATGTCCCTCTTGATGACGCAATTCCGCCGAATCCGCGCCTTCGACGACCAAGGCAAAATTCTGTGGATTGACAACTCCATTGTATTCAGTCCGTTCAATCTTAATCGGCACCTGGGCGATGGCCAGTTGCCGGAACGCATCCTGATTGTAATTCATCACCCGTTCAACCTCGGCGATTTTCCCGGCGGCTTCGCGCTCGGCATAGGTGTCGAACCACTCGTAGAGGCCAAATAACCCCAGACCAAAAAGCAGGAATGTCACCATGAATGAACCTGCCCAAGCAGTTTTCCAGATATGTTTCATCCAGAGCGTATGGGCTTCGGTGGACACTTCCTTGATCTGTTTCAATGCCGGTAGCACCTGCTCGCCCAATTCCTTGGAATGCTGGACGAACGGCGAAATGATTTCGTCTTTGATGCCCTTGTCCAAGGCGGCTTTTATCCCCTGCACGATGGCCTTGGTGTCCATCTGTGCGCCAAGATTTTTCACCATCAATTCAACGCTGGCAATCGTCTCGTCGCACTTGGCCTGCGTGATTTTGCAAAGTTCGTCCGTCTTGACGGCGTGATTGGTGATGTTCACGTCGCGGGCTTCAATCGTCTTGGCAATCATGGCGATTTCCTCGCGCATATCCTCCAAGATGGCAAACGACTCCTGATTGGCCTGAACTGCGGCCTTTGGGATGCGCTCGACATAGCGGGCATACACGTCCAGCACCAGCAACAGTTGGGTAAAAAACTGCGTGCTGTCGCCGTCGGCAAACCGCTGATAAACCTTCCGCGCCAGCTCCCGCTTTTCAGCGGGATAGGTGGCGAGCATTTCTTCAAATAAATCTGGTTCGGCCATAACGTCTCCTTTTTAGTTGGTGAGATTCACTTTTGCGCCGCGCTTGGCGGCAAACGGTTCGCCAATGGGCGGCATCATCTTGGGTTTTATACCCGCCGCTTCGACGGCTGGCAAAAGTTTTCCGGCAATCTGGTCGTATTGATTGAACATGGTCGCCAGCCAGTCCTGCAACACGCCCCGCGCCATGATGTCCAAGCCAAGGTTGTCGCTGCCGATGGCTTCATTGAACGGGATGCCGCGCTGTTGCTCGGCCTCAAGTTTTGCCAACCGGAGTTTCACAAATTCCGACAGCACCGGCACGGTGATGGTGACTGCACCGCAGTCGAGCAATTCTTTTTCCAAGGGGCTGTTGTCAAACATCCGGTTGCGGGATGCCCGCGCCGGATTGCGGACGACGACGTAATCCACCTGTTTGCCGCAGAATTGGCAAACCGCATCAAGGTTGGTCATCACGTCCATGTCATCGAACGGAAACACCATGAGCGTGACGCCGATATTTTGCGCGCTGGCGATGTCAAAGAAATGCGTGGCGGCAAGTGCCTTCATCAGTTGCGCGTCCAGATGCGCCCGTGGATCAATCAGCGTGACAGGCTTGGCCGTGGTCTTTCGCAGAATAAAGATGAGTTCGTCCAGGTCTTCGGCCTGCCCGCTCAAGGGTGTCAATTTGACCTGGCTTGGGAACAAGCGGGACAAGGTGCGGTTGTCGCCGTCCAGATCGAATCCCTGCCACGGAATGCCACGTTGGTTAAGCCAACACGCGCGGGCGGTGGCTTCGATGCTCTTGCCCACGTTTCCTTTGGCCTGAATGGGCAGAATCAGGCGATGTTTCGTTGTTTTCATATTTCGAGGTTGAACCGATATTGGTTCGTTGTTTTGGTTGTTGTTGTTTGCGGTGTTGGAGTGAAAACTGGTGCGGCCTGTTCAACTTCAAGCGGACTGCCGCTGCGTGGCCGGCGGGCGATGGCTCGCTCACAGAAACGATAAACCGACGTGAGCGTCGTCTGGACGCCGCGCTCATTGAGCCATGCGGCAATCTGGCCGTATGTCCAATGCTTGCGGCGCAACGCGAAGATGGCTTCGCGGTGCGCTTCCAGTTTGCTGCGCGTTCTGCGCGCTGGTTCGTTTTCGGCTTGTGGCTGCAAATTCATTTCTGTTCCGGTTTTTTCCGCCCCAATAATTCCGTCAGACGTTTGCGCAAATTATGCGGAAAATTTGCGCAACGCCGCGCCGGGCGGCGAGTCCCTCTAGCTGTGCTAAGGGAAGATGTCTGACGGAATTATTGGCTTCTAACACGGTCTTCATAGGTGTGTGTATCGTTGTCATTACGATACGGCGATTGAATTGGATACCGTTACCGAGTAGTGGGCAGATACGTTCGGAGTTCGTGCGAATAGTGCTTTCAAGGGGATGACGAGACAAAAAATCCGGTTACAGTGGCAAATATGTTAAGAGTGATTGCCAGTCGGAATGCCAAAGAATACTTCAATGAATCATTGAAGCGTGAAGACTATTACCGTGAAGGTCAGGAAGTCAGCGGCGATTGGCAGGGAATCGGAGCGCAGAAATTAGGATTGTCAGGCGGGATAACGACGGCTGACTTTGATTCGTTGTGTGACAACCAGAAGCCGGGAACAAAGGAACGGTTGACGCAACGGAACAAAAGCAATCGGACGGTGGGCTATGATTTCAATTTCCATTGCCCAAAGTCCGTGTCTGTTGCCTACGAGTTCACACAGGATGAACGGATTTTGGATGCGTTCAAAATGTCGGTGAACCAGACGATGCGGGAAATTGAATCGGACATGAAAACACGGGTGCGGAAAAATGGGGCGGATGAGAACCGAACCACAGGCAACATGATTTGGGCGGAGTTTGTTCACTTCACCGCAAGGCCAGTCAACGGCATCCCTGATCCCCACTTGCACGCCCATTGCTACACTTTCAACACGACCTGGGATGACGAGGAAAAGAAATGGAAGGCCGGACAGTTCCGGGATTTGAAAGCCGATGCGCCGTATTTTGAAGCGGCCTTTCATGCCCGGTTTTCCAAGCAACTGGCGGAAATGGGTTATAGCATCGAACGCACGGCCAAAGGATGGGAACTGGCCGGTGTCCCGCAACGGGTGCTGGATGAGTTTTCCAAGCGCACGGAGCAGGTCGAGCAAAAGGCAAAGGAACTTGGCATTACGACAGCGAAAGGTAAAGATGGACTGGCGGCACTGACGCGCGAACGAAAGCAAAAGGAGCTGTCCAAGCCGGAATTAAGAGGAATGTGGAATGCGCGGGTTTCGGCAGAGGAACGGGCGAGCATCCAGAACAACCTCCGCAACGAAGTATCTGCCGCCCCAAAGATTTCCGAAATGAAGGCGATGGATTTTGCCATGCAGCATTGTTACGAACGCGCCTCCATCGTCACGGACAAGGAACTGCTCCGGCACGCGCTCCGCTTCGGCGTGGGCGATGTGGACGTGGCACAAATCAAACGCCAGCTTTTGCGCGATGATCTGATTAAGGAAAACGTGGACGGTCGGCAATGGCTCACCACCAAGGATGTGCTGGCGGAAGAAAAGCGGCTGATTGATTTCGTCGCGGATGGAAAAGGGAAATTCAAACCGTTCGGGTCGGGCAAATACCAGTTTCAAAACCAGAAACTATCCGATGAGCAACGGAACGCCGTCCGGCACGTCCTGCAAAGCACGGATCGCGTCACGGCCATTCGTGGCGGGGCTGGCACGGGCAAGACGACGATGATGAAGGAAGCCGTCGCCGCCATTGAATCCGGTGGCGCGAAGGTTTTTACGTTCGCGCCATCGGCGGAAGCCTCGCGCGGGGTGCTGCGGTCGGATGCCGGGTTTGCCAATGCGGAAACCGTCGAGGCATTGCTGCAAAATCAAAAGCTGCAAGCGCAAGTGCGTGGGCAGGTGATTTGGATTGATGAGGCCGGGCTTTTGAGCGTTCGCACGCTGGCGCGGGTGGCGGATCTCGCCGAAAAGGAAAACTGCCGGATTATCCTGTCCGGCGACACGGCGCAACATCGCGCTGTCGAGCGGGGCGACGCGCTCCGCCTCTTGGAAAAACACGCCAGCCTGCCCGCTGCCGAACTGAAAGAAATCTGGCGGCAAAAAGCCGATGCACACAAGGCCGTGGTCGCTGATCTGCGGGCGGGCAATCTTGAAAACGCATTCAAGCGATTGGACAAGCTCGGAATGCTGCGGGAAATGGATGCCGACAAGCGGCATGAGGCGTTGGCAACGGATTACGCTGCGGCCGTCTGTGAAGGCAAATCGGCCTTGGTCATTTCGCCGACGCACGCGGAAGGCGAGCGGGTCACGCGGGAAATCCGGGCGAAACTGAAAGCCGCCAAGAAGCTCGGCGCGGATGAGCGGGAGTTTATCCAACTCAAAAACCTGCAATGGACGGCAGCGCAACGCGCTGACGTGCGAAATTATCAAGCCGGGCAAGTTGTCCAGTTTCACCAAAACCTCGCCGGTTTCCGGCGTGGGGAACAGGTTGCGGTAAAATCGCACGATGCCAGCGGCGTCATGGTCGAGCGGCAGAACGGCGGGACGGCCTCGCTCCCGCTGGACATGACGGCGCGGTTCCAAGTTTATGAAGCCAGAAAAATCGCCCTGGCTGCCGGTGACTGGATTCGGATTACGCAAAATGGTTTTACCAAGGAAAAGCAACGGCTAAACAATGGCGATTTGAAACAAGTGAAGGGATTCACCAAAGACGGGGACATCAGACTTGTCACCGGGTGGGTGTTGGCAAAGGATTACGGCAACCTGACGCATGGCTATTGCCTCACGTCCTACAGTTCGCAGAGCAAGGGCGTGGACTGCGTGTTTGTGGCCGAAAGTTCCGAGTCGTTCCGCGCCGCCGACCGCGAGCAATTCTACGTTTCCGCCAGCCGGTTCAAAGAAGCCCTGACGATTTACACGGATGACAAACATGAATTGCTCAATGCCGTTTGCAAATCGTCGCACCGGCCTTCGGCGTTGGATT
>Ga0302280_1003881_pt1 | contig 10551 bp, 9 predicted proteins | sample III_Fen_E1_1_FD_198771 | JGI IMG/M metagenome (GOLD analysis project Ga0302280, IMG submission 198771) | Peat permafrost microbial communities from Stordalen Mire near Abisko, Sweden - III_Fen_E1_1 | ecosystem: Environmental > Terrestrial > Soil > Wetlands > Permafrost | place: Sweden: Abisko...
AAAAGAAGAAGCGCAATTTATTATCCTCAAAGCATCTTACTTACTGGCATCCAATAGTATAGAAAGCAAAAAAGAAGAAAGGCTGCAAAACGTTTTTCAGAATTATTCTGATTTCAAAGAGAAATTCAGTAGCAGCAATGATATGGCGGAAGCCGAAAAAATATATAACAATTCCCTTGCTGAAGAGAGTAAATTAAAAAATAGCAATAAATAATTATCAATATGACAAATAACCAGATACCTTTAGAAGTAATACCTCGCGATTTACGTAAGCTGGAAGCAAAAACAGCTAATATTTATGAATCACTGGTAATAATAGCAAAGAGGGCTAACCAGATATCAGCAGAGCAAAAAGAAGAATTGCACGGCAAACTGGCTGAATTTGCACCAAGTACTGATAATCTGGAGGAAGTGTTTGAAAACAGGGAACAGATAGAGATATCTACATACTATGAAAAACTTCCAAAAACTACAGTAATAGCAACAGAAGAGTTTACTCATGATAAAATTTACTTCCGCAGGCCAACACAGGAAGCAGAAATTCCAGTTAAAGACAAAGAGTGAAAATCCTTTTAGGCGTTACGGGCAGTATTGCCGCCTATAAGTCTGCAAGGCTTGTACGGTTGCTAGTAAAAGAGGGTTGGCAGGTAAAAGTTGTGATGACTCACGATGCACAGGCTTTTATTACCCCACTTACGCTTGCAACCCTTTCAAAGAACCCCGTTCTTTCCTCTTTATATAATCCCAAAGATGGAACATGGGTAAACCATGTGGAATTAGCCGGATGGGCAGATATTTTCCTTATTGCTCCATGTTCTGCCAATACGCTTGCTAAAATGGCCAGCGGCCTTTGCGATAACCTGCTCCTCACTACTTATCTGTCTTTTACCAAAACCATCTTAGTAGTTCCGGCGATGGACAGGGATATGTTCCAACACCTTGCCACTAAAAACAATATTGAAACCCTTACTAAAAGAGGCGTTACAATTATCCCTCCCAATGACGGCGAACTCGCAAGCGGCCTGCACGGTGTTGGCAGGATGGCTGAACCGGAAGAAATACTGGCGCTCCTAAAAAAAAAAGCCTGAATAATTTAGCCGGTAGGAAATACCTCGTTACCGCAGGCCCTACATACGAATCAATTGACCCGGTACGCTTTATCGGCAATTATTCTTCCGGAAAAATGGGTTTTGCTCTTGCTGAAGCCCTTGCAGAACAAGGCGCAGAAGTAATTCTTGTAACTGGCCCGGTGAATCTGGAAGTAAGCCATACTAACATAACCAGGACAAACGTTAATACTGCCGAAGAAATGTATGTTCAATGTGTAAATATTTTCCCAAAGTGTAACGGGGCTATTCTTGCTGCAGCAGTAGCTGATTATAGGCCAGAAGAAGTAAGCAGCAAGAAAATAAAGAAAACAGAAAGTTCTGAACCTCTCGCGCTACGACTTATTAAAAACAAAGATATCCTTGCTGAATTAGGTAGTATAAAGAAAATAGGGCAAGTCCTTGGTGGTTTTAGCCTCGAAACGCATGATGAACTTAAATTTGCCCGAGAAAAAATGGAAAGGAAGAATTGCGATTTTATTGTATTAAATTCGCTAAACGATGAAGGTGCTGGATTTAAAACAGACACTAATAAGGTTACTATTCTTTCTTCTAAAAGCCAAAACATCAACATCGAATTAAAAAAGAAAAAAGAAGTTGCTGAAGATATTGTAAATTTCATGATTACAAACTATTTTTGAACATACCTTTAATCCTGAAAGAATGAACAGTCTATTAGAAAGTAAACATAAATCATATGCATGGCTGAAACAAAGTTTTCTTATGATCTTTTTATGTCTTTTTCTGTTCGGCTGCTTTGCCGTTAATGCCCAGGAACTGAATTGCACTGTCACGGTAACCCACCAGAATATTACAAATTCAACCAACACTTTAGTTTACAAACAACTTGAGTCAACTATCCGCGACTATCTGAATAATACAAAATGGACAAAGGATGTTTTTCAAACTACCGAGAGAATAGAGTGTAATATAGTGCTTGATATCTCCGCCTATGACGGTTCAGCAGGTTTTGCGGGGCACTTGCAAGTAAAATCTACTCGAACTGCCTATGGCACTTCTTATAATTCAAACCTGCTTAATATTCTTGATAATAATATACAATTTAGTTATACGCCCGGCCTTCCACCGGAATATATCGAAGGATCGTACAGTGACCTTTCCTCCATTTTTGCTTATTATGCTTTTATAATCATTGCCGTGGATTATGATTCTTATGCAGAATTTGGGGGTACCGATTATTTTACAAAGGCCCAAAATATAGTAAACTCTGCACAAACCAGCAGCATTTCTGGATGGAAATCACAAGAATCAGATGACAAAAACCGGTATTTTATTGTTAACGGTTATCTTGATGACAGGTATAAACCCTTCCGTTCTGCATGGTACATGTACCACCGCCAAGGGCTTGATACCATGGCTCAGGACCCGGTGAAAGGACGTGACTATATTCTTAGCGCTCTTGAAATGTTACAAAAACTAAACAGCAGTTATACCAACTGTATACTCATTCAATTGTTTAATGAAAGTAAATCAAGGGAATTGATCAGTCTTTTCGCAAAAGCATCAAGCTCACAGAAAGAAAAAGCACGGGACATCCTTATCCAAATAGATGTAGCAAATTCCGGTACATACCAGGATAAGATAAGGCCGTGATCAATCTTCAAATCTAATATCTCACGTCCCATCAAAATTCACCTATACATTCGTAATTTTGGATTTTGTTTTATTGAATAGTTAATAACGCACCGAAATTGAAGCTTAATTTATAATTTGCCAGCCATGCTTACCCATCTGAAAATAGAAAATTATATATTAATAAAATCTCTTGAAATAAATTTCGAAGATAATTTAAGTACAATAACCGGAGAAACGGGCGCGGGCAAATCTATAATTTTGGGAGCGCTTGGCCTTATTCTTGGCAACCGTGCAGATTCATCCGTTTTGCTGAACCAGGATAAGAAATGCGTGGTAGAAGGTACCTTCCTTATGAATTCACAGTCACTAAAATCCTTTTTTGAAGAAAATGAACTTGATTGGGACTTACATACCATTCTTCGCCGCGAAATACACCCAAATGGAAAATCACGTGCCTTTGTAAATGATACCCCCGTCACCATCGCTATACTTAAAGATATTTCGGAAAGTTTAATAGACATACACAGTCAGCATCAAACGCTTAAACTGATGAATGAAAATTTCCAAATCTCTTTGCTGGATGCTTTCGCAGGACATGAAAATTTACTGAATGATTATTATGCCAATTATAAAGAATACCTAAAAGTTACCCGCAACCTTACAAACCTGAAAGCCAACCAGCAAAAACTGACAAAGGAATATGATTATAACCTTTTTCAGCTAACAGAGATCAATGCCGCCAACCTGCAGGCAGGCGAACAGGAAAACCTTGAAAATGAATTGATGCTGCTTGACAATGCAGAAAAAATAAGGGGCAATATTGAATCATTGAATTTTGAATTACAAGATAGCGATCAGGCGGTTTTGAATAAATTGAATGAGTCATTAAGACTTCTGTCAGGTATTGCTGCTTTTAACCCTGAACTCCAAAAACTTCTCGAAAGAATAAAAAGCGTGATCATTGAGATCAAAGATATTAATGCTGAACTGGAAGATTTTGGCAGTAACATCAGCCTGGATAACGAAAGGCAAAACGAAGTGAATGAAAGGCTTAATGCGATAAATCAATTATTGAATAAGCACCATTTCCGTGATATTGCACAGTTAATTTCCTATTCTGAAGACCTAAAAGAGCAAATTAGCAACGCTGAAAATTTATCCGGAAATATTGAAAAACTTGAAAAAGAAAAAAATAAACTGGAAGAAAAACTTGAAAAACTTGCAGCCAAAATTTCAGAAAACCGCCATGCGAAAAAAGAAAAACTGCAGGAAAGTATCGCTGTCCTTTTAAGGCAGTTAGGAATACCTGATGCACAATTGGTTATTCATCTTTTTGACAGCGATAAATTTACTATCACGGGCAAAAACAAGATAGAAATCTTGTTCAGCGCCAATAAGGGCAGCCTCCCCGCCGAAGTTGGTAATATTGCTTCTGGGGGCGAGTTATCTCGCCTGATGCTTTGCTTTAAATCTATCCTGGCAGGTTCAAGCCTCTTGCCAACCATTATATTTGACGAAATAGATACAGGTGTTTCTGGTGAAGTAGCCATGAAAGTAGGTCAGTTGCTAAAGAAACTTGCAGAAAAACACCAGGTTATCAGTATTACCCACCAGGCACAAATTGCTTCTATGGGCGACCATCATTATCTTGTTTATAAGCAGACGGGTAAGGATTTTACACAAACTTATATTCGCCTGTTATCCAAAGAAGAGCGTATTGGAGAAATCGCCAAAATGCTCGGTGGCAGCCGCTCAGGCAATGCTGCCATAGAAAATGCTAAAGAACTGCTCAAAGTAAATTCTTGATAATTTAAGTTTGCTTATTTATGATCCTGCATTTTCTCGTTGGCTCCGTTTTGACTTCCCTGGTTTGTTTTAGTCGCTTTTTGCTGCTTTTTAACCTTTTTCGGCTGATTATTTTGCTTATTTGCCGGAGTTGCCGGAGTACTTGAGTGCTGGCTAGAGGGGGTTGCCCTTTGTACATTCTGGTTACTTCCGGTGTTAGGATTGTTCTCTTTTTGAACCTGCCTGTTTTCATTATTAACAGGCTGGTTGATCTCTTTACTAGTATTTTGTGTAGGTTCTGAACGTGGTTTAATGTTTGCGGGTTGATTTATCACAGTCCTTTCAGCAGGCGGTTTCACATTTTTAATGTCTTCAACTTTTGGCGGAACCGGTTTTTGTTTGCTTTCTTCTGGCTTTAGAATAGCAGGCCTATACATACTTAACTCATTATTATTTAAAGCCTGGCCTGGTTTGCTGCTTTCCTTTATGGCTAATCTTTGAACAGGCCGTCCTGTAGATTTCTCCACTTCTTCTGCACGCGGACCGCTCACGTAATTAGTATGGGAGCTATTATCCACATAGGTATTATTGATAATAGTCGTATTATTTACAATTATTTCATTGCGCTCGCGTGGTTCATAATAATTGTATTCATCACGCTCACCGAAATGGTTTTCAGAAACAAAAACCCAACGGGCTGGTTCCGGCCTATAACTCCCTCCAACCGCTTCATTCACACCATACCCTGGTGCTAAAGGCGCCCAGCCATAGTAGTTAGTAGACCTTCTCCAACTTACCCATGCTGGCCCCCACTGGTTATCCGGGACCCAGTACCACCCATAAAAATTATCATACCCCCAACGACCATAGTGAAAAGGCGCCCATCCCCATGGATAGTCCGAATTCCATGTCCAGCCATAATTGGTCATTACCCAGTATCCATTAGTTGAGTAAGGACTAAAGTTCGGTCCTGCCGAAGTTGGTATCCATACATATCCGTAATTAGGATAGTCCACCCACTGTCCGTATGGGCTTAATGCATCGTAAAAAGTTTGATAGCTACTAGCGGGTGCTGGTTGTTGATAAACCGGCGCTGGTTGCTGTACAGGCTGTTCAACTACTGGCGGGGGCGGAGGGGCTGGTTGATAAGCAGAAGGCGGTGACTGTACTGGTTGCTGATAAACAACGCAAGAAGTCAACACAAAAACCAATAAACTGATTTTCGAAAAGTGAATAATTCTCCTAAAAGCCGAAAGCTGTACTCGTTTCATAGGTTGTTTTTTAGTTTCTAATTACAAATATAAAGCCAAAATTATAAATTTACTGACAAGCAGTGTTTTTAATTAAAAATGCATATTTGGCTGATCTTATCCTTAAATCAGTACTCTACGTTTTTTTGATTTAATACCCTCGAGAGAGATTTTGCCATTTTTTATGGTTAGGAGGCAAATAAGTTTTATTTTTACCGCCTAATTTAAACTACCATGGGATATAACCTGCTGAAAGGAAAGAAAGGAATAATATTTGGCGCACTGGATGAAAAATCTATCGCCTGGAAAATAGCCGAAAAAGCGCATGAAGAAGGCGCACAGTTTGTCCTCACAAATACTGGCCTCGCATTACGAATGGGCACTATAAACAAACTTGCAGAAGCCACCGGCGCAAAAATAATCCCGGCAGATGTAACTATAGTTGAAGAACTTGAAACCCTTTTTAAAGAATCGGTTGATGCTCTTGGAGGGAAGGTAGATTTTGTTCTTCATTCCGTGGGCATGTCGCCCAACATCCGTAAAAAACGCCCTTATACCGATTTGAATTATGACTTCTTCGCAAAGACGCTTGATATATCTGCCGTATCTCTTCATAAGGTGCTGCAAACAGCCATGAAACTTGATGCCATCAACGAATGGGGCAGCGTGGTAGCGCTGACGTATATAGCTTCTCAACGTGTATTCCCTGACTACAGTGATATGGCTCATGCCAAAGCAATATTGGAGTCCATTGTACGCAGTTTCGGATATAGCTATGGCACAGCTAAAAACGTAAGGATCAACTCGATTTCTCAATCCCCTACTCCTACCACAGCGGGTAGCGGTGTTGGTGGTTTTGATGTATTCCTCGACTATGCCGAAAAGATGTCCCCACTTGGTAATGCAACTGCCGAAGAATGTGCTGATTACTGCATTTCCCTCTTCAGCGACCTAACAAGAAAGGTTACGATGCAGAACCTGTTCCATGATGGTGGATTTTCTCAAATGGGAGTAAGTGAAGGGGTTATGAAGGCCTTTGAACCAAAGGTTTAAGACCTATAACTCAAAATCCTTTATCTCATAATTATCCCTGTCTTTCAGGAAGGGCATATGCCTGCGCATTTTGGTGATCTCTTCATAATGCAGTTCTATTTCTGCAACAGACTCTCCTTCAAGTTCTAATAAAGTTTCACCCATCGGGCTGATAGCCATACTGCTACCGGAATGAATTATACCATTTCCATCATTTCCAACACGGTTAACGCCTACCGCATAACTTTCATTTTCAATCGCACGGGCATGCAAAAGCGTTGTCCAGTGTTTAATGCGTTTTTCGGGCCAGTTGGCAGCAAATATCAGCAGATCATACATTTCGTGGTTGCGTATCCATGCCGGGAAACGAAGGTCATAGCAAACCATTGGGCATATTTTCCAACCCTTTAATTCTACGATAAGCTTTTTATTCCCAGGCGAATATGTCTTCTCTTCATCAGCCATAGAGAATAAGTGCCGCTTATCATATTGCTCAAAGCTGCCATCAGGCTGCATCCAAACCAGGCGGTTATAATATTTGCCATCCTCTTCTATAATAATGCTCCCGGTGATTACAGCGCTATAGCTTTGGGCCTGCTCCCGCATCCAATTCACACTATCGCCATGCATAGGCTCGGCCAAAGCAAAAGCATTCATTGAAAAACCTGTGCTAAACATTTCAGGCAATACTATAATATCAGGCTCACCCTTTAATGCCTGCATTTTAACCTCAAACATAGAAAGGTTGGCTTGTTTATCTTCCCAATGAAGGTGCGGCTGTATCAATGCTAATTTCAGGTTTTCCATTTGTTTGTTTTGCCACAAAGGCACTAAGATTTTAATTTAAGTATATTTTGACTATTGATTAACATGGTTTTATCTGTGTTCATTTGTGTCTATCTGTGGTTAATTTTTTCTTTGTGACTTTGTGGCAATATTAGTTTGCGCTTTAGCGCCTTTGCTTTTCATTTCTTTGTGCCTTTGTGGCAGATTTGTTTTGAGGCGAAGCCTCATATCTTGCTCAGCTTCTCCCCTGCTTCTTTCAGTGTTTCTTCTCCTTTGGCAAAACAAAACCTCAATATCTTGTGGTCTACTTTATCATGATAAAAAACCGAAGTAGGAATAGAAGCAATGCCATACTGTTTGGTCAATATCTCGGCCATCTTCCTGTCATTCTCATTGCTGATACCGCTATAGTCCAGGCACTGGAAATAGGTGCCCTCACATGGAATTGGCTTAAACCTTGAGCCTTTAATGGCCTCAAGAAATATGTCGCGCTTTTTCTGGTAAAAATCAGGTAGTTGCATATAGTGTTCGACATCATCAAGCATGTTATTAAAGGCATATTGAAGGGGCGTCATGGCCGAAAACATACTGTATTGATATACCTTCCTAAACTCCTCCGTCATTTCTTTTGGCGCAAGTACATAGCCCATTTTCCAGCCCGTAGTATGGTAGGTTTTTCCAAAAGAAAAAACCACAAAAGCCCTGCTTGCCAGGTCAGGGTATTTGCATACGCTTTCATGTTTACGCCCGTCAAAAATGATATGTTCATATACTTCATCACTGAGTACCATGATGTCAGTTTTGGCTACTATTTTTTGCAGCTGTTTCATATCATCGGCGGTGAACACCATACCACTCGGGTTGTGCGGCGTGTTGATAATGATAAGCTTGGTACGGTAGTTCACCAGCTTTTTTACCTGGTCCCAGTCTATTTTATAATTCGGGGGCGATAGCTGCACATATTTTGGCGCGCCTTTATTGATAAGAATGGCAGGCAGATAAGAATCGTATCCCGGCTCGAAGATAATTACCTCATCCTTTTCCTTTACCACCGCTGATATAGCGGTATATATTGCCTGTGTGCCGCCGGCAGTGATGGTTATTTCATTCACCGGCTCATAATTAGAGCCATAGAGCCTGTTTGCTTTTTCAGCTATTTTTTCACGCAAAGGCAATATACCCGGCATGGCCGCATACTGGTTTTTGCCTTCCAGCATATATTTGTTTACCAGCTCGATAAGCCGCGGCGGACAATTAAAATCCGGGAAACCCTGTGCGAGATTAATGGCATTGTGTTTTGTCGCAAGGGCCGTCATTACAGAAAAAATACTCTGCTCTATGCCCGGCAGTTTGGATGCTATAGTGATGCTTGATTTTTGCATTTGCAAAGATTATTAAAAATACTCGTTAGTTTAGATATTGATTTTATCAAAATGAAAGGGTAAAAAAATTACGTAACTTAGATTAAAATATTTCTTGTTTTTCAAAAATTAGTGGATGTTTTTTGTACGTTTTTGTTCACTTTTATGTCACTTTTGGTCAATTTCTGCTTTTTTTTAGCCTTTTTTTAGTTTTTTTAAAATCAAAAACACTGTTTAAACGTAACCAGGCACTATCTTCCTCTACTTTTTGCGAAATAGAGGGGGGCTAGCAGGTTTTTATTACGCGGTTTAGCATACTGAACTGAACAAATTCTCCCTCTCTCAGTAAATTAAAATCCCGGCATTGTTCCATTGCCATTTTATAAAATATTCCGGAGTTGCTTTTTAATGATTTTCGATGAGGGGCTTTCATTCCTGTTTTGCGAACCTTTTGGGCGTCCGCCCATGGATGGGTGTTCTTTCTGAAATGGCATGATTTGAGGTTATTTTAATAGTTTAAGAATTAAGTTTTCACATGCAAAATACACATTCTTTACCTTACTTCCAAATTTTCCGCCTCCTTTTTTCGCTGGTGCTGACATCCGTCAGTATCAATATTATTTAATGCACCGACGGATGTCGGCGCGAGCGGGGGTAACTGTGGTTATTTGTTCTATTACCCTAATGGTTCAATAAAGGTTTTTTCAAATTCTCCTTCAAAAATATTTCTGAATTGAAAAGATTGAATATTGTCATGAAGGTCATTTCTTTTTACCTTATCAAAATATTCGTTAATTCCCATAAAATTTATTAGTTGAATATCTGTCTCAAAGGCTTCAGAAGAACGTATATAATATGGGAATTTATCAATTAAACTGGCATCAAGGTTAATTGACTGAAATTCAGAAATTACGAATTCTCTTAACAAACCCATTATTTTAGGATTTAAGTTTATATACCACTCTTCAAGTGTTACGACTAAAGGGACAAACAATTTATTGTTCTGATAGGTCAATTGTGGATATTTATTATCAGAATAATCAATATAGGTCTTATATAATTGAGTAATAAATGAAGCCATCTTTTTTAAATCATTTTCAAGCCCTTTTTTTATGTCGAGTTCAGATTTTGAAACCAATGTCATTCGTTTGGTTTTACACTCAATAAAGAGCACGCAATTATCATCAACAACTAACCAATCTGTAGTTCTTTTTTCTTCCTTACCATATTTTTCTTCATGTAAAATTTTAAAAGTTGAATTATCACAAGATTTACATAAAACCTCCCCAATGTAGTTTTGAAAAGAATTGCCAAAAGCATTTTCAAATCCGTTCTCTTTTACTATCGAATAATAAATTCCATTCGTTATTTGCCAAAAAAGCAGTAGTGGAATTGGACAAAAAAAGGTGTTTTCATGAAGCAAAATTGGCTTGGCGTAGAGAGGGTTATACGAATAGAAAATATTTTCATTCATTTCTTGACATTCCTTTAACTCTTCCTTTGCTTGCTCTATTGGGATTGAGAAATGACTGAAAAATATTTCAACCATTCTATCTGTAATTGTAATAGTAGATTCAAATCTGTATGGTAGAGGTAGCTTAAACTCCTCACTGGTGAATCGGAAGAAAAGGTAAC
>Ga0302280_1003884_pt1 | contig 10547 bp, 14 predicted proteins | sample III_Fen_E1_1_FD_198771 | JGI IMG/M metagenome (GOLD analysis project Ga0302280, IMG submission 198771) | Peat permafrost microbial communities from Stordalen Mire near Abisko, Sweden - III_Fen_E1_1 | ecosystem: Environmental > Terrestrial > Soil > Wetlands > Permafrost | place: Sweden: Abisko...
TAATTATGGAGTTCAATACACAGATGATAGTTTGATGTGCACAGGATTTGATACAGCTGAACCTACAAATCAAGGACTATTGAATGGAAATTTTATGTCTAGTGTTCAAGGAGGAGGCTCTTAATTGTAACATAACAATGTCATAAAATCAAAATGCGAAGATACTTAAAGAAATAAAAGATGATTATCAAAAGATGGAAATTTGGAAATCTATACCAGATTTTGATAAATATGAAGCAAGCAGTTTTGGAAAAATTAGGAACAAAGAAACAAAATATATTTTAACATCAAAAGTTAATAGATCAGGATATATTAGGAATGATTTAACTGATAATACTGGTACAAAACAATCAAAAAATGCTCATATTTTTATATGTCTTGCTTTTCATGGCCAAGCACCAAATTCAACACATACTGTAGATCACATAAATAGAATTAAAACTGATAATAAACCAATAAATTTACGATGGGCAAATAAAAGTGAACAAATTAAAAATAAAACAAAAACAACTCGTACATGTTTTTTAATAGAAATGATTAATAAAGATACAAAAGAAATAACTATTTTTAAAGATTCAAAACATGCTTCAGAAATAGTAAAAGTACATCATCAAACTATTCGAAAATGGATTAAAACAAATAAATGTTATAATAATTGTTATTTTAACTATCAAATCTTAAAAGATTTACAAAATGAACAATGGAAACAAATAGGTAAAAACTTTTGGGTTTCAACAAAAGGCAGAATCAAAGATAACAAAGGAAGATCTTATAGTAGTTGCATTAAAACTGGATATTATGTATGTTCTGTTAATGGAAAATTTGAATATGTTCATCGTTTAGTAGCTAAAGCTTTTATTACAAATCCCAATAATTATCTTTTTGTTAATCACAAAGATAATAATGGATTAAACAACAATATAGAAAATTTAGAATGGTGTACTCATCAACAGAATATGATTCATTCTGCCGAATATCATAAAGATAAACATCAAAATATAAATCATTATAATTCACAAAAAGTATTTAAAATTGACACAATATTGAAATGTGTAATCAAAAGTTATGAAACTATTAAAGATGCAGCAGAGGACGAAGGTATTCATGCGGCCTCAATGTCCGGAAGAATTAGAAGAAAAACATGTATAGATGGTTATATTTTCACTAAAGAAAAACCAATAGAAAAATTAGTTAAAATAACTACCAAAGAAAAACCAGTTTACAAACTTGATTCAGAATTAAATATTATTACTATTTATTCTACGATTGAAGAAGCCGCAAAAACAGAACAAATTACTCCTTCCACAATGAGACGTATTACAAAGACAAATACAAAAATTGGTGAATTCATCTTTAGTCGTGAAGAACATCCAGAAAACATTAAGGAAGTAGAAAAAATTATATCTAAACATGTCGTGCAAAAAATCAATTCAAAAACTAATGAACTTTTAGCCACTTATCAAAGTAATCTAGAAGCATCTAAACAAGAAAATATCAGTCCAAATACCTTAAAATATAGGATACTTAAAGGTATCATAAAAGAAAACATTCTTTTTAAATACACATAATCGCCTAGTTTTGATTATTTAATTGTCGTTTATTAAATAATCAGAATGGAATTTGATACCAGCACTATAATAGGTATTGTGGTACTTGTATTTATTCTATCAGGAATATTATATGTTTTATTTAAGCCATGGTGGGATGCTTATTTAGATTCACCTGAAAGAAAAAAGGAAATTCAAAAACTAGGACATATCAAGAAAATTGAAAAATTTCAGGATAAAATCAAAACTCTAGAAACTGTTACAAAAACATCTGTGCCATCACCTATTCCCAAACGTTCCTACCAAAAAGAACGTGAATTATACGAACTATATTATAAAGGTATCCCAGACACTTATAACTTAGACAATATCTTGATTCCTGGGGTAGAACCAGATGCAAAGAAAGCTATTGAATATCTTAATCTAGTGATTAATAGTACAGATGGACACGAACAGGATTTTTTGAATCTAGCTAAAATTTATCACTACGGTATGCACAAATTTGAGAGAAATCTGGACAAGGCAGAACAAATTTACTTGAATCTTAAACATCAATTTATAACTGAGGAAACATGGCATACTATAGTAGACGCACTAGCTGACATTAACAAAATTAGGGTTTATTCTTGGCTTAATTTACCAATGAATGACGATGACGATGATGATGAGCCTAGGCCACCTGCAGTCCAACCCCCACGTAATCACCAAGAAAATATACAAGTTCACCAAAATATTGTGCCTAATCATGTGCCTAATCAGGATGTTCAACACTTGATTAACAGAAGAAATTTAGATGAAGAGGTAGTTGATCATAATGCAAAAAATTACGATGATCCTCAAAATACTCATAATCCTCAGGTTCTTGCAACAATTAGACATAGTTTGAATAATCTCAAGGCATCAACTAAATTAGTTAAATCTCCAGAGGAAACCTTCGCAGAAATTCGTACATATTTATACAATTTAAAAGACTCAGATAAGAAAGACAGCGCGTTAAGATCTTTAAATAAAATACAAAGTGAAAAAACAAAATTATCAAGCACTGACATGACAGGAATTGATGCATTACAATTAGTATGGAATCGCATGCACGATACTGATAGATTTGATGCAAGTACAAATAAAAATCTTAAAGAAAATCTATTTGATGAATTAGCAGATATGCAAGAACATGGAACAACTGTGTGTCCAACTGGTGTCTTTACACATATAGTAGATACACTGAGTGGTGTAGACAGTGAAGTAATGATTAAACCTACGTATGCAATTAATGAAGAAATGATGACTAGAGCGGCTCATATACGTACAGAAATGCTCTCTTCTGTTCCAGAGGAAGAACGTCAATCATTGGAAATGGGAACTAGTCCAAAACAAGATGATTTTGATACAAGTTTAAAAAATACGATCTTAACTACACTCAAAAACGATTACGTTCATACTGGAATTTTGAAAGAATCTAAGTTTGATATGGAAGTAAATAAATGGATTTCAGAGATTTAGTTAAATTTTTTTCTAAGTAAGTATTAAAGAGAAGATGCTTAGTTTTGGAAGACGCAGAAGAAGAAGAAGTAGATCGCGTTCACGCAGAAAACGCTCTCGTAAATCACGCAGACGCAGACGTAGATCACGCAGACGTAAATCGCGTAGATCACGCAGACGTAGATCACGCAGACGTAGATCACGCAGAAGACGCAGAAGACGTAGAAGACGTTCTCGTAAACACTAAACACGTCTCTGTGTAATTCCAAATATTAATCTAAATCTAGGAATTTGTTTACTAGATATTATAATTTCTTCTAAAAACATGTCCTTTGGACGTACCCATAATTTATAATCTGGATATAATTGTTTGTATACTACAAATTCTTTTAATGGATTTTCTGTATATTTTGCTATTCCAAGTACTAAGTAATACTTCCCTTTATAGTGTTTAAAAATTCCAAACATTTTACTTTATGCATTTTATTTGTATAAAGTAATTTATTTTCTTGGTTTTTATAAATGGCCTCATTTGGTCGCAGAAGATCGCGTAGATCACGTAGGCGTAGATCGCGTAGATCACGTAGATCACGTAGGCGTAGATCGCGTAGATCACGTAGATCACGTAGGCGTAGATCGCGCAGACGTAGATCGCGTGTAGGTAGACCAACTGATTTAAAAAAATATAAAGCAGAAAGAGGATGTACCAAACAAACAAATAAAAAATACTCTACAAGACCTGGACCACCCTATCCAGCAAATCTTTGTAGGGGAAAGAGAAAGAAAGGTAATGATGGCAGAATGTATGAATCAACTAGGGCCAAAAATAAGGGTCTTGCATATTATAAGTGGACAAAAATCTAATATTTGCATGTATATGTAGAAGGTATAGGTACTTCAAAAAAAGTACATAATTTGCATATATTTGTATCAAACCATTTATTTCCTGTCTGAATTAATTCTTGAAGATTAGTTAAATCTGTATTATCTAGTGTATTGTTACTTGAGGTAAGTTGACCATCTATTCGTAGATACCCATCTCCACGGGCATCTGCAAATTGTTGAACTATATAGGTAACTGTTTGTTCATTACCTATAAATAATTGAAAATTACCAGATAATAACCATGTTAAAGCTCCCCAATTTTTTGATGCAGTTTTTGTAGAATTTAGATCTAATTCATAGCCACAACCTAGGCTCAAAATATTAAATTTTGTAGTATCAACATTAGCCTTATATTTATCAATTATATAAGCATAAACTCCATTGGTAGGATTATTTGTAGTTACGCCCCCATCTATGTAATAATCTGAATTAGGTTGAGAATTTGGATCTGCAGAACCATTTCCTCCACCCTTACTTATTATTTGTACAGCAGGATAGAAATTTGGAGCTGCACTTGATGCATCTATTACTTCAGCAATGTTATAACCATTTGTTATCGGATCCCAAGATCTAAAAAATACTGGTCTTTGTATCGTTATGTCATAACTAGTAATGAATACATCTTTTGACGTATCGCCTACTAACGTATCACCCACAAAACTATTAATCATGTGTTTTTTGGGTCCTCCTGGATATTTAGGGGGATAAAGCCAAATAACAAATAATAGTAATGCATAAACTATAACCATTACTACTATACTTACTCCAAGTCCTAATGTTGTTATATTTAAACGTTTTTCTTCATGACTTACTATTAGACCTATGAATATAGTAAGAACAACTAGAGTTAATAAAACAGTGCCAGATGTTTCATTTACATAGTTAGATGGAGGATGAAGTTTTGGCATAATATATTGAATGTTCTCTGGTGTCATATATTTTGTAATTAAGTCTGTACCAGATGCTTGTTTATATACTAGTGCTCCTATAATCATCGAACCAGCTGAAGATCCAGCAAATACATCAAAATATGTATATAAAGTTTTTGAATTTGGTTTTAAAAGTTCTTCTTCTATTCTGTAAAGTATTTGTGAAGGAATTAGACCTTTAACTCCTCCGCCATCGATACTTAATATATTAATTGTATTCATTTATTAATACAGTTATTATTTGTTTATAGTTCCACCATTTGTATAATTATTTTAGGTTTATTTGTAATTTGTTCATTTTTAGACATGAGATCTTCCCACTTTTCTGTATATTCTCCATTAGCAAGTAAAGTTTCATAATCTTCTTCAAAATTACCATGAGATGTAATAAATGGATTAGGGGCAAATAATGAATATAAATCTCTAGTGTTCTGAATATTTATTAATCTATTTAGCCATTTTTGAAAACCTGTCCAATTTGTAAATTCTCTGCAATTTAAATAATGAATACCAGACCATGCATCGCACATAGTAAAATAATTTGAACATTGTATAATGACAAATGCATGATTAAAGGTTCGGGAACCATAATTTAATCGTATTTTATATGCAAAACAACTAGAACTTTGTATATTTTGAGTAATTGCTGAGCGCAAAATTTCAAAATCTTCAATATCTATTTTATTTTTAAATGCAGAAAAATTATCAAGTATGTGATCTGATAATTCATAGCAATTTGTTGAATCTTCAATTGAACATGTAGTTTTAATTTCTTCAATATTTTTTATTAGTTCTTTTATCTTTGCCGATGCCATTTTACAAATAAATAAGAAAATTAAAAAATTATTAACCTAAGTAGGAATAAACTTTAAAAAGAGAAATATGGATATTACAATCAAAGATGGAACATTATTTAGAAAGTTAGTCTCTAGTATCAAAGATCTTACAAATCTAACTGAATTAACATTTAACTCTGAAGGAATTTCTGTTCAATGTATGGATATAGCTCGTGTGTGTATGATTGATGTTCTGTTACCTCCTGATTTTTTTGAAAATTGGGATGTAGATAGCTCTATTAAACTTGGAATTAATTTCGAAAACTTAAATAATATTCTAAAACTTAGTAGCAAATCATCAGATATTAATATTTTATATGATTCGACTAAACAAGATAAATTACTTATTAATGTAAGTGAATCCAAAACTAGGAATATTGAATTTGAAATGATTTTACAGAACGTAGAACAAGATACAGTAGATGTACCGGATATAACTCATGATATTATAGTTTATTTAGATACTACAGAATTTCAAAAAACTATCAAAGATATGGCAACTTTCGGTGATAAATGTACTATTCTAATTAATACAGAAGATATTACATTTATTGTTACTGGCGATGCAGGTATGGGAAAAATTAAAATTTCTGACGCAGAAATAGAAACTATTTCTGAAGATTTAGATGGAGATATCAAATTCACTTTTAACCTTAAATATCTCACTAAATTTGCAAATTCTAATCTCTCCGAACAAATAGCCCTTAAGTTTAGCAAAACTGTTCCTTTTTGTTGTGAATATATGTTACCAATTGGGACGATAAAATATTATCTTGGTCAGATTGAAAATGAAGAAAATGAAGAAAGCACTTAAGGATTAGTTTTTTGCATTTATAAATTTAGGGATTTCTTCTAGTCTTTTATATACACTTGTTACGATTTCCTCATTTGATTGTCTTTCTGTATCTTTTAAGTAATGTCTTAATGTTATTCCCTGATCTCTACCAGACTCTAATACTTTTAAAAGTATTTGTTTCATGTCACCTACTGTTTGTCTACGTTTTAAAGATCTTTGTCTGGAAAGTTTTTGTTTCCTTACGGTAGCTGAAGTCATTAGATTTTCTCCATGTAACCCATTTTTAATTATATACGTATTAAATATTTTATCTGCATAAAATGGCATAAGTATCCATTTACATATTTTTTTGTTTTGATGTGCTGCTTTCAAGTACCTCCAAAGATCTAAATAAAGTTGCAACGCATTAAATGCATAAAATATCTCTTTATGTTGTTCTCGAGAATATTGTTTAAGCTCTGGAAGTGTTATATAAATTGATGGAAGTTTCGGAGCTTGACACCAATCTGCACCAAAATCTATCATTCTAATTTTTAATGGTTTAAAATTAATCAAATAATTATCTGCCTTGATATCTACACAATATACTTGATGTACAAAAATTTGTTTGTACATTAAATTTAACATGCCCTGTGTAACAGTTTGACAAACACTATTTGAAAAATTAGCTATATGTGGATCTAATTCTATCCATTTTCTAACAGAAATATCCATTTTTTCCATTATTATGTATTGATTGATGTATTTAGCATCGCGTGTATAAAATGCATCGTATACAATTGGTCCTATTTCTAATTTTCCCATGTTATAACTATTTTCTACTTCGTAGTACAAATCATGTATTACTATTTCTGGCACTACTTTTTTCTTTAATCTAACTTGAATTTTTTTAACAGCTAAGTTAGTACTTCGGCCATTAATTGTAGCTACTACAGGAAATAATACTCCAAAAGTTCCTCTCCCTAATTCTTCGTGACTAAATATATTTGTTATTTGAACATCTGTACATGATTTGAGTGTTTCGTCCTCTGAGTTAGATTTTGGACATTCAAAATTTTCCATAGTTTCTTCTATATCGTCATCTTCCATTAGAATGAATGTATTTACATAATAAAAATAATTTTCTTTAGTAATTGATTTAAACCCTTTTCGATAAGTGACGAAAATTCGAAGTTTAATACCCCCCGTGCCCTCCGCCATCATTGTAACCAGCACAATCTGGTCCCTCCCCAAATTCTGGCGGATGATTTTTGGCCCATCTGAACATTTTAGATGTGAAGATAATATCTTTCATCTCACGTGTTTCTTCCCAGTCCTCTATGAGAACTTTGTACTTAAGCAGCAAAATTTCTGCCTTTGTGGGATCTTTGGGTTTAATTGTTTTGAGTAAAATTTCTGTAGATAATGGTATTGATGATAAAGGTTTATCTTTATATTTATAACACATCTGTTTAGATAATTGCATTCTTATATCTCTAGGTTCTGGATACTTCTTTGGTTCCATTCTTTCGAAGGTAAACAAAATTTTATCGCTCATTTATGTGTTCAGAGATTTTTTCCCCAGGTTTTAACCAAGATAAGTTTATCTTTATTACTTACAACTTATATTACAACTTATTACACTTATTACACTTATAGATGAATTTTCCTGGTATAAACATGGCTACTGGTCATTCACAAGATGCAGAAGATAAATATGCTGTAAATTACATTGATAATATTATGGCTATGGTAGGAGTATTCTTTGAAGATGCGATAAAACTTGGTGCAGTTTATTCATTACACTCTGGAAGAAAAGTAGTATGTAAAAATGATGTTTCTATGGGTATGAAAACTAGAGCTTTTCACGGGGATCATTTTTGGAATCAACCTGGAATTCAACAACGAATTGCCGACATGAAAGAAATGATGTGCGATTCTGATGATGATATGGAGGAGGAATACGAGGAGGAAGAGGAGGAATGCGAGGATACAGAGGATACAGAGGAAATAGATCAGGAGGCAATTGATTTAGATCAAGAATTAGGTCAATATCAGTGGACTCCAAGTAATTGTATGTGTGAAATTTGTACTGCATTAAATCAAATTGATACCAAATGGGATAATTGGCATCCTATTAATCCTACTGAAATTTCAATTAAAAATTCAGTGATAAAAGCTCTTAATTAGTTTACAAAGAAATACATTGCTGATGCAAGTACTAACGCAAATATCAAACCATATATTATTGTATGCCCTTTTGAGTTTTCCCCCATTATTGATGAACCTATTTTGGGTAAACTTTTTAATCCATTTCCGATACTATCAAAGCTTCTACCTAGTATCATAATTAAGATTATAAGAGCTGCAAGAATTAACATCCAGGCAGATGCCATTCCATATGGATTACTTGTAGTTAAAGCGATTGTCATTTATAACTATGATTTGATATTATTTGCCTTTTTTATCCGTAAAATTAAAAAATAATTACCTTAAGATTAAAAAGAAAAGATTTAAATAAAATTATGGACATTCAAAATAGGGTTTGTGATCTTCTTTCTCAAGTTTCACATGCAAAAAAACAGAAAACTGAGGAACAAAAGGTTTCAGACAGCATCTGGAATTGTCATATGTTAAAAATTCTTTCCAGAGAAATAAATAATATCCATATCAGGAACAAATTTGAATCTAATCAAATTTTTCCCGATAGAGTTTTGATTATGGCACTAGCTGATGTTTTATATCACACTGGATGCTATTACGAAGAACTAAAAACTAAAATTAATACTATATTGACGAGTCCCACAAAAATTCCCTTTTGTTCTAGAGGATATGACTTACAATTAAAATATTGGATTATTAGAAGATATATCAATATTTCTGAAATGGAAGAATATAGCATTTTTAAAAAATCTGATGTTCTAACATCAAGACAATTTTATGATTTTTTAATCAGATTTAATAAAGAAGAATTTCATAATGAAACAAAAATTGATATTTTTACTGGACCTAAATATAATTTTGCCCCTATTTGTTTTGATAAAATTTATCCAACTGAGTTTCCCTTTAATTCCAAACTCAAAGTTCCTAATGATTTTGGTGTAAATGATATTATACTTTTTGTTTTTAGGAAATAGACGTTATTACTTAGTCCTACTTCTTCGACGACTTAATGTTTTTTTAGGGATATGTTCTAAACATCTATGATACTTAACCATATTCATATCATCAACATTCTCTGATTTTTCTACCCCAGATCCTTGATTTAATGCATCGGCATCAAAACCATATGTAAATGATTCTAATCTATCTCGTATACCTGGAATTTCACGAGCTTTTATGCCATGTTCTGCTAATACATAACTAATTGTAAAATCGTCTGATAATTTACAATCCACTGATAATTTATTCAATTTCAGAATTTCCTCGATCATTCTGATTGTAACTATGGATTTTTTATATCCTATTCCTCCCCATCCTTCAACTATATCTACACAACCCCTACTTGGCAATCGTGGCCAAAAATTCCTGTTAAATTCTGAGCCAGGATAATCTCCGAATACTATACCTGCTCCACAACATATTTCTCGAGGACGTGTTACTGAGTGATGTATTATAGAACTTACTAAGTTATAAGGATATCCGATATCATCATCAATACTTATTACGATACTTAGTGGATCATGAACCCGTAGTAAAGTTGGAATAATCTTTGTTAATGGACCTATATCTTCCGGTATTCTGTGAATTTTTATACGAGAATCTACGCTTTTCACTAAATCTATATCTTGTTGTTTATATACCCCCCCATCCTTTTTATTACGATACTGCTTAGGCAAATTAATATGTATTTCTGAAACCTCTGAGAGATCAAGAAGATTTAAAACTATAGGCAATTTTTTTAATCTTAATGGGCTTGTAGTACATGATATGTATACTTTGTGACGATTAAGATAATTTCGCACTTTTGGAGTTATTCTTTTTGGTTTGATATTTAAAAGGTCATGCGCAATTTCCAATTCTTCTGCTCCGAGAGAATGAAAATTAAGCATCTTTATTGATATAAAATATTTTAACTAATTACCAATTTGCCATT
>Ga0302280_1003885_pt1 | contig 10542 bp, 12 predicted proteins | sample III_Fen_E1_1_FD_198771 | JGI IMG/M metagenome (GOLD analysis project Ga0302280, IMG submission 198771) | Peat permafrost microbial communities from Stordalen Mire near Abisko, Sweden - III_Fen_E1_1 | ecosystem: Environmental > Terrestrial > Soil > Wetlands > Permafrost | place: Sweden: Abisko...
CACGTAAGGGAAAGAATAATATTGGGATGAAAAGAAGCCATAAATGCATTTTTATATACCGTGCCGCTCCCAAACGCTGCAAAAAACTATGGGCAAAAATATAGCCCGCTAATAACACTGCTTGAAAAAAAACAATGCAAGCCCCCCAAACCAAGTAGCTCCCTCCATAATTAGGAAGGAACAATTTAGCAATAATAAGCTCAATCTGGAACATTAAAAAGGCAGATAAAAAAGTAGCTACATTTAATAATCCCATACGATTTGCATCTCCGATTTGCCTAACAAAAAACAGGGAATATTCTGGAATAATAAAAATGCGGAAAGAAAGGTAAGTATTATTAATAAAGGCATGGGCACATATTAAATGGAAATGAATCTTTTGTCATTGAAAAAGTAAAGAGATTGACCACCTAAACCCAAGCTGATAAAATTCAAGAAATGATCAAACCGAACAAATCACAAAAAAACATTCTTCGTTGCCGCGTCATCAAAAAAGTCAACGGAATCCCCTTTGACGAGTTTAACAAGATCTTCCCTTGTGTGCCAGAGGGTTACTACTTCTTTAAAACACTGGATGAATCTAAATTTGATCAGTTTTCGTTCTATTATGCCGTGATTTATGATACCGATCAGCTGGTTTGTGTTGCCCCCTGTTTCTCAGTAAATTACCCCTTGGATACCAGCATTAATGGGCCATTACGTAGGCTTACGAATGGTGTCAAAAAAATCTTTAACAATAACTTTAGTATAAAAGCCCTAGTATGCGGCATTCCTATGGGTCAAGGGAATATAGGTATCACCAAGGGCATCCCTGGCCTCGTAGAGACCCTTGAAAGTTGTATGGAACGGCTCGCCAAAAAGATTCACGCTCCAATCATTGCTTTCAAAGATTTTGATCAATCCTATGACGATTTATTAAATCCTTTGCTCCAAAGCAAGTTTCTTAAAATTGATAGCTTACCCTTGACTCGAATGCAACTCGACTTTTCAAATTTTGATGAATATTTAAAGTCTTTGAGTTCTGCCACGCGTTATGATTATCGAAAAAAACTTAAAAAAGCTGAAAGTATTAAAATTGAATCGAGCTTGGTTAACACCTTAGATGAAACAACTCTAGATGAAGTCTATGAATTATACCTTCAAGCCATAGAGACCCATAATATGGGGTTTGAAATTGTGCCTAAACAATTCTTCCGACTAATTTCCACTAATATGCCACAAGAAACTAAGTTCTTTCTTTGGCGAATAGATGATAAATTAGTTGCATTTGTCTTGTGCCTAGTATCTAATGGAACCTTGCTCGATTATTACATGGGAATTGATTATACCCCGGCCCATGAATATCATTTATATTTCGTAAAATTTAAAGAAGTCTTAAATTGGTGCCTGGCTCAAGGTGTAAAAACTTATGAGATGGGAAACTCAGGTTATGAACCAAAACGCAGGCTTAAGTTTGAATTTGTACCGGTTTATCTTTATGTTAAGGCCCGTAGTCCAATCCTACGGCCATTTATAAAAATTTTATACTCCCTTCTTAAACTCAAGAATTTCGATCAGGAATTAAAGCGATGGAAAAAATCACTAAAATAAACCAGCTACCGCTCAAAGTATTCATTTTCGTTATCATCAACGATTTAGTAGACACAAGCGCACAGTTACTGATGAAAAAAGGCTTGGGGTTTACTGATTTAAACAGCATCATCTCTTTTTTTTCATATCTTTTTAACTTTTCTAATCCTAATATCTTTATATTTTGGATTGGGCTGACACTCTATATTTCTAATTTCTTTTTATGGATGAGTATCCTTTCAAAAGTAGATTTAAGTATCGCCTTACCCTTGGCCTGCATGGGTTATATCCTCATTCCCATAGCGTCTGTCTTTTTCTTACATGAACATGTTGTGCTGACAAGATGGCTGGGACTTATTTTAATTGTACTTGGGATCTATTTTATTTCCCAAAGCAAGTCTTCGGAAGCCAATACATGAACAAAACACTAATATTGGTTCTTTTGGCAGAATTTTGGCTAATCATTGGACAAATTAATTTTAAAAAAAGCGCGAATCTCCTTAATGCTGAAGAAAATGATGGGAAACCTTGGGTTGTCAAATTGCTAGGGATCATTGGACGTTATCCAACTATCTGGATAGGTGCCGCCTCTATGCTGGTGGGTTTACTCTTCTGGTTTGCCGCCCTTACGTCAGGAGAATTAAGCTATGTCTATTTACTGGGCAGCATTCAATACATCTTTATACTTTTTGCCGCTAATTTCTTCCTGCATGAAAAGATTAATGCCAGCAAATTGATAGGAACCATGCTTATAACTTTGGGGATTATTCTAACTGTGGTAAGTTAACTTTTATTACTAGCGACTCTTTTTACCATGCATCAACACATCTTGAAAATAGTGATGAACATCGCCTAAATCTTTATACGGGATACAAGGAAGTTCTTCTTTTGTCATAAAATTCAACAATTTATCTTTAGCAAAAACAATGTCAGACACGCGTGAGGGGCAGATATCTGAACGACCATCACCGACGTAAACGATAAGTTTATTTTCTGTCTTATCTTTCGTCAAATGGATTTTCTTACAATGGGCGCAGGAAGGGCAAAAAGGATTATCATACGGGAAAGACGGGATGATATGCTCGCGATAAAAACGTAAAGTATTTCCATACACTTTTAAATCCTTAATGCCGTGATAATCTAAAATCCACTCGATAATATAAGTAAAATTATCACTTAAAATAACAGGTTTAATCCCTTCACGGACAAGAAGGGTTAAAAGCCGATGAAAATGAGGATCAAGCTCAACTTTTTTAAGAAAATTGTTCAAAGCATTTTTAGTCACCCTTATATTTTTTAACTGTCCTTCCAAACATTCCTTGGTACCAATTTTCTCTTCATGCCATGCTTTTTCTAAAGCTATCCATTTATCATTAATGGAAAAACGTCTAATCACATCATCTAAAACATCAGAAGTAGTCATAGTATTGTCAAAATCAAAAAATACGCGGCAATTTGACAGAACAATCGGAGATTTTGATTGTAGTTTTGACTCTAGTTGATTTAGTCGATTAATAAATGGCATATTTTTCTTAAACTGCTATTGGTTGTCCTGAGAAAAATCGCTGCATATGCATGGCGACGGTATTACGTTCCTGATCAGCTGTAATAATATGATACGAATTGTGCAAAAGGACTAATTCCTTACGGTCTGATTTTACACGATTATAGATAAATTGAGAATTACGCTCAGAACTCATATCATCATGTTTGGCCTGAATCAGCTGAACTGGGGTCGAAATCCCTTGTAAACGACCACTCAGATGCTTAACTAATTTTTGTAGCTGATCCAATAAGGTCAACGGGAAAAAAGGATATCCATATTGATGCACTGAATCCATATTATGCAAATCAGCCCTACTATAGAATTCATGTATCCTGCTGCGGACAGCTTCATTCTTAATACCATAAGGGGGTTCTTCTTTAAAATAGAAGAAATACTTCAAAGGAGTTTTATACGCCAACGGTAAAAAGAAGCTATACCAAGGTGTATTCCAACCATCATAAAATAAGGTGGGTGAAAGGCAACTCACACCAGCTATTTCACTTTTAAATTCATCAGCTAAAAGCAAAGCTAATAAAGCCCCCATGGAAAGGCCACCGGTATAAATATTTTTATACTTTCCACGGATCTGAAGATACGACTGACGTACCGTTTGATAAAAATCTTGCCACTTACTCATCTGGAGAATATGCAGCGGGGCTCCATGATTGGCTAGACGAGGGCAATAAATAGCGTACCCCTGACGGTTTAAATAATTGGCCAGGAATCTCATTTCATGAGGCGTTCCCGTCATGCCGTGAATAAGGATCACAGCATCTCCATTTTGACCAGGCAACTCAAAGCCATTATCAGGCAAGTCTGACTTGGGAGTAGTACTAAATAAGTTTTTTAAATCTAGTGAAAATGCGACAGCCATAGTGTTTACTTTCCTTCTTTCTGTGCAGCAATATAATCAACGATATTCTTCACTGTTTTTGCCTCATACAAGGCTGCATCAGGAATTTTGATATCAAATTTTTCTTCCAATTCAAATGCGACTTCTACAGAACCAAAAGAATCTAGTCCTAAATCTTCCACCAAACGGGAATCCAAATTTATTTTTCCCACATCCATAGTTAATTGCTTGCCTAAAACTTCTTTAACGATAACTTCAACTTCGACATATGTCATGAGCTTTACTCTCCTTTAAAATCTGAAAAAACAAGACAAGCATTACAATTGCCAAAACCAAATGAATTTGATAAAACAGTCCTCAATTGGGCTGATCGTCCTTCTAGCGGCACATAATCTAAATCACATTCAGGATCATGATCTTTATAATTGATCGTTGGCGGAATGAATTGATTCTTAATTGCGAGAGCACAAACCACGGCTTCAATGCCACCAGCGGCCCCAAGGCTATGACCAATCATTGACTTTGTCGATGAAATTGGAATTTTATAAGCCCGCTCGCCAAAAACTGATTTAATAGCTTTGGTCTCTGCCCTGTCATTCTGTACCGTGGATGTGGCATGAGCATTAATATAATCCACCTTGCTTCGATCTAAATTAGCATCCTTGAGCGCATCAGCCATGACACGGGATGCATCGTCACCCGTCACGTCTGGCATGACCATATGACGTGCACCAGAATTACTTGAATATCCCGTTACTTCAGCATAAATAGGAGCATTACGTGCAAGCGCATGACTTAATTCTTCTAAAATAATTCCGCCGCCCCCCTCACTTAAAACAAAACCGTCACGTTTCAAATCAAATGGACGGGAAGCTTCTTTTGGATAATCATTATTTTTTGACAAAACCCGTAAAGCACAATAAGCCCCAAAATTTAAACGTGTCAGAGGGGCTTCAACACCACCTGTCACACAAATATCCATATCTCCCCACTGGATCTTTCGAAAGGCTTCACCGATGGCATGACTTGCAGAAGCACATGCAGTCGAAATAACCATATTGGGCCCCAAAAAACCATAGCGAATAGCGATATGACTTGATACCGCATTAGGAGAAATCCGTGGCACTGAAGAAGGATTAATTCGATTCACACCTTTTTCAAGAATAGCTACCATTTGCTCTTCATGAAACATCATCCCGCCTAGACCAGAGCCTATGATAACACCTATCCTAGTTTTATCTAGGGACAGGGATTCTAAAAGCAAACCGCTGTCTTGCATCGCCATCTCAGAACAAGCTAAGCCAAAATGAACAAAACGGTCAACTTTCTTGACCAATTCAGCCGGCATAAATTGATAGGGATCAAAGTCGTTTATTTCTCCGCCAATGTGCACATCACAAGCTTCCGTATCAAAACGAGTAATCTTAGCAATACCGGATCGACCCTGCACATTGCCCTGCCAAAAATTATCTTTACCAATACCGTTGCAAGCAACTACGCCCAAACCGGTTACAACTACTCGTCTTTTGTGCATTAAGAAAGAGCCCTGACTATATTTAGATTAGGTGATAATTATAAATTGTGCCTCTCTAAGTCCATAACAGACTTAAAGAAGCATTGAATAATAATTATACCATAAAATGAAATAAGAGTAATAAAATTTTTATAATTGTAACACCTGCTTAAAACTTAAAATTTGCTCCGTCTGCGCTTAAGGAGGGTCCATCATCAATAGTACTTTCGACACCATCTGGGTTAAGAGAAGCCATCAAATTCTCTCTATTGATCCATTCCTTCATCTGATCCGCGCTGAAAACCTTGTTTAATTTTTGATACTCTTCCTCTTTAAGAGCTTTTAAAGTTGCCTTTACAGAAACATGGTCAACAACGCCTTCTCCGGCCACTTCCTGCAAAATGGTAGAACGTTTGGTTAAATACTCTTTGATGATGGGCCCAATGGCAGCTGCCTGGCTTTCAGTCAAACTCAATTCTTTCTTCATCTTATCAACTTTATAATTTAACGACGATTGAAAATCCTCATCTTGAGCCAAAACAGATACCGTCAAAACCATTAAAAAAAAGAAAATACCAATCCCATATTTTAGAATCATATTATTTCCTCAACCAATACCAATAATTTGTTTTAAAATAAGTCCGTATTCGACCTCTTTTAGTCATTACAGCCAATTCACCCGTACTCACTCGAAAATGCTCAACGTCTCCATCAGGCCTAACTTTCTCAAGAACATCTTGGTCTGGTTGAGCATTTAAAAGCGCTTGCGCATCTTGTAAATATTGCTCTTGAGTTATCCCACCAAATTGATACCCATGCTTCAAATAATGTTTCTCTAATTCACCAGGAGCAAAATAACCTGCTCTGACTGATGTAAGATCCCATGCAGCAAGATCAGATTGAAACAAGATCGGTACAAAATTACCGATTACGAAATAAAATAAAAGAACAAAAATAAATTTATACTTTAAAAATCTCATTTATTTAAGAGTAGCCAGATCAATAACAAAGCGATACTTAACATCCGCCTTGAGGACCCGTTCGTACGCTTCATTTATTTTATTGATCGGAATTAATTCAATATCCGCTGTGATATTATGTTTGCCACAGAAGTCTAACATTTCCTGAGTTTCTTTTATCCCGCCTATCAAGGAACCGGCTAAACTGCGACGGCCCATGATCAATGAAAAGGCATGCAGTTCGGGAGCGTCACTAGGAACACCTAAGAGCACCATCGTGCCATCACGTTTAAGCAATCCTAAATACGCACCCCAATCCAACTTGACGGAAACAGTATTGATGATTAAATCAAAATGACGAACAAATTTTTCAAAAGTTTTAGGATCATTGGTTGCATACACATGATCAGCGCCCAGGCGCAACGCGTCTTCTTTTTTATCCAGGGTTCGGCTTAAAACTGTCACTTCAGCCTTCATAGCTTTGGCGATCTTAACAGCCATATGCCCAAGGCCTCCTAAACCAATAACAGCCACCCGTTTGCCAGGACCAGCCTTCCAATGACGTAAAGGCGAATAGGTCGTGATACCAGCACAAAGTAAAGGAGCTGTTTTATCGAGAGGTAAATTGTCAGGAATATGAAGAACAAATGCTTGATCAACAACAATCTTGGTAGAATACCCGCCTTGAGCCAAGGTTTTATTATCTTTTTCAAGGGAGTTATAAGTAAAAATGGGGCGTGTGCAAAATTGTTCTAAATGTTCCTTACAATCAGGACACTCACGGCAAGAGTCTACTAAACAACCAACCCCAACCTTGTCCCCCACTTTAAATCCCTTTACTCCTGCTCCAATCTTGGTGACAAGTCCCACGATTTCATGCCCTGGAACCATCGGATATAGCGAATTTCCCCATTCATTGCGAGCTTGATGGATATCGGAATGACAAACACCGCAAAAAGCGATATCAATAGAGACATCATTGACACCAATATCTCGACGGGTAATTTGTAATGGTGCAACCGCTTGGGTAGCATTTAAAACACCGTAAGCTTTGATTTCTTGCATACGCGCTCCTTATTTTAAACAGTTTAGAATACCTTCTGATTTTTCAACAATGACAATATTATTTAAATTCTTGAGCGATCTATCATGAGCCTCTTGGTTCGATGAGGAGACACAGTCGGATACGACTACCGGAAAGAATCCTCTATTGGACGCATCACGGGCTGATGTTTCAACACCGATTTCGGTCGATATGCCTGTAAAAATTAAGGTTTGAATACCCCGATTTCGCATCAAATTCTCAAAATTTGTTCCAATAAAAATACTTGCTGTAGGCTTTTCAAGAATCACATCAGTCGATTGTGGTTTAATACCTTCTGGTATTTCTCTTTCTTTAGAACCAATAGCCATAAAGGAAGACATTTGGCTTGGGCTCTTTACATTAAAAGACCTCATCATTTGGAAACATCTCCACGAGGAATTAAAACTTTGTGGTACTGGGGTAATTAAAGTATATATAACCGGCATCCTGGGTCTTAATTTTTCAATTAAAACTCCAAGATTAGACATAAACTCTTGTTTATTGAATATTCTATCTAACAAACCATTCTGCACATCCCATACGACAAGGCAAGAATGACTTGGGTCAACAATTTCACTCAAAGATTCATAAAGCTTAATACCATCTTCTATTTTCATCAGGCCTCCCTCATCTTTAATACAGACCTAAAATGAACCTTCGAAGTGATCATTCTTTCGTAAGCGGTTGCAACCTCTTCAAGCGGAAAAATCTCTACCATTGATTTGATTTTAAAAAGAGTACTAAAATTAATCGTTTCTTCTATATCGCCCCCAACCCAACCTTTAATTGATCGCTGTCCCCCTAAAAGAAGCATGGGCGGTATTTGCATGGGTTCACTGGCACCCGTGACATTGATGATTTCTCCATCAGCCCCAAGTCCTGCTAGCAATTGAGCAATAGCATTACTATTAGGAGCCGTACAAAGAATGACGCGCGCGCCTCCATGCTTAGTTAACTCTTTAGCAGCATCAGTAGCTTTTGTATCAATATAAATATGAGCCCCTAACTCATAGGCTAATTTTTCCTTATCTTTTCCGCGCGATAAAACCACCGTTTTGAAACCTAACCGTATCGCATACTGTACCGCCAAATGACCCAAACCACCAAGACCGTGAATGGCTACAAGATCTCCGCCTCGGGCTTGACTATATTTTAACCCTCCAAAGGTAGTTCGTCCGGCACACAAAAGTGGAGCTCCCTCAAAAAAATCAATCTCTTCAGGGATACGCACAAGTGCTTCCGTGCGGGCAATCATAAACTCAGCATAACCACCGTCAATGGATATGCCTGTGATAAGCGCATTCTCGCAAGCTCTAAACTCCCCTTTTTGACAGGCCTTGCATTTAAAACAATGCCCCCCATGCCAACCGATACCTACCCTTTGACCTATTTCCCAAGCATCAATATGCGCTCCTAATTTAACAATCGTTCCCATAACTTCATGACCTGGAATAATAGGATATTTAATACCTGGGTAATGGCCGTGCTTGACAAGTTCATCCCCATGACAAATCCCGCAAGCAAAAACCTTTACCAGAACTTCGTTATTTTGAGGTAACGGAATTTCACGTTGAACTATTTCAAAATCAGCCCCAGGGGCTTTGACTTGAACTGCTTTCATGAAAGGCATAAAATTCACAACTCCCTTTTATGATCAAAAGCACCTTCAAAATGATTATTATATCATCTTTATAAAATCTTACTGGCTTAATTTTTGACAATAAAGTACATGGTGAATGAAGATAATTATTCACTGCGCGGGAAACAATCGTAATTGTTTAGGTGTCTTTGCGAGCCCGAAGGGCGAAGCAATCTACTAAAAGATTGCTTCGTCGCTTCGCTCCTCGCAATGACACGATGTTAAGCTTTGGCATCAATGCGCATATCATAAAATGATCGGCAAAGAAATACCAAGGCAATAGCAAAAAATACAACAAATAACAAGATATCTAGACCTCGGTTTAAGCCGATGGCAATTTCGATTGCCAATAGACCAAAGAGTGTCGTGAATTTAATTGTTGGATTTAATGCTACAGAGGATGTGTCCTTAAAAGGATCACCTACTGTGTCACCAACAACGGTTGCTGCATGAACCTCAGTTCCTTTTTCCCTGTAAGTAACCTCGACAAGCTTTTTAGCATTGTCCCATGCCCCTCCGGCATTAGCCATAAAGATAGCTTGATACAATCCAAAGATCGCGATTGATATGAGGTAACCAATAAAATAGTACGGATCAACACAGGCAAATGCCAAGGTTAAAAAAAGGATGGTCATAAAAAGATTGATCATTCCTTTTTGGGCAAATATCGTACATATTTCTACAACCTTGGTGCTATCAGCTGTTGAAGCGCGATCTGACCCTTCTAACTTAATATGTTCCTTGATGTACTGAACTGCATGGTACGCGCCTGTAGTTACTGCCTGAATAGAAGCTCCTGTAAACCAATAAATCACTGCTCCTCCGCTTAATAAACCAAGTAGAAATGGGGGATATAATAATGAGAGATTTTCAATATGGATTGTCAGACCATGGGTTAAAATCATGATTATTGAAAAAATCATGGTAGTTGCACCAACCACGGCTGTACCAATAAGAACAGGCTTTGACGTTGCTTTAAAGGTATTACCAGCACCATCATTTGCTTCGAGATGAAGTTTGGCATTTTCAAAATCAGGCTCAAAACCAAAATCTCTCTTAATCTCCTCTTTAATATTAGGTATACTCTCAATCAGAGAGAGCTCATAAATCGATTGGGCATTATCAGAAACAGGGCCATAGGAATCAACGGCAATGGTGACAGGGCCCATCCCTAAAAATCCAAAAGCGACCAACCCAAATGCAAAAACAGCTGGTGCTAACATGAGCGTGCTCACACCTAAAGAACTTACAAAAGCAGCCATCGCCATTAGAACCACAATGATGAGCCCCATCCAAAATGCGCTAAAATTACCTGCCACAAGGCCTGATAAAATATTTAACGAAGTCCCTCCTTTTTTGGAACACTGATAAATATTCTT
>Ga0302280_1003887_pt1 | contig 10538 bp, 17 predicted proteins | sample III_Fen_E1_1_FD_198771 | JGI IMG/M metagenome (GOLD analysis project Ga0302280, IMG submission 198771) | Peat permafrost microbial communities from Stordalen Mire near Abisko, Sweden - III_Fen_E1_1 | ecosystem: Environmental > Terrestrial > Soil > Wetlands > Permafrost | place: Sweden: Abisko...
TGATGATTTTACCATATATACCAATCTATTTTTTTTGAATTATTTCAGGTATCATTTGATTTTAAAGAGTTACTGTAATTTTGATTATATTATTCTGTTTTTCTAACAAATACAACTTAAAAAGTAATGACATCATTAACCGAAACGATACCATTGTTTGACAAAGAACTATTCGCTGAATTGTCAGCTGGTGGAGGAGTACATGTGTTTATCATTGATGATCGGACAGTCGGATTTATATCTGCTGATAATAAAAATCAACCACATAACTATTTCGAAGCCGTCGCAGTCGATCCTAGCTTTATCGATTACGAGTGGAAGAAATTTGATGAAAAAACAGAACATCTTATCCTCGAAAAAAAAAATTCTATTCATTTTGTGATTCCGCGCATTTCTCTGACAACGTTCAAGGCTTTATGTGAATCATCGTTCAAGAAAACTAAACAAGATGGAGGATTTGCATCTGACTTCACCAATCGTTTAAAAGTACGTTTGGAGAAACTCTTATCTGGTGATGCAAATTAAACAATATTTTTGTCTAAGCTTTGGTCAATTTTTATATAATTGTGCATGTACGTAATTTTTACTTAATTTACCTACTATTTGAAGATTTTTATTATATATCTCTTTATTATAAATAATACCATTATAAATATAATTAGAACGCCAATTATATAACATTCCATCACATCTTTTTCTTCGTAATACACCATAACAATATATATGATCAATATATTCATAGACTGTAACATATTCTTTATTTACTTGTTTTTGTTTGTTTTTCCATATATACCTATCTATTTTTCTTATGATTATCTCTGGAATCATTTAATTCAAAGTTTTTTAATCAATTTTTATATATGATTGTTTTATTATAATTTTCACTTATGTCTGCTACTATTTGACATTCTTTATTATGAATGGATTTATAAGGATCTCCGGTTTGTAAATTACGCCAATTATATCCTACTACATATCCGTTTACTGCTTTTTTATATAATATAATATCTTCTGCCGATAAATAATATCTTTTTTTATATTCTTCATTCACATTCCTTTGGTTATTTTTCCATATATACCATGCTATTTTTCTTCGAATTATTTCGGGGGTCTTGTCTCGGCGATTCTGCGATATCATTGATTATCAAAGATTTAATCAATTTTTATACTATATTTTTTTGTCATTGTTAGACAATAATTTTTAGGAAGTCTGGCTACTATTTTATTCCTTTTATTGAACAATGCAGAGGATTTTATCATGCTTAAGTTACGCCAATTATACATTATCTTTACTGAATTTCGAGTTCTATTTATTTCTCCTAATGACCATTCGAATTCTTCATCTTCAATTATTTTATATCTGTTTTTATATTCATTATTTACTTTATTGACAGTGTTTTTCCATATATACCAACTTATTTTTCTTATTATTATATCAGGTATCATTTATCATCAAAGCTTTTATCAATTTTTATGAAATATCAAAGTCATAATTAAAATGAAATACTCCTTGTTTTGTAATCTGGTGGCCCTATTGGTTTACATTTCTTATAATGTTCTTTGCAATACCATACTCCTGTATCCTGTTTTTCTTTACATAATATCACAATACATCTATGTTGAGAACAATAATCAGATGTACCTTCTTTTACTTTCCAACAGCTAGAACTCCATTGGCATTTAGTCGATTTTGACATTTGTGTTAATTTTATTACTCATTTTAATCAATTTTCATTTATATCAAGGAGCGTTATATCAAAATAATTTATTTTGATTATCATATTTTATAATCAATTATCATATTTTATAATCAACACAATATCCTTTCTTCATATTCTTTTTTGATGAGTACCAATCTATTTTTCTTTGGAATATCTTCATTATTATTTAATGAATAAATGTAGTTTTTACTTATTTCACATACTTTATTATCATCCATATTATATATTTTTGTATTATCCGAATACTGATTATTATTATTATTCAATTCACGCCAATTATATATCTTACAATATTGTTTATTATATATATATTTACCTTTTAATAGATAAAATTTTGCATTATTTCCATTAATATCATACTTTTGTTGGACAAAATTTTTTTTTTATATTCCTTATTTACTTCCTTTTTGAGGATATGGTCCATATATACCAACCTATTTTTATTAAAATTATCTCGTGTATCATCTAATGTATATCTTATTATCAAAGCTTTTATCAATTTTTATATAATATTGCAGAATAGTAGTTTTTACTGATTTTACCCACTACATTATCATTTTTATCCCATACTTTATCATATATTTCATGAACTCCTCTCCAATTATATATCTTATGACTTTCATCTTTTGTAATTTTACCTTTCAAATGAGAAAAACTTCCATTTTTCCCATGTAATAAATCATATGTTGTTATATATTCTTTCACATTATATGTTTTTTTATATTCTTCATTTATTTTATTTTGCTTATTTTTCCATATATACCAATAGATTTTTCTTTGAATTATATCTGGATGTTCATCGGCTCCGTGGATCTTGCCTCGGTGAGTCTGCGGTATCATTTAATATATCTAAAATTTGATCAAATTTACTCTAAAGATATTTACTTATTATATAAATGACTAAACCTGTTCCTGGGAAGGGTATTTCACAAGAGACTGGAATTCCAGTTCTTAATAAACCAATTACTTCTACTACAACGGTTAATTTTTCGACTAATAATTTGATTAATAATTCTACTAATACTCTAGTTAGTCCTATAAGTCCACCTGTAAATTCACAAATTAATCCTTCAACTATAATTTCGACTACTCAAACATCATCTACTTCTTTTGCTCCTCAAGTTTTATCACCTATTTATACTAATTTTAATTTTCGTAATAATGCTTTTATTGATGGATATTATTTTGCTTTAATGAAAAATATTGATCGAGATCTTAAAATAAATCCTTTTTCTTATCAATTTATCGATGTTGAATTACATGATATCGTGATTCTAAGATTATATAATGATGGATTCTTTTTTACAAAAAATCATACTACTGGTTCTACTATCATTACTCGTCATATTCCTAAATAAAGATTTCTTTGTTTATTTATTATATATGTTCGCTGATAATACCGAAAAACTCGATTTATTATTAGATATTATCATTCAAAAATTAACTACTATCGAATCGCGTTTAGCTGTTCTCGAAAATAAAACTACTCATCTCGTTATTCAATCTGATAATAGTACTCAAAATATGAATCAGCATATCAATTTCATTCATCAAGTTTATAATAATATTAAATACCCTTTTCAAACTTTATTATCTTATATTTCTCCTTCATCAAATCCTCCTATTTTCATTGAAGTTCCAATTGATATCAAGACACATCCTCTTTATATTGATTCATAATTATTCAAATCTTATAAGTCATTTATTTCATTATCTTTTAACCATTTTACTATTTCTGAATGACCGTTACAAGATGCCCAATCCATAGCCCATGTTGTACAACCTTCTTCTCTGTTTTCGTGTAACCATTTTACTATTTCTAGATGACCATAAGTCGCTGCATAATTCATAGCATTTACACTACAACCTTCCGTTCGATTGTAATGTAACCATTTTACTATTTCTAAATGACCATTTGAAGCTGCATAATCCATTGCCCAATAAGTACAACCTTCTTTTCGATTTTCATGTAACCATTTTACTACTTCAAGATGACCATTTGAAGCTGCTAAATTCATATGTTTAGTATAAGTTAAATGAAAAAAAATATTTAATCTATAATAGGATTTTATTAATTTTAAATTATCTGTAGACCAATCTATCTTTGAATAATTTAATACTAATTCATCATAATGATAATCTGATGTATTTATTAAATCTCTATATTGTGGTATATAAAACATTAATTTTACTATTTTAGGATCTTTCACATATAAGGCTATTCTTTGGATTATATATATACATCCATTTTATACAAAGATTTTATCAATTTTTTATTCTCTTTTAAACCATTTTATTATTTCTATACAACATCTAGAAGCTGTACATAGCACACCATTATATATATGTAGTATAGAAATCTTCTTTTCGATTTTCATGCAACCATTTTACTATTTCTAAATAACTATAAGCTGCCCAATTCATTGCATCTTTTGTACAACCTTCTTTTCTATTGTAATGTAACCATTTTACTATTTCTAGATGACCATTTTTAGCCGCCCAATCCATCGCATTTGTTGTACAACCTTCTTTTCGATTTTCGTGTAACCATTTTACTACTTCTAAATGACCATCCGAAGCTGCCCAATCCATAGCAGATGTTGTACAATCTTCTTTTCGATTTTCGTGTAACCATTTTACTACTTCTAAATGACCATTTGAAGCTGCTAAATTCATATGATAATATGATAATTTTGAATAAAAGGGAATTTTCAATCTGTAAAATGATTTAATCATTCTTAAATTATCTGTATTCCAATCTTTCTTTGAATAATCTTTCACTAGTTCATTATAATGATAATCTGATGTATTTATTAAATCTCTAAATTCTGATATATAGAACAATAATTTTACTATTTTAGGATCTTTCACATATAATGCTATTCTTTGAAGTATGTATCCATCCATTTTATACAAAGATTTTATCAATTTTTTATATTTCCTTTTAACCATTTTGCTAATTTCTTATTATTATTTAAAATGACGGAAGACATCGCTTTTTGAGTACAACCTTCTTTTCGATTCTCATGTAACCATTTTACTACTTCTATATGACCATTTAGAGCTGCATTATCCATAGCCCATGTTGTACAACCTTCTTTTCGATTTTCATGTAACCATTTTACTACTTCTATATGACCATTTAGAGCGGCATTATCCATAGCATATGTCGTACAACCTTCTTTTCGATTTTCATGTAACCATTTTACTATTTCTATATGACCATTTGAAGCTGCATTATCCATAGCATTTATTGTACAACCTTCTTTTCGATTTTCATGTAACCATTTTACTATTTCTAAATGACCTGTTTCAGCCGCATAATTCATAGCCTTTTTAGTACAACATTCTTTTCGATTTTCATGTAACCATTTTACTACTTCTAAATGACCTAGAAAAGCTGCATAATCCATAGCTTTTGTTGTACAACCTTCTTCTCTATTCTCATGTAACCATTTTACTATTTCTATATGACCTAGAAAAGCTGCTACATCCATATGGTTTGTAAAATTGAATGGAACCTTACAAGGAAGATTTAATCTATAATATGATTTTATTTTTTTTAGATTATCAGTTTTCCAATTTATCTTTGAATAATTTAATAATAGTTCATCATAATGAGGATCAGATGTTTTTATTAAATCTCTATATTCTGGTATATAAAACAATAATTTTACTATTTTAGCGTCTTTGACATATAATGCTATTCTTTGAAGAATGTATCCATCCATTTTATACAAAGATTTTATCAATTTTTTATCTTTGAATAATTTAATAATAGTTCATCATAATGAAGATCAGATGTTTTTATTAAATCTCTATAAATTTTATATTCTCTTTTAACCATTTTACTACTTCTATTTGACCATTAGAAGCTGCCCATTGCATAGCCAGTGCACTACAACCTTCTTTTCTATTCTCATGTAACCATTTTACTATTTCTAAATGACCATGAACACCTGCCCAATCCATAGCATTTGTTGTGCAACCTTCTTTTCGATTCTCATGTAACCATTTTATTATTTCTAAATGACCATTTTCAGCTGCATAACCCATAGCAAATTTTGTACAACCTTCTTTTCGATTTTCATGTAACCATTTTACTATTTCTAAATGACCTTCAGAAGCTGCCCAATTCATCGCACATGTTGTACAACCCTCTTTTCGAGTTTCATGTAAAAATTTTATTACTTCTAAATGACCATTTAAAGCTGCATAATCCATCGCATCTGTTGTACAACCTTCTTGTCGATTTTCATGTAACCATTTTACTATTTCTAAATTACCTTGAGAAGCTCCATCATCCATCGCATTTGTTGTACAACCTTCTTTTCTATTCATATGTAACCATTTTACTATTTCTAAATGACCATTTTTAACTGCTATATCCATATGATTGTAACGATCATATTGAATATTTAATCTATAAAATGATTTTATCATTCTTAAATTATCAGTATTCCAATCTTTATTTGAATAATCTTTCACTAATTCATCATAATGATAATCTGATGTATCTATTAAATCTCTATATTCTGGTATATAATATAATAATTTTACTATTGATGCGTCTTTGACATATAATGCTATTCTTTGGATTATATATCTATCCATTTTATACAAAGATTTAATCAAATTTTATATTCTCTTTTAACCATTTTACTATTTCTAAATGACCATTTTGAGCTGCATAATTCATAGCATTTATTGTACAACCCTCTTTTCGATTTTCATGTAACCATTTTACTATTTCTATATGACCTTTAGAAGCTGCATAATCCATAGCCCAATGAGTACAACCTTCAGTTCGATTTTCATGTAACCATTTTACTATTTCTATATGACCTTTTTCAGCTGCATTATCCATCGCATTTGTTGTGCAACCTTCTTTTCTATTGTCATGTAACCATTTTACTATTTCTATATGACCTTTTTCAGCTGCCCAATCCATTGCATATGTTGTACAACCTTCTGTCCGATGGTAATGTAACCATTTTATTACTTCAAGATAACCCATTCTAGCTGCATAATCCATAGCATCTGTAGTACAACCTTCAGTCCTATTTTCATGTAACCATTTTACTACTTCTAAATAACCTTCATAAGCTGCATAATCCATATGATTTGATGAGAATAATCTTGTATAAATGGGAATTTTCAATCTGTAAAATGATTTTATCATTCTTAAATTATCTGTATTCCAATCTTTATTCGAATAATTTAATACTAATTCATCATAATGATAATCTGACGTATTTATTAAATCTCTATATTCCGGTATATAAAACAATAATTTTACTATTGATGCTTCTTTCACATATAATGCTATTCTTTGGATTATATATCTATCCATTTATACAAAGATTTAATCAATTTTTTTATTCTCTTTTAACCACTTTACTACTTCTATATGATTATTTTTAGTTGCCCAATTCATAGCCAATTTGGTACAACCTTCTTTTCGATTGTAATATAACCATTTTACTATTTCTAGATAACCTTTAGAAGCTGCCCAAGTCATAGCAAGTTTAGTACAACCTTCTTTTCTATTCTCATGTAACCATTTTATTATTTCTAAATGACCATAAAAAGCTGCTTTATCCATAGCATATTTAGTACAACCTTCTTTTCGATTTTCATGTAACCATTTTACTGTTTCTATATAACCATTTTGAGCTGCATTATCCATTGCATTTGTTGTAACGGAAATTTCTTTTATATTATCATGTAACCATTTTACTATTTCTAAACGACCATAAAATGCTGCAATATCCATAGCTTTCACTGGAGAATCTTTACCATTTTCATGTAACCATTTTAATATTTCTATATTACTCATATAAGCTGCTAAGTCCATATGATGACATTGCATATTATAAAAAATGTTTAACCTATAAAATGATTTTATTACTTTTAAATCATTCGTCCTCCAATTCTTTTTGGAATAATCATTGATTAATTCATCATAATGATAATCTGATGTTTTTATTAAATCTCTATATTCTGGTATATAAAACAATAATTTTACTATTGAGGCGTCTTTGACATATAATGCTATTCTTTGAAGAATATATCCATCCATTTTATACAAAGATTTAATCAATTTTTTATATTCTCTTTTAACCATTTTACTATTTCTTTATGACCGTTTTCAGTTGCCCAATTCATAACAAATTTTGTACAACCTTCTTTTCGATTTTCATGTAACCATTTTACTATTTCTAAATGACCTTGATAAACTGCCCAATCCATAGCCCATGTTGTACAACCTTCTTCTCGATTTTCATGTAACCATTTTATTACTTCTAAATTACCATTTTCAGCTGCAGAATCCATAGCAAATGTTGTACAACCTTCTTTGCGATTTTCATGTAACCATTTTACTATTTCTAAATGACCTTGATAAACTGCCCAATCCATAGCCCATGTTGTACAACCTTCTTTTCTATTCTCATGTAACCATTTTACTATTTCTATATGACCATTTTGAGCGGTACCATCCATAGCCCAATGAGTACAACCTTCTTTTCGATTCTTATGTAACCATTTTACTACTTCTAAATGACCATTGAATGCTGCTTTATCCATAGCAGTTTTTGTACAACCTTCTTTTCTATTGTAATGTAACCATTTTACAGTTTCTAAATAACCTTTAGAAGCTGCCCAATCCATAGCCCATGTTGTACAATATTCTTTTTGATTTTCATGTAACCATTTTATTACTTCTAAATAACCTTCATAAGCTGCATAATTTATATGATAATGTGATATTTTTGAATCAAATGGGATTTTCAATCTATAAAATGATTTTATCATTCTTAAATCATCTGTATTCCAATTTTTCTTTGAATAATCTAGTACTAGTTCATCATAATGATAATCTGATGTATTTATTAAATCTCTATATTCTGGTATATAGAACAATAATTTTACTATTTGAGGATCTTTAACATATAATGCTATTCTTTGAATTATATATCCATCCATTTTATACAAAGATTTAATCAAATTTTATATTCTTTTGTAACCATTTTACTATTTCTTTATGACCATTAATAACTGCATCCTCCATTGCATATTTCGTACAACCTTCTTTTCTATTCTCATGTAACCATTTTACTATTTCTATATGACCTCTACCAGCTGCCCGATCCATAGCCCATTTTGTACAACCTTCTTCACGATTTTTATGTAACCATTTTACTATTTCTAGCTCACCTGTCGACGCTGCATAATCCATAGCATTTGTTGTACAACCTTCTTTTTGATTTTCATGTAACCATTTTACTACTTCTATATGTCCGTTTCCGGATGCCCAATCCATAGCATTTGTTGTACAACCTTCCATTTTCCGATTTTCATGTAACCATTTTACTACTTCTAAATGACCTTTTTGAGCTGCCCAATTCATCGCTGCTGTTGTACATTCTTCTTTTCGATTTTCATGTAACCATTTTACTACTTCTAAATAACCTTTATATGCTGCATAATTCATATGATAATGTGATATATTTGAATCAAATGGTATTTTTAATCTATATAATGATTTAATTATTCTTAAATTATCTGTATGCCAATCCTTTTTTGAATAATTTTTTACTAATTCATCATAATCATAATCTGATTCACTTATTAAATCTCTATATTCTTTTACATAAAACAATAATTTTACTATTTTAGGATCTTTAACATATAATGCTATTCTTTGAATTATATATCCATCCATTTTATACAAAGATTTAATCAAATTTTTATATTCTCTTTTAACCATTTTACGACTTCAATATGACCATTTCTATCTGCCAAATCCATAGCATATGTTGAACAACCTTCTTCTCTATTTTCATGTAACCATTTTACTATTTCTAAATGACCTTTTTCAGCTGCCCAATCCATCGCATATGTTGTACAACCTTCTTTTCTATTATAATGTAACCATTTTACTATTTCCAAATTACCATTTAAAGCTGCAATATCCATAGCATCTATGGTGCAACCTTCTTTTCGGTTTTCATGTAACCATTTTACTATTTCTATATGACCGTTATCAGCGGCATTATCCATCGCATATTTTGTACAACCTTCTTTGCGATTGTAATGTAACCATTTTAACATTTCGAAATATCCATTAGAAGCTACTTTATCCATATGATTTGATGATATATTTGAATCAAATGGTATTTTTAATCTATAAAATGATTTAATCATTCTTAAATTATCTGTCATCCAATCTATTTTTGAATATTTTAGTACTAATTCATCATAATGATAATCTGATTCACTTATTAAATTTCTATATTTTGGTATATAAAACAATAATTTTACTATTTGAGGATCTTTGACATATAATGCTATTCTTTGGATTATATATCTATCCATTTTATACAAAGATTTTATCAAATTTTTATATTCTCTTGTAACCATTTTACTATTTCTTTATGACCAATAATAACTGCAGTCTTCATTGCAAATTTCGTACAACCTTCCTTCCTATTTTCATGTAACCATTTTACTATTTCTATATGACCATTATGAGCGGCACCATCCATAGCCCAATGAGTACAACCTTCTTTTCGATTCTTATGTAACCATTTTACTATTTCTAAATGACCCTTTAAAGCGGCATTATTCATAGCATTTTTAGTACAACCTTCTGTGCGATTTGCATGTAACCATTTTATTATTTCTAAATAACCATTTTCAGCTGCCCAATCCATAGCCCATGTTGTACAATATTCTTTTTGATTTTCATGTAACCATTTTATTACTTCTAAATAACCTTCATAAGCTGCATAATTTATATGATATTGTGATATT
>Ga0302280_1003890_pt1 | contig 10536 bp, 9 predicted proteins | sample III_Fen_E1_1_FD_198771 | JGI IMG/M metagenome (GOLD analysis project Ga0302280, IMG submission 198771) | Peat permafrost microbial communities from Stordalen Mire near Abisko, Sweden - III_Fen_E1_1 | ecosystem: Environmental > Terrestrial > Soil > Wetlands > Permafrost | place: Sweden: Abisko...
GGGAGATCCGATCATGTTCATGACCATGATCCCCGCAGTATGTAGGGCTTTGACAGTATGCTTAGAGGGAACTCCGATCGCACTGACAAACAATCTTGCCTTCTCTTCGATGATGATATCTATCAATTCATCAAGTTGTCCTTTGGTGTAATCATAGTTAGTTTTACGGGCCCCATCGCCGATTTTCGGTAATAAAAGATCCACACCGAAAGGGGAGTTCTTATTGATAAGCTTTGATTTAAGATCTTGAATCATGGTTCTTAACATCTTCGGACTGTAGTTAAGACCACCAATCACACCGAGACCTCCTGCATTACACACGGCAGCAGCTAGTTCGGGTCCGGAAGCCACATTCATGCCCGCTAACATGATAGGATGTTTGATGCCGAATATATCAGTAAGATCTGTTCTAAAAGCACTATAAATGATCTTGTTAGACATTCCAGATATTTTAAATATATATAAACAATATGGTACCTCTAACCATTTGGATTTTCAAATTTTTACCAAGCAACTTCATTACAGATGATCTTTCTGATACGAAGACCTTTATTTTTTTGCAGAATGGGTTTGAATGTGTAATCACCGATCGTGATAAATACGTCATTTTTGACGATATGAGGGAACAATGCATCAAAAGTGAAATCAACCGTAAAGTTATGGGTAAGATCTCCAACCAGAAAATCGTTTGTATAGTTTTCAGGTGTCACTGCGATCTGAAACTTTGGTGTGATGATGTATGCTCCGAACGGTGTTTTGGTAAAACATGAACTACCTTGAGTCAGTACAGTCTGAACATTATCCGCTATCATACCTAGACCTGTGTCTAGTACCACCGCAAATTCATTGATTTGAAGTGCAAAATATTCTGTTGATGCTGCTATCAATTCCGAGTAGTCACGACATGCTGGACCATATGCCCCGACTGATTCCATCACTTTTGTAAGACTTTGTAGATAGTTAATGTTACACTGACTCGTATTTGTACTTATACTACCAATCGTTGCGGTCCTTGTATTTGTAGGACTTGTAGAATCGTTCAAATTAAGACTGTGTACATCGATATTGTTGCGTACTCCATCGATAGAATAGGTCTCTCTTTTTACAAAAATACCTCTGGCTCCAGCAGTATCAGCTCCACTGATAGAACCAGCACCGATAACGAACAGTCTTACATTTTTTAACTCTTTTAAGAATGTAATCGTTTCGGCTTCATTGAATGTCTGACCATCTGTAGCGATACATAACTCTGTTCCCAAATCATCGAACTGAATAGATTTTAATGCTAAGAAGAGATCAGTTCCACCACATTCGAATACAATGAGTTTATCTAGTTTTGTTAATACATTGTCGTAACAATCGTCGTTGTTTATGAGTGACGTCTCATAACATTTGTGAACTCCCGAACTAAAAGAGTATATTTGCATATCAATGCCACTTACATCGTATTTTCGTAGTAGTTGGATGATGTGATTAGCTACCCCTTCGAGTTCTGCGATAATAATGGTTTTAGTTGTGCATTTTTTATCAGTAACTTCTGTTTGATCCGTTTGGTTTAGGTTTAGATTCATTTGATATCGTCCGCCGAATCTGTCGGTAGGATTGGTGCTACCCGAAACATCGATTATGATGATGATTTTTCTGAATAATGGTATCTTATATCCCCACTGAGAGAGTCTTTCTGGACATTCATACTTGTCGGGTATGTTTGCATCGCATACAAACGGATAATTGTACTGAGTTTCAACTGTCGGAGTAGGATAGGTTGCCCCTCTACCACGTACTCTGATGATGACATTCGGATCTGTTGATATCATGGATGATGCAGTGTTAGCGTTAAAGTTAATTACGACATGTGAGGGATCTAAGGTAGCATTATAAGAGGTTTGTGCCATATCGATGTAATTGTTGTGTATAGTATCTAGATTTACTATGGTTGCAAGCATTTCATTATTCAATTTTATATAATGCATGAGACGTAAGTAGAATTAACTTGAACGATTAATTGTGAACTATCATACAGGATCATTGAATGGAGCCTCCGATCGCTCGCACTATGTGCTAACGCTTCACTGCCGCGAGCGGTTAGCTAAAGCTCGACCCCTAGAATCGGAGGTTCCACCGCCCTCTACCATGCGTTTTATGATAGATCTGATTAAGCGTACTATTCATCGTGTCAATTGATTGGGGTAGTAAGCGACAGCGAAACGCAGCCCCACAAATGAATGTCCATAATGAAATTACTCACATCTTATTATTTCCCCTATGTTACATCCATTAAATAAAAGTTGAATTTTATTGAAGTAGGGGGATACTGCTAATTCATGTAACAAAATAAAATATAAGATAACACTATCGCCAAATTATATCGATGGCATTCATTGTCCAGACTTTTCATCTTCCTAACACTAAAGAAGAAGATATTAAGAAACCCATCATATTTGTTGATACTATCAATGTCAGTAGCTACACAGTTGAGATGCATAATGTGTGTCTTAGATACATTCGTGATAATTCTGATGATGATACTGGATCGTATCGTATCTTCAAATTCGATCAAAAAGCATTTACTATCAAAAAGGAACAAGATATTAGATTTAAACCTGATGGATTGTACTACATCGCAGATGATACGACTAACACATTCATTATGTATCGTATAACAAGATCTCTCGGATTCTTCTATGATAGTACAAAGATCGAGAAAATATTCAGTCTCAAATGTGTTCCTGGAATCAGAATATGTCCGAGTGTCCTAGAAAAAACGTCTGATAAAGAAAAAACTAGCAAAACCGATGTAGATAGTGTAAAGAAAGAACCGATAGATTTCCTGTCCGAACTCAAATCTAGAGCGGTACAGTATCGAGACAGAGCCGATAAAGGTTGTATTAACATCAAACGACAAGACGGATTGTTGACCGAAAGTCTTATCAATATCTGATACTATTTGTGTAGAGCTAGATGTAGAGTTAGAGTTAGAGTTAGAGTTAGATTTAGTTTATTCAACACATGTTGGTGGTATTGTACCCTGTTCATAATATTGAAATAACTTATGTTTTCCCATCAAATTGATCGCTTTTATGCGGGATACGTATAGTTTTTTTGACATATAAACTTGTTCTACTGGAATGCCATTTTTCTCCAAATACCATTCCAAATAATGATCAGTTGCACCATAATATTTATTAGGTGAATCGTTAACCGCTGCACATATATCCTTTCTGATTTCCAATAGATACGACTCGACAGAGTAATCATTATCCTTCAATTTAACTTTATTGTAATCATCGATTGAGTAATCAAGTTTTGAGTACTTTTTAATTTTTTGAAATTTAAAAGGATCATAATCATTGGTATTTTTTATAAGAACTGTATTTATCTTCAGTAATAGTTGTTAGTTGTTTTTGAGATAATAACCCTTTTATCATATTACCAAATACGGAATATTTACTAACATGATTACAAAATCGTATTCGATATTTTAAACGATGGCTTGTGTACATCTATCTTATAATTATCACAAAATGTATACGAGAATACGTATGATTGAAAATTTCAATTTTTCTAATGTGTATGGGGATAAAGAAGATACAAGACACAATAAAAATTGAAATTTTACTTTATCTGAATAACCTGAATGAGACAATATCTTATTACAATACAACCTAATGGGTAATACACAAGCCACTTTAGAACCATCGATATCAACACCTACCGTTACGTTACCTGTAATCGATCCGAATGTGATATCAAATTGTGATACCATATTCTCTGAGATCAATACTTCCCTCAACAGAAAGAAACATCCATCTGTTGAATATGTAATGGCCAGACCTTTTTCCAAATTCAAAGTACCTTTCATAGGAGGACTGAATTTCAATTGGTTCAGTCATTCTGCTGTCATATACACTATGCCGGATGGTACACGAAAAGTTGTGAACATCGTCGCTAACAAGGCTGAATCAATCGTAGATACTCATACCCCAGAAGAGTATCTTTTTACCAGAAACTCCGATCAGGGCGGAATATTCAATCGAAACTTCATCAGTATCCGTGTTTATGATATTTCGGATGAAGCTATTATCAAGATGGATGAAAAGTTCAAGGAGATACTAGACAGAAGCAGCAAAAGACATGCAAAATATGCGATGGCATTTGGACCGATGTTCAACTTCTTTAAGACCCATCTACCTACGATGAACATCACCGAAAGAGGAAACTGTGCTAGATGGGCAAGTGTAGCTCTAAAAGAGGCCGGTCTAATAAAACGTACATCGATGTGGCCGAAAGCTATCTTTATCGATATGCTCGAAAATTGCGAAGATACTGCGATCAAGTCGTATGCCAACATTGATATCGTCCGATATGAATGCATGTATAATGTTAAAAAGGACTATGGCATTAACGAGAGAAATCCAATAGAACTTGTATCTCCTTTTCAGATCTTTCGAAATATCAATTATAGGGATCTAAACTGGTTAATTCTACAATCAATAATCCGTATTTTGTTGCAGCTAATACTATCGTAGGACTCTACTTGTTGAAACGTTATCCTGGTAGAATGGTCTACAATCTACTTAGAAGAACTAAGAAAGAGTAAAATTTTCTTTAATTTATAAAAAATGTTGAACATCAAAACATCTTGATAGGATTAACAGATTATCCCCCCTTAATAACTATACAACAAAATATTAAAATGGGATCTAGTGTATCATCAGTACGTGATGCATCAGTGACATCGACCAGATACGTGACAGAATCAAGTGTTAAGACCGTTGTAGACAATCTAGCATTCATTCCACCGACTAGATCTACCGAACAATTGAATAATCTTAAAAAATCAAACGATCATTTCTTCGCATCGAATCTTGAATACGACATATCATCCATAGTATGTAGATCAACTGTTCCAAAGAAAAGTAATATTAACAGTTGTATTTTGTTCGCTCATGGTAATGGTTCTGATATTATAAATATGAGATACATTTGTCGAACATGGGCTGACACATGGGGTATTGATTGTGTGTGTTTTGATTACATCGGATACGGTTTGTCGCGATCATCCGTTGGAGCTATTGAATCTGCATCTGAGAAAGGATGTTATACAAGTATCGAAATCGTGATGGATACTCTTGAAAAGAACTACCAAAAAATCTATCTGGTCGGACAGTCCCTAGGTACTGGCGTAGTCGTTGATTACTGTGCAAAAACCGGTTGGACTCATCCGATAGTCCTCATATCACCTTACAAATCTATTGTTCGAGTGATGTTCGATTCATCATTGTCTAGTGGGATCGATAGTAGTTTTAATACCATCGAAAAGGTTCCTAAACTAAAATGTCCCGTTAAGATATTTCACGGTAGACAGGATTCACTAATTGGCATAGATCATGGTGAACGTATCTTCAATACACTACCCAATAAATCACTCGATCCCGTATGGTTCGATAATGCAGGTCATAACGATATATTGTACAACATCAAATACGATCATCTTTGTGACATTTTTAATTTATAACTCGTGTATCGTACGGATTTACTTTGACGATCTGTTCAAAATTTACCGTACTACCGTCTATCTGTACATCCAAATACAGATATATATCGTTTGCCTCAAGAATATCGAGCAACCACTTTTTAAAGATGTTAAGTTCTAATTTTAGATCGGCGATACCAAAACATGGTTGTTTCAAGAGTCGTGGTACGATCCATATCGGAATGAAGAAATTGTCTATGGTATGAATCATGTCTGAGGGTTTATCGATGAATGAATCTAGTATACGATCAACATTTGTATTTGTATTTGTATTTGTATTTGTATGTTCATGATCATCAACACAGATCGATTCGATGTTTGTGTATGTCCCCTTAGAAAATCTGTTAGTAATACCTGCATAGAATCCGGGCCATTTGTAGTATCCATCATCGACCCTTAGGATAAATTTAGTATTTTGTATCTGGGGTAGATTGTAGATAGTGTAATCGATCAGATCAGGGGCGGAACGTTTGATCAATTCACTAAAATTGTCCATCGGATAGACATAAGCCTTGACCCATTCCACAAAACCGTCCGTACAGATCGTACAACTGAACTTTTCGCGGATAGGTCTTCTACAAAATCCACAACCGTGAAATCTCTCCGGATAATTCATAATTTCACAATCAATGCACATTCCTTCGACACTAAAGATGTTTATATTTTTGATCGTTTTGATAGACGTTCCGACCAGATCCTGTTCTGATTTTTGACAACTAGTACACACATTATGCCAATTGATCGTTTTGATTATGGTATCGTTGATCTTTCTAATAATATGCATTGAACTACTATTAGAATATAATGATGTGACTAATCGGGCATATTTTTAATCAATTTTTGTCTGATCTAAGAGATGATTGAGTTTAACCACTAATGAAACCGGACATTGTTCGAGAATTTGATTTGACCGATGTGGAGATGGGTCATCGGTACAGAATATGGCAAAAAACTATTCTAACAGAAAACTCTTTTGATCCTAAAACAAAATTTCTACTACAGGTGCTAAAAGATGCAGAACATGGAAAAAGTGTAGAAGTTAAAGGAGGACGATTGTACTATTCGTGTGCAAGGTTCATCAAAAAGTATCATAATACGTATACTTTTACGAAAACACCGTTAGAGATTATAACATGTTGTAATGCATACCCGCGAATATGTGGTGGTGAGTGTTGTAGTTCGATGAGATACGATCAGACGGATGATTGTGGATGTGGATGTAGTAAACTACCGGCAAAAGCAAAACATGTCGACAACTGTTACAATGATTGTTGTCAGATCATCAAAATTAGACATAATAGAAAGTTTGTTTTGATGATCTGACAACAATCAGATCATCAAAATTAGACATAATAGAAAGTTTGTTTTGACATGGTGTAATAAACATGAACCAATAAATATGAACTGATAGTTAGGGGCCATTGGATGGATAGCCTCCTCGTTCACGCTCCTCACTACGTTCGTTTGTTCACTCATTACGGCCGACATCGGAACCATTCATAAAACAAAAATTTGAATGTGTCTCATTTAGACCATACCCTAATATTAATTATCAAATATTGTACCAATGCATACATTGTTGATATCATCCATGATAATATTCATATTTGTGTTCATACTAACAAAAATCGATCAATATCATCATAATTTATATCAAAATGCAAAGACTGCATCAACCGTCACATCATCTATCACATCATCTACTATTATCACGATTCCTTCTAATGCAAAGTACATATCGTCAACACATGATATACATTATGGTACTGATTTGTCGGTTATGACATCAATAGTTTGTATAACGACTATTCATGGCTATCATTAAACATACGAATCAAGTGAAAATACTGTAGTTTTGCTGCTGGATTTTTAGACAATTCAATTACTTTTGGTATCCTAAAAGTCAGATCGTATTCTGTATCTGTATTCGGTATGTTTGTTTCTGTTAATGATTCATACATCTGAGGTAGTCCATACATCTTATTGTATTCGGTATTGGTGATTGTTTTATCGTCAATAATCAGTTCTGGTAACTTATCCCATTCTTTATCCAGATAGAATGTCTCTGCACCTAATCGATGTTTGAATCCAAGCTTTGTCATGATCTTCAACCATGACGGATCTGCTATCTGGAAAAGACCCTTACCGCAGATCAATGGTTGTGAATGGATCCTTGTAAAATCGTTCGTATGAATCGCGTAATGTTTTATTATCTCATCTATGAATCTCTTTCCTAAACCTGTCCCTCGATGGTCTATCGTTTCTATAGCAAAGTTAGCTAACTGATTTAACGATTCTGGCTTGTACACGTGACAAGATGGCATATCAAACTTGTCGAACCATCTGTGTTCATTGTTTGCGTTGAGTGTCATGTTAAAGTCAACATCTTGTGATATTGTCGACACTTTTAGATTGTTGTATCTACTCGTAAAGAAGAACAGATTATCCTTGCTGTATGCGATTAGAGCTGTCCCGACAACCTCTGTATAGACATCATCTACTTTTTTAGACAGCACAAATCGATATCCGAATCTACCCCACAGCTCTCTTACACCATGAGGTGATACATACTCTAGTTGTGCTCTTTCACATATATGAGAGGGAATATGTCCGCCATAGATATTTTTCGCCTTATCTACAGAACGTGTCAGAACACTGGATACGGCTGTTGCAATAGCCGAATCGATCTGTGTGTCGACTATTCCTAGCTCGTACTGTATATTGTCTATATTGAATGTTATGTATGGATTTAAGGACTCGTTGATATCGACATGATGTCTGATGTATGAATTTCTAAGAGTTTTAATCTTAACAAAACGTTTGTGTGGATCCATATTGATGTATTTTAGTGTATTGTAATGACGCCGTTTGGTTTCGATGTATATTTCGAACAATTTAAATGACAGTCCATTGGTTAAGAATATCCTATCGGAGTTAGAATTAAACTCCAGAGTGTCTGATTCATACACTAAGGGAGGTTTGGTGATCGAGAATCGAACGTTTCCCGTAGTTTTGGCGACCTGTAAAACACGTTCCAGTTTGTAGATCTCTATCGGTTTGAGATGATGTTCAGAATACACTAATTTTTTATTAGTGTATGCGTAGTCTGAATCGAAAACTTTAGTTTCGGCGTTTATATCTATAACGATACGTCCATCCTCTGTGTCGTTTATTTGATCGATGTATCCATTTATCTCTGTGATCCTGGCGTTTGACAAGATGACCTTATCGACATTCAGTCCTAACAGTTCGATCTCATAGAGTGATGTGTGGTGAATGACACCTTGACAATCAAAATAAACTCGGATATCTCCATCTTTTTTGATTACGATGTGTTTGGGTGTACCTGTGAAGTTTTCAACATCGATGAATCTCCGAATGATGAAACTATGGGTGTTTGTATCGGTATCACAATCTCGGATGGTTTTAAGATTGTTTGTTACGATGAGTTGTTCCACTTTATGTATCAACCAATCACGGGCTTTATCGATGTTGGCTAACATTGTTGAACTATCTTTGACGATATCAATGAAGTTACCTCTAATGATCTTGGTTTTAATGTTCTCTAGATTCTTGACGGCTCTAATCTGTTGTCTTAGTATCGGAGGATAGAACTGATATCCTCTATCATGAACAATATCAAAGATGTACAGTTTGACTGCCAGATACAGATCAACATTGATTTTAGCCAGTTGTTCGTACTCAACTTTGATCCAGTTCTTGTTGGAAATCCATTCTTCTACGAGTTCTACAGGATTCTTGTTTAGGATCGAAAACAGGTATGTATCCTGTCTAGACATCACATAAGAATGCCCTAAATCATGAAAGGTCATCTCTCTTAAATCTAACATTATGCCTTCTGCCTGTTTGTGTATCAAATTAGACGGAATTAAAGGTTTGTGTCGTTTGGTTATTGGATCAAATTCGAACGTAAAATTTGGTATGTCCATTAAATGATTCATGTAGAGACAAACAGGTCTGATATCAATTAGGTATTCGTAATCAACATCCTCGAAAGTGAAGAATAGTTGTGTGTTGTTTCCGATATCGTACAGTTTATGCATAAATCCTTTTGTGAACTGTGTGTGGTAAGTATTGGTTAAAGTGTCATCATATATCCTCAAAACTTTGTACATAGTTTCGATGTATTCAATGACCAAATAATACACATCTTTGTTCGGCATCAAATCAAAAGCCAGTAGTTCATCTCCGAGACCACTCAGACTGTGCAATCGATCAACACAATCAATAAGATTGAAGTAGTTAGCATCGTATTGAAGGTTAATATTTTCTACTTTTTTGCCGTACATAAGTTCGTTATACAGAACATCGTACTTACGATTGATACTGTAGACAATCCTAACGATGATCTGTTTGTTGTATTTTGAGTAGAACTGATTGTTGTAGAAATTTTTGTACGTAGTTAGTTGATTGTTTCTCACATCATCAACGAACGACCCTTTGCATTTTGCGGTAGTAGATCTTTTGTTGGATATTTTGTACGGAGTACTGAAGGGTATGATCTTAGTAGAATATTTGGTGAACATAGGTGGTTTTATTTTTTAATATATGTCTATGTAGTAGCGGATTTAGAAATATTATTTTCAACTTTTAGTTAGTGGGTGTAACGTAATGAAAATGATAAGATGTGATCAATTTCATTATGAACATTCATTTGGTGGGGATTCGTTTCGCTAATGCTTACTACTCCAACTTTTTTGGAATCATAGAACAAAAAAATATGAAATCGATGACTATTGCGCATTTAATACTTTTATAGTAAATACAGCTTTTATTGGTATGATGAAAATCAATGGCATCGAGGCCGCGTTGTTTGATAAACGACTCAATCAGTTCATGTCGAATGATAAAAACAAATTGAGTTTTGATCAGATATCACTCGAAAGCGAAGATTCTTACATTAAAAAAATCTGTAACTCATGTATCGGTCCTGCCGAATCTGATCGTTCAAGAGAGGACCGTATATCAATGAAACGTTC
>Ga0302280_1003891_pt1 | contig 10533 bp, 15 predicted proteins | sample III_Fen_E1_1_FD_198771 | JGI IMG/M metagenome (GOLD analysis project Ga0302280, IMG submission 198771) | Peat permafrost microbial communities from Stordalen Mire near Abisko, Sweden - III_Fen_E1_1 | ecosystem: Environmental > Terrestrial > Soil > Wetlands > Permafrost | place: Sweden: Abisko...
ACCACTCACCGTGATTTTTAGAAAAGTAAATGTAGTCTTAAAACAAAGGCTGCTTTAATTTAAAAAGAAAACAAAAAAACTTATGAAGAAGGCAAGAGTAATTTTGTTGATTTAATTTACAGCTTGAAGTGTTCAGATTAAGGGGATCCTCTTCAATACAGTCCAGAACTTGTACCTGATTAGGAAATGCTGCTCTCATAGACAAAAGGTGACAAGATTAATTTCCTCAAATAGTGGTAAATGGCTAAACCATAAATAAAAAAAGAAGAAATTGAAATTCGACGAAAGGAAGTCATATGTTCTGAAAAAGAAACAAACAAATATATAAAACGTATGGAGACTGTGAGGACTGCAGAAGCGCATGCAGCCACTTCTCTTATCAACAACACACTTGAACTATTCAACTTTGATCTTAAGGAAGTAGACCTCGCTCTGTATCTCGACCAATTCGATTGGCAGAGAGTGTAAGTAATTAAGTTAGTAGCCACTGGTCTCCAGGATAGCCACTTCAATTAGTTGCTAAATTATCTGATAAACACAAAAGTGCACACTTTAATGATGCCAAGTAACTAACTTGAAGAAATCAGTTTAGATGCTCTAATTTATTTCACATAAATGAACTACAATCTGAAAACTGTATCTCTTCAAAAGAATAATATTCAAACGTTGAGCAGTAAAACTCGTAGCAAAATAAGTCTATTGAGGCGTAAGGGTGTAACTCTGTACATATGATTTGCATATTTTGAGTATATTTATCATGCAATATCATAGGCAAGCGTCAGGAATACGTAAAATATCTGTTTTTGCATCAGTTGATCTATGAATGGATCGTGCTAGTGGTTCTTTCTAGACTAATTCATATATTGTTCAATAGCTTTAATCAATTTAGTGCTCACTAAAGTCATGTTGTCAGTGGGAATACTGGCTCGGATAGACTCGATGATCTAACGGTTTGGTAGGAAGACAGTTATCTCTTCAGCTATAAAATTTTACATTTCCTGCAAAAACTGGTGAGCAAGTTAATTTTAAGCTTTAGTTGTTTATCTTTGCAGGACATCTCTTTTTCTAGTAGACCCCTCAAACTTGTCTGCTTTTTTATAAAAATTTGTTATTATTCTTTTCAATTTTTAAGATTTTGGGGGATGGGTTTTCTTCTTGGAACGGATTTTAATTTCTTCTTCATTAAGGTTGACAATGATTTTTCCTTACATTTTTTATTAGAAAAAAACATCATTGACTTCAAGCCAATCAGTATTTTTATTTATGCCGAGTATGGCAGTGAAGGGGGTTTATAGCAAATCCTCTTCAAAGACCATACTAACCACTGGATGAGGGTAGCTAAATGGTTTTATTAATGCTCCTACAAATAGGTAAATGAAAAAGGTTAACACATTTGCATTTTAGCAGAAGAAACAAAGAGACTCCTCCAGCATAATCATGCAATAGATATCGTACAAAATTTATTTGTCCATGAGTCTTAACATCTTGAATACCCATCCTCCTCCCAATTAGAAGCGTAAAGAAGCTTTATCTTGTAATTGTAGTTGCAATTTCTGCTCCCCAAATGCTAGAGGCAAATTGATTCCTTCTTTAATGGTGAAAGTCTTAAGGGTAGGAGCTAATTCATTAAGAATTTTTTATAACTCCGTGCTTACGTACTTGATGTCTAACTAATGAATTTATTGCCCTTTCCGAGAACGTTCCTCCATTCTTCGAATTTTGATCTGATCAATCAGTTTAATAAGCAGATCAGAAAAAAAATTGATGAATGGAAAATAACTCATTACGCACAATCGAAAACTGCTACGGAAGATAGAGGTATTGCCGTAGAGACTGCTCTCCATTGATCGATTACTATCTTTCGATTTCTTATCAATCAAATCCTGGGGAACCTAATCTTCGATGAGGGTGTAGGTGCGATCAGTGGCATTACCTAAATAGGGCTCAGGAGAATAGAGGTAGTCAGGAAAATCTAGAGCAATGCAGAAAAGTGACCTAAAGGGGTTAATTTGTTTACACAAAGGATTAGGTATTTTGGTTGCTTCTTAATATCCTTATTGGCACTGAAAGATAAATACAGTGCAATCTGTGTGTTTTAAGCTCTTGCGAAATATTACTCTATCAATTTACATCACTTTGTTCTTTTAACGAATCAGTTTGGAAGTTACTTGCTCAGGATAGAGGTAGTTTCCATAGGCCTACAGGCTTTAGTTTCGCCATGGAAAATATAATTGATGAACCACTGAATTTTTTGTGTTGTCACATAATGCTAATGCCTGCTAGTTAGGTCCGTATAAGCAGATTGCTTCAAAAAGATTCATTTATTTGAGTGTTTGAGCCACATCGATCACCTCTTCTTCCTTATAAACAATGATCGGATCAATCTGAGATAGGCGACTCTTAAGGTGGCTCTTTTTGACGAATTTGCTATTTAATCTCTGAGACCATATTTGAAGTTCTTCAGCCATTTGCTTACGACTTTTCTCAGAGTGACGATGGCAGACTCTGCATTTAGACTTTGGAGGTTAGATGGAGCTTCTCATGGAATCTAATTGCGGTTCATTTAATCTAAGGTTGGCTTCCTAAAGCTCTCTCTTAAGCTGTTGGTTTTCCTCCCCTAATTGAAAAAGTATGTACTCAAGCGTGCAACCTCAGCAGTAAGCTCTTACCATTCTTATTAAGTTCTCTACATTTAAGATTTAAATGATATTTATATGATTCCACCCAATGATAAATTAATAAAAGAACGAATTTGTAATAATATCTTAGTGAAATGCAGGAAACGCCAAAAGTGGAATACCTCTTCTGCTTACGAGGAGGTTATCATTACGGAGAGGTACTCAATATGGTTTGCCTCGAAAAGAAATGCAATGAACAACTCATGTGCTGTTGCGCCTGCATTTAAGAAAACCACAAATAGCACAAGTATTTCTTGCTAATTTAGTACGAAACCTCTTAGGCTCATCATGCTTGAAGCTTCAAAGGCGGCTGCTAACGTAAAGCCTACTAAATTCAATATTGACATTGCACTAGAATTAATTAATTCTAATCTCAAAGACTCACTCATGGTATATATGTTTAGATGCAGCACTTTGGCAAGTTTAAGCAGTCAGTTATAGATAGTTTATCAGCCATTGAAACATCCATAATTAATTTTTACTCTTATCTAACTTAACAAGTCAAACTTAAGAACACTGATCCAAAGAAAGAAATTGAAGCTGCATTTCAAGTCATCAAACTAGGCAACGTTGAACCGAAGGAGTACATACAATCTGTGAGGAAAATAGCTGAGTTGATTGGAGTTAAAAGTGATTCAGGCTAACTAAACTAGGATGATATAATAAACTCTCTTAGTATCTCTAATGATGATATGCGTAAACAACTACTTACCAGTTTTGAGGATATTAGCAAAAAGATTGATGGATACAACCTGAAACTTCAAGATGCTATAAAAGGAGCAACCATTTGGAAGCAAACTTCCTTCAAATTCAGTCCCATCTATAAGCATCCTGATATAAAAATAGTTTAAGATAATATAGTTAAGTCTTCCAATAGTTCTGGATATAAATTTGCTGTTATGGACCCACATCTAGAAACTGGATTAGGAGTAAAACACTTTGGCTTTAGAATCAAGGAATCCTCTTCCAATTGGGTCGCGGTGGGCATGTGTCACAAGAATGTTGTGGCCAACAAGAATTATGGTTTCAATTTTAGTTCCATTGGACATGGTGCTTATATGGTAAGTGCAAATGGAGGCAGCTGGAGTCACACCAAAGTTGAACAAAACAACAGTGTTAAGGTAATTGTCTAATAATTTAGGCATTTAAGTTCACAAAGGGTGATATCATAGGAATTAAAGTTAACTTCTCAGATAAATCAATAATTTTCAAAAAAAATTTGGAGACTTATTCTTTGACATTTGAGACCATCGTCAACGACGAGCTTCGTCCTTGTGCTCTATTTTATTATCTTAATGATGAAATAGAGTTCCTTCCCAATTATCAAGGTTGATGATTGTAGATTGAATGGTACATTTGACTTTCAAAGATATCATAATAATTAAATATTAACAAGGATATCCTTTAGAAGTTATAACTGAATATTAGTCATAATAGTCATTTATTGCTCATTTTAATATTATTGGATATCATTGAAAGTCAGTAGATAATTTTTAATCCACCTACGAAGCAGTATTTCTCATTATCATAGAGAAAAGCTAGAATTCCACGTTCATTCTCGCGCCATACTCCCATCAATTTATATGCGAGTTCCATTACAGAATCACTAATTATAGGACTGCTCACTTTAAGAACTTTGCAAGCCAGAAAGTATGCAGCTTCAGCCAAATCACTCTCTGAAGCATCTTCCCAAAGACAAAGTAAGCTCATTTCAAGTAGAAAAATTATCAAAGAACTAAATTTTTTAGCGTTAATTGTGCGGTGATTACTGTCATAACTATTGGCTATGACATTATCAATTTCCTCTTGCTGCAACCCGTAAAAGGTGAAACGGGTGGGAAAAGTGAGTTTAAAGTGAGTCATTCTTAAAATCTTGTCTTCCATAGTTATCAAATCTTGCCGTGAATAAGAGTTAGCTGAGTATTATAAAAACTTGCTTAGTGCCTCTGGATAGATTTCCTCATATTTACAAGCAATAAAAAGGGCGGTTGTGGCTAATAGTTGTAAATTTTGAGTTGTTACTTCCCTATCAACACTAAGCATTTGATCCAATAGATACACTGCAATAAAAATAGTTTCCCTTTTTATATTAGTGCGATGTGATATTTCGAGCATCCACTACACTGATATTTTTCTCATCACTTCAGTGATAACTGGAGACCGAATTCTACACGATCGAGAAGTCTATTGTTGTCTTAGATATGATTTAATTGAAGATTAGGGGCTGTTGCTATTGGTTTGCTGAGTTGAATTGCACGACTGTAAAAGAAGTTTGGAGGTGGATGGATTGCGGCTAAGTGATTGCCTCGTTGTCACAATGTTTTTGACATCACGCAAGGGTTTAGTGTTGTTTGATTGGTTGCGAAGCATCAAGCGATCCTTACTGACAAATGTAGCTGGTTTTTTAAACATCTGATTTAATTTAAATTAATTGATAACCGGCGCATATTATCAGCCCTTGATTTAAGATACAAAGAAAATATATTAGTAATTATCATTTAATTCGCGATTTACTGACTGACTTTTTCATCTTCTATTTCACCATATTCCGTAATTTATCGAGCTCAACTACTAATCCACGTAGATATTACTCTTCATGATGATCTTTTTTGCAGGGATGAATTATCTTTGGCTTGCTTAAACTATTTTTGAGTTAGACTTCGATATATCCTTTTCGAGCCCTTTGGGCATTTCGAAAAGAATCCTTCAGGAGTTCCACTTATTTTTTCACCTTATTAGTCTCAGATGTTTTGTTTTCATGTATTTTTTTTAATCTTAGCAACTCCCTTTCCAATTAATTCTATTCCTCAATGATCTTTTTGGCTTCAAGTTGCTGCCTTTTTAAGATTTATTATAGTTCCTCCTCTAGTTGACAGTTTATCTTGTAAAGATGTAATTTTTCTTCATGTTCAATTTGTATTTAGCTTTATAGTTGACTGATGCGTTCCTCCTTTAGCTTTAACTTTTTACGTACTAACGTCTCAATAGCCTCTACTTCCGATAATAGCTGTCCCATTTCGCTTGTCTTTTCTAGTTTTGGTACATCTCCCTCTTATAAGCGACTAGCTGAAGGTGGATACCAATTTCTTTGAGGAGTCGTTGTATTGAGTTCCTACACATTCATAGGATTATTGATGACTTTGGGAAAGAGTTTAAAAGTTGATTTGGGTTTAATTGGTTCCTGAATTAACTCACTTTGATTTTAGCTATTGAGAAGGTGCTCCTCAGTTTTTTTGCGACCAAAATAGCCATTCATTTTGTTTTCCAATTGGTCTAGTAATTCATTTGTTTTACCAATCTTGCCCATTCTACCTAAAAATCCCTTCCGTTCCTCCATAACTATTTAATTCATCTCATTATAACCTAACTGTGATATGCCCAAAATCATTAGCCATTTGAACCTAATATGAGTATTAATTCAAACTATATCCAAATTAGCATTGCCGCTTCGGTGATTGGTAGTGATGATATAAATAATAGTAACATACATAAAGACTATAATTTACCATTATTAAGATATAATAATTCGTTAAAATGTAAATCAAGCTGGGAAAACCTCTCAACAAGATTGGTCACTTACTTGCTCCTAGCGATCAGCAACCCACACCTAAAAGATCTGTCTCTCGTACTAGACCTCATCCTAAGGGTCCCGACAGACAAATTTCAAAAGAAAATCAACCCCTTATCAGCAATATGGCTCCTAGGTCGCCAGCTCGATCTGCTTCAAAGACAACCCTCAAATCAAAAGATAATTCTTTTTCTATAATTTCTAACAGATCAAGACCAATAAGCAAGAGGACAACAAACCCTACCCCAAGCATCCGCCAATGCTAAAATCATTAACATGAGCTTGGTAGTTTTAATATTCAAATTGAGGGAGAAAAGTTATATTACTGCTAAAAGTGTGCCTACAAACTGAAAAATCAAGGTTTTCCTGTTAAAAAATAACCAGAAATATCTATTGGAAGTTTCCGTGAACAAAGCTAAGAAATAAGTATGAGTTATGCTCATCTTAAAGGAAACCCTCAGTTTTAAACATTAAAAATACTGTTAGGCGAAATCTATACTGTTTAAGGAAAAATTCAAGTAAGTGAAAGTAGTTCTGTTGAAATTTAGGACCTATTCAATTCCAAAATTAATTAAATTGAAACATTTTATCAAAGAATTTAATAACTGATATGTGAGAGTAGATAAAAAAATATTTGTGTCCTTCGGTAACTCAAAGAAGTGTGGAAATGTCGGGATATTCAAGAAAAGGGTAAAGACAATCCGCTAGAAGTTCTAAAAGATATGAAGTTAGATATTGAAGGAAACATCGAACAAATCGTTGGAGAAGTTGAATAAGAAACATTCAAAGTATGTGTAGATGACTACCGCGAAAGATTATAGTACTTAACTTCAAAATCCTAGTCGAGACTTTTTGAGGTAGATAAAACTAAGATTAGCTTATTGAAGAAAATGGAGGAAGAATTAAATTTATTTGAGTCCAGCTTTGCACAAATCAAAAGGACTTACCTAAAATAGTGTGACCAAAACGTAATTACATCCGAATGTGAAGTTAATTACGACTGTGGAGAAAAGGATTTGGCCAAAGGCTCCTTCCATAATCAGATTAATGGCGAAAAGGAGAAAACCAGAAAAAAAATAATGAGCAGGAAATGATCCTTCTTATTTTAATTATTTTAACAAGATGATATGATTGAATTAGAGTAGAATCACTTAAACGCTCATGGGGACTAATATACTCTAAGAAAAGTTGGAAATCTCGGCTTTCCAGATTATTTATTAATTTATTGGTATTTAAAAGTAATTTTGGTTCCTATTGAAGGAGGATTTTGTCTAAGTTAGTCATTCAACCCGCTTCCAACCTAGAATTCGATTCCTTTCACATTTCTCACTCGCAAAGATCCCACCCATCCAGTGCACCTTCCTGTTCCAGCAGTATATCCTATTATTTAAGCCTCATCATCGTGAAAAGTTTTAACTTTCTGCAAATTTTTTGATCTCTTATTTTCATAAAGAGCACTCGGCTAGCGAAGCATAATCCCCTAACCCCCGACTTTATTAACTTTTTCGAGTTCAGTAAATAAGTCTGGGAATCCGAGGCAAGGCCTATGGGCATGGCATTTAAGAAAAGGATTTTCGATCTTTGCTAATTACTATTTGAGTATTTATATCCTTTTTTTAAAGGGTTATTCTAAACCTGGAGCGTCAAACACCAAATATTTTAAATTTTGCCACTCAGTCGTTATGGGAATATTTTTTTTAACTGCAGAAAGGGTTTGAGAAAATTTTCCTCTTCCAATAAACAGCTCACCATCAAGTTGACTTCTTGGCCAATTTTTAGTAAAAAAATTGGGGAAATTAAATTTGTTGCCGTTTCTAGAAAACATTTCAGTTCCAGTCCAAAGACATCGAACTCCATCTAATTTTTAGCTCATAATCCAATCTGTTGGATCATTGTTTTACCTATAATTTTCAGCTAGCAGACATTTAATACAGTGATCTATTGGAGGACCCAAAAAAGGATTTGGAGCATAAATATTTTCTCCATCTCCTTCGCTATTTAAGCCAGAGTTATTCCACATGGCGCTATCTGTCATATTAGTCAACGATTTATCGCCACCCAAAGGATTAGGCACTTGACCAATATCGTTTTTTCTTGTTGTGGTTTTAGACCCCTGCTCAATATAGTTCGATGTGACCATTGGCTTAAAGCCTTCACGACCATACCATTATTCTTCAGCGTGCACATGATTAACGGCCGCACTATAGGTTTTAAAATGTTGTATCTGTGAAGATTCCTGTTCGCCAAGTCTCTTGACGACTTTAAGTTGATTGCCAACTATATGCATTTCTACTATTTCGTCATCTTTCTGCCAGCCTTTCCATAATTTTTTGTTAGCATCCCGAAGAGGAATGGCCTGGCTTCTATCTTTTGAACGAATCTATTTGATACACTCTGATTTTTGTTGCTCATATTTTTAATCACGAGTTTCTTAGATCGATTCATCTATCTTCTTTCGTTTAATTGGTCGAGCCATTTTTTTTTCAGAAGGGTCTGGCTATACTTTAGGCGCGGTTGCTGAAAAATAACCTTTTCCAATTTTAGCTGCAATTTTAGTAATAACAGTGGCTTTTGCCAGCGTTTCAGACTAATAGTTTTTGTTTACCTCGATAATTTTATGCTACTCATCTTTTCTCAAAACTCCTGCCCTATAATTGACATCTCCTTTGCTAATAGCAACTTCCCAAAATTTGTTCTTAGGGCTGTTTAAGTAAATTTTGGTCGTAAGATCAAATTGATATCCTTTGATAACTTCAGACATTTTTAAGTTGCCATGCCATCTGTAATTATATAGACTAAAGCTTAATTTTTTAGATATGCAGTCAACAGTACAAACCAACTGTGATCGATTATTTTAAAACGATTTTAATATTGATCAAATAGTTTAGATTTATATAATTGTTATTTGATTAATGAAAATATTGGTAAAGTTTGCCCCCTCAATCGGACTTCCTGATATTTAGAAAGATGTGAGTCCCAATGATCCAGTGTAAAATCTTGAAGTATATCTTTTCCTAGCTAGATCATCATTTCCCTCAGTTACTAAAAGATGAATGAATGCAAACTATATTATAATGGCAAGCCCCTCAATGATAAAAATAAACCACTTCGAGAAATATTACAAACTGATGGAGGCTGCAATGTAGTGACTGTCGATAGAAAAAGCGAATTGTAGGCCTACGCATAGCAAGCTGGCTCTTTTGTTGAATTATTTCAGCGTTATCCAACCTATTTCGCAGGAGGAGTTGTGGTATTAATATTCATAATTCTGTACGTCATGGGTGGATGATAAATCAATAATTTATGCTAATCTTCTTCAATTCAACTTTTTGCTAATAGTTCATTAGTGAAATAAAAATAATATCTCATGTTTTCCTCAAAAAAACAGAAATATATTTATTCAGATTTCATGTTTTTTTATTTCTCATTAAACAAGAGGATTGAGTTATATATTTTTAAATGTAAGTTAAAAATTTAGAATAAGAGGGGTGGAGTAAACTCGGAAAAAATCTCACTATAATCATTCCCATAATATTCCTAATAATTGCAATAGTTCTAAACACCATACAAAGAGAGTCTCTGTTTATCATGGGAGTAAACGACATTTATAATATGCAAAGTAACTAAAATTCAGCCTGGAATGCAATAGAAAATTTATTCTCGCTCCTCGGCAACCCTTATGTTGTAGTTCCAATAATTGGATTTTAATACCTTCTTTGCAAAAGAAAATTTTTAGCATTTGTTAATCTCATTTACATTATGGGAGGACTTTACTTCATGGCTGTATTTAAGCAGATCTATCAATAAGCTAGACCTTTTTGGTACAGCACCGACATAAAAGCTCTTGGCTGGTTTTGTCCAACCGATTTTGGCAATCCTAGTGGGCATTCTTTTATTATCATCGCATTATATGAACCACTTTTTAGCGATTTTATTGGGGCAGGGACAAAGAAAATTCCAATTATACTGTGGATTATCGTCACACCTTTAGTCATGGTTTCTAGAATGTATGTTGGAGATCATAGTTTGGATCAAATCATTTTTGGAGCATTCTTAGGCATTACTTTTCTTGTAATCTATCGATTTAAATTGCAATAAATTTTATATAGAGTGGTAACAAATCTGATTAAACAGTAATACAAGCAATTTTATTTCATTTGTAATACAATTGCTTTAATTTTATGTCTTCTAATTCCTATTCTGACCTATTAATTAAACCTTCAAAATCGACCAATCACTCAAAGCTACATAGATAATCTTAATCAAGATTGCAGCAAATCAGTGACT
>Ga0302280_1003894_pt1 | contig 10525 bp, 11 predicted proteins | sample III_Fen_E1_1_FD_198771 | JGI IMG/M metagenome (GOLD analysis project Ga0302280, IMG submission 198771) | Peat permafrost microbial communities from Stordalen Mire near Abisko, Sweden - III_Fen_E1_1 | ecosystem: Environmental > Terrestrial > Soil > Wetlands > Permafrost | place: Sweden: Abisko...
AAATAGCGTAGTATTTGATACCATTACTTTTAAGGGAACTCTAAACTCATTTCGATTGAGAACTGTGAGGGGGCCAATTGCATCGGTGCATTGCAGAGGGTGATTTAGACCATGTTCGGATTGGTGATATTTCTCTGCTTTTTATTAATAACGAGCAACTATTTCTTAGTATTTTGGAGGATATATGGGTTTGTAGCATTTTCCATAGATATTGTAAATATTGGCTCCCGATTTAGCAAAGTTATCAAAAAGCGTTTTTTGGAAGTCGATGCAGTCCGTGGAGCTCTCACTTTATGTGCACTTGTTCACATATTTAAAATATTGGTCTTCTTCGATGAAGCCTCGCGAATATAAATATTTAGTTGTAAATCGGGAGAAATATGTATTGGTAGAACATTCATGGGGAGCAGTGCAAGCATTTCCGATTAGAATTCCCCGAAGGTTTATTCTCATTTCTTGCAGACCTTCATTGAAGTTTAAAATCTAGACAGCTAGACGAGGTATATATATGCCTGCATAACTCTCTCCTGCGATGTAAAAATCGTTTCCTTTATAAGTGGGGTACCGATCAAAAAATATCTGTAGGGCCTTGAGGTTGTCCTTGGCCACTGATGTGTCATTAGCGATTAAATACTTTTCAGAAGCTGTTGAAAAGCCGACTCCTCCTGGACTTTCAAGGTAAAGAATATTTGCATGGTTATTCCAGGAGTTAGGATTGATATACATCTGTGAGGAGTCTTCCTCTTTGAAATAGAAAGGCCCGTTTTAGGTGAAAAAACCAGTGAGGGATGAACAGCCTGGACCGCCATTCAGCCATAAAATAAGTGGATCGTTCTTGTAGTCATCCTGACTGTATTAGATGATCCTTACCTTTAAGCGAAAATATAGTAGAATGCCTGATTAAAGGTCGTGATATTGAGATATCCTGCCCTGATATTATGACTATACTCCGGGAAAACAGTGATTTTGCTGAGGTCGATGATATCGTCATCATCACCTTCATCACATTTGACTGGGAAAATAGCCACTAAGGTGAGGGTTATTAGGAATAGAATATGTCTAATGCTCAGCATTATTATATGACGAGTATCATATATTGTATATCTACTAAACCATTAAAAAATATAAACCACAATTATTTTAGCATCATATCTATCAAGACTCTGGGATCAAGGGGGCTTTCTCCTATAAATTAACAGCTTAGGTGTCCTTCTTTGTCTATTTTACAATCAGCATAGATGTTCCTCCTGCCAAATTCAAAAATCCACCTACAAAAATAGCTTTAAAATTGAGAAATTGGGCCAGAGTTACCAAAAAGGGGGCTCCCATGTTACCCAAGTTGGACATGGCCTCAGATATACCCAATCCAGTCGACCGAATTTAAGTGGGAAATGTTTCAGAAGAAATCAAACTGAAAAGAGCAAATCCAACTGTGTTGAAGAGTCTGCTGACTCCAATAAGCAAAAGATCAACAATTTGGTTATCAGAAAACTCTACCAAAATTCCAAATCCTCCTGAAAGTATCATGAGCACAATAATCCAAAATTTTCGTTTCATACGGTGGCAGAAGAAGTTGGTAAAGAAGCAACTGCAAAACTCAAGACAGCCGATGACAAGCATATTGACTTCGAATCTGTATCCATAGTCATCAACTGAATATTGGATAGTGTAATAAAAGCCATTATTGCAAGCCTGCGCGAAACTCAAGACTATCAGGGGGATCAGATACTTGGCTTTGATGAAAGTGTCTTGAATACGCAAAGTTTATTTTGTTTCTTCAGGTACCTATCCAATTGATTGAAGAGGCGGTTGACCATTGAATTTGGCAATTTTGTTAAGAGCCACAAGACATTAGGCATATCTCTTCTGTGCGTATAAAAATTATGGAGTTTACACGAGGAAAAAAGACATGGCAATTAAGATGGTGAGCGGCAAAATGAAAATGAAAGTGCAAATATAAAGCCAATCGTGTATGAACGTTATTATGGGATACAGCATGATCTCTCCTAATGCCCTGTATTATCAACACCTTACCAGAAGGAGTAGGTCATTATTAGACTACGCTGCCGCCAAATGTCAGAATTAATTTCACTCAAGTAGGAGTATGAAACCATCGACAACGAGTAGCCTCCAAAGCCCATCATGATAATGCCTAGATAGATGATCGGGTATATGATATAATAAGCGCCCAACGTTAAAGCTGAGTTATATTTCATTTACCTATTGACCCCACTGCGGAAATCATCAGCGTTGATACGATGATTAGCTTTCTGCCTAATTTGTCTGCCAATATCGAAAGTAGAATTAATCCAGTAACACTACCAACAAACTAGGCAGATATAATGGACTGTCGAGTGAAGAGTTACCCGCAGTATAGATGAGCGTGATTAGTAATTGTATCGATCTGATCGATAGTGCACTGATCGATAATGTTGCAGGCATCGACTTCCTTGACATTATTCTGCGATCCACAATGAAAGGTAGGAGTAATGAGCAAATAGCTCGGAAGGAATACAGTCAAAGATATAAAGAGCCACTTGGTGCAGACAAAGATAATACAATAAATTTGATACTTGCCTTGACTGCCCGCTGCAGCCAGCAGTTTTTATGTTTGCATTATATCTTGTTATCAATTACAGTTTAATGAACTATACATATATTTTGGGATGCACAATTTTCAAAACAATTGTGAGTAATAGACCATCAATAATCATTGAATGTTTAGGAAGGGTCATGCAATTCTATAAACCGGTACTACGACTTAACCCAATCTTTGAACTGTACTGTAATCCAGCCCTACTCCTTTTTTGATTTTATCGTTTCTACGATCCTTTTAAATTCCTTGTAGTCTTGTTCTTCCTTAATTCCTAGTTCGCTGGCAACAATGCTTATATCAAAATCGTAATATCTGAACATATTGACGCCGATGTTTGACACATAATTCAGTATCTCTCTGTACTGTTTGCCATAGTCGAATCCTAACTTTATTGTTGCTATCAGGAACATATTTTTCAGAGAGTTTGGTTCCAAAATTAAGTTGAAGTTCTCGATCATATTGGCGCGGTGGATGTACTGCCTGTTATCATCAATAAATTTATAAAAGTTGTTGATGATTCGCAGTTCAGCTTACAAAATGGAGGACGAGCACTCAGTTGGATCAATTTTCTTGGTGTATTAAAAATGTTTATTATTGGTCAACTTATGCATAATTTTCTACACAAGAAAGTTGATAAGCTTACCAATTTCCAAATCTGAATTGTTGAGCCATGGCTCTAATGCCTCGATGAAGACATCCTCTAACACTTGATAAAAAGAACCAGTCAGCTCCGGATATTGAGAGATGCTATCGATCATAAAAACTAAGTTTTTAAGAAACAGTTTGACAAAGGTTTTATAGTGAAAGTCGATATATCGATCGAGTAGGCATATATTAATATGCTTTTGTTTGACTAGGACAGTAAAAATGCGATAAAATTACAAACAGAGCTCTTCGCCTTCGTCAGTTTATCCGTATTTGTTTAAAAGGACATTCCAGCAGGGCATCATATACTAAATGAGTTGATATGCTCGCTTGATGATCTTTCCACTGTCGAATCTTCTACCTTTATTATTAATGAGTTAGTAGTTGAGATTAAGCAAATCTTTAAGATAGGACATGTGGCAGCCAAGACCAGAGAATAGATATTCAATAAGAACCTTCACATTGACTTCCTTCATGAGTCTATTGATGAAATAATTATAGATTGAATCGGTTTAAATGCTTTGACAGATCCCAGTCAAGTCGTACATTATCTTAAGATAATTATTTTATTAGATGGACTGCTTCACTAAATTAATTGTATTACGAATATTGCCACGGTATGAATCCAGTAAATCGTCGAAACTCAATGCTGTCATTGATTTGTAAAGCAGGACTCGCCATTTAATTGACGTCTGGTCCAAACTCAACTTACTCAGATTGGTAAATAACTGAAGCATGTCCTTGTAAATCTGTGTGTCCTTGAAATACTCCCTTTGCATCGCCATTTTGGTTCGAATTATTATGTCATAGAGTAATTGAAATATATACTCTATATTTTAGAATTGCACGCAAGTAATGAAATTGCTGATCACTCCGAGACAGAAGTTTATGAAATCCTCATCTTTTGTGTTTTGACGAAGCCGTTTCATTTTAGTGTAGAGAAAGTAAGAAATTGTGGGAGCAACATGCACTTAGTCAATGCATTCGTGACCTGTAAGTTTGCTGATGCAGTTGAAGGTCAGTCTTTCAATAAATAAGATGATGGCATGGTTGAGGTATTGACATTTTCTATCGGTGTAGCTTTCAATATAGGCAACAGTTTCAGTAAGAATTTCTCCAAAAAGAGAAAGTTCCTATCTATCGGCTACCTCTTCATCAATTAAGTGTCTTTTGCCCCTGAGGATATCATCTCCAAAGATGCTTTCCTCAAAATACTTTGAATCCTCATTGATCATTTCAAGTAACATAAACAGCAGATTTGCGATTTGCTGTTCGTAGCCTGAGTGATGATAAACATGCTCACATATTTCCCAGATTCTTTGAAATGCATGCTTATAGCTGGCAGTCATAATAATCTTGATGTCACTGAAAAATCTTTTGATTGGTTCCTTCATTTCCTAAAGATTGTTAAAAGTTTGATCGCCCATAATAATCTGTTGGTACTCTACGATAAAATACCTTAAAAATTTATCAGTAAACTCAATGCATTTTTCTTCAAATATTTGATAGTATGACACCATTTTGTTGATCTTGAAGTATTCGATGAGTTCTTTCATGAGTTCTATTGAGGAGAGCAAAAGCTGGTTTTGACAGTTAAGATTTTCCTTTTAAAAATCAAGTACGAAAACAGGCAATTCTTTGATAAAGACTATCCAATTGATATAAATCTCATTCATCTCCTTGTTGGCGGTAAATAGGGTTTACATCTCCCTCAAATTAAACGCAGTTAAAATTTTAATGTTGCAGTCGATGATCTGAACGGCAGTCTTTTTATTTTTTATCTAACTGTTCTTCCAGATGCACAGCAGGTGATACACTCCTTTGAGGTTTGTGGTCATAAACTTCTCCTTGATGTGAGTAATAAAGTAGGTGGTTTTGGCCATCAGGACCTTGTTAAGGCAATTGAGGCAAATGGAAAGATAGTTATGCTCATTAATTTTCATCAACTTGCTGATGATGTTGTACAGTGCCTATAGGAACTCTTTATTAATGATCTTCTTCACCAAGTTGTCGGGAAAACTAATTTTGCAGTCGTCATAGATATCGCCATCGAATTCTTTGTAGCAAATGTTGTAGCGAAATGCAATCACCTCTTATAACAGTTTAAAGATGATGAAAGTAAACTTGTTGAACTGGCTCCACAACAGGAGCTACGACTTGTCAGACTGATACTGTCCCTCAGTTAGATACATGTTATCTTGCAACACCGCCAGTTCATTAACTTCCATCGCCTACTCGAAGTTCATAAAATATGGGATGAGACATTAGATAATAAGTGGAATTATGCTGTCTTGAAAGTTGTTGGACATTGTTTTGTATTCTATAAAAGGAATTTTGTCATCGATGAAAGAAACACTATCGATAAAGTAGTAGAATAGATAGAGTCGATAATGAGCAGTCACATTAGGATTGACCAGCCATTAGATAATTTGCTTTTAATTTAACTTCGACCTAAAAAAATGCTTCAAGCAGATACCTAAAAAGTTGCCCATGGTCGACTCAACATGTTTTTCAAGTTTTTAGTGATTTTCCTTAGCAAAGGTACCATTGGGTTGAAACCACTTCATGAGGATGCTACTAATTTTGTCCATAGTTCGAAACAAATCAGCAGCAACTGACACGTTTTCTTTTAGCACCAGTGTGAAAGCGAAGATGGCTTGCTGGGAATGATTTTACAGAAACCACTAATAGTATTCGATGCGTAGCTGCATTACAAACTCCGACCACTTTTGCTGCGCAGGGATGCGAATCTAGAATAGATGGTTGAGTACTGTCTGGTCGACTGCCTGGCAGGCGGCAAAGGCCAGTTCTTAAATAAATTGAGAGGAGACTTGCATCATTGGAATTGACTTTGAGTCAAATAATAACAATCTAATAATCCAGTTATATGAAATTGATCACATCAAAGTTGATCCTTTCTAATTATATTTCTTTTATGAAGAGGGAACGCCAACTCAGTGACGAATCCGACAACGACGAGGGCAATAAGAAAATTGTTAAACTTGATTGCCAGATGCCCAAGAAAAAGGATTATCGCATGAGGGCTCACATCAATCCATTGAATACCACGCCATTTCCTTTCCCACCTCATCATACCTTTGTTGACTGGAAAGCTCACTTTCCCCTTAAATTTGGAGGCAGCCAAGAAGACAATCAAAAACCTTGCTGCAACACTGTTGAACATCCCTCATTTTACTAACAACCGAGAAACTACAGTCTTAACGGCAAAAATGTATCAGTTCTTGATATTGGATGTGGCTATGGAGGCCTACTTTTTGGTCTGGCTCCTCTTTTTCCTGATAAACTGCTGTTAGGGTTGGAAATCAGAGATAAACTGGCTAATTTTGTAGCTTAAAAAATCAGAGGGTATCGCATTAAATAACCCAATGCCTATGACCATATTGGAGTAGTGAGAACAAACACAATGAGGCACCTCTGTCAATATTTTGCGAAATAAAGTTTATAAAAGATATTTATTTGCTTTCCTGACCCCCACTTCAAAGCCAAAAACTATCGAAGGAGGATAATAAATACAGGTTTTCTATCAGAATACGCCTTCTTACTGAAGCCCAAGGGAAGATTGTACTGCATTACTGATGTTCTATAACTTCACGAATGGCATCTGTAGCATTTGAGACAACATTAAATGTTTCAGGAAGTCAAAGATGAAAATGATCCTTGTGTGAAAGTCATGGTCAATAAAACAGAGGAGGGTCAAAAAGTGTAAAGAAATAAGGGAGATAAATACTGGGCTATTTTTGAGAGAAAATAATTTGAATGATATGTGATTATTGCTCATTATTTATACCTAAATCAATCAGCATCGCCCATATCCTCATCGTCATCGTCGATAACTTCTTACACCTGTTCATCTTTAATCATTTCCTTGATGTGCTTATCAGTATCGCCAACCACGTAGGGCTTTATTATGATTCAAGTACCTGCTTGTCCAGAACAAAGTCTCCTTTAAATGATAGGGCTGTTTTCTAAATTGCTTAGAGAGTAGTGTTTAATGCATCCTTACCAGCTTATACTGTGGCTGAGGACACTTCACAAGTGTATTTTGGTGCACCAATAATAAAGATTTTGACTTAATAGCCTTTTCCCTTTGCTGCTTCAATGCCTGCTTGCAATGCTCTTTTAATAGCACTGATTCCCTAAAAAGACCTGCAAGAAACACTGAAGTTACTCATAGTCTTGATAACTGGCCTTTTGAACCTTCGTTTGAGTTCATCCAGCAAACTATTTTTAATTTTTTAGTCAGTAATATTGAGTTCCTTGAGCTTTTCCTAGCTTCTGAGTTAAATAGCAGTTACGCCATTGCTTGTTTTAGTAAATTGAGGGGATGATCATGCTTGAATTGCTTATAAATGGGCCAGATATAATTCTGATAGAGCTGTAAGATAGGCACCTTGCAAGCTTATGCAATGTGGATCAATATGGAGTGCAGCTGTGTCGAGTTAGCATATTTTTCCTCCCCCTATTTCTAATCCTCAATATTAACTCGTTTTTTTGATAGATCGATATAACCTTAATATAAATGTGCATACCTTTTTCCTTATCAACTCGGACCACAGTTAGGATTTCTTTCTTGCCGACTTTCATGGCTCGATGGATGGCCTTTCTCATTGTAGTGGTGTACTAATTGATGGGCATCATTCCAATTTTGTTATTGTACTCCAAGAGGGCGACATAGCAACCATTCTCTTCTGACTTTTCAGATTGCCCCTACATGACTTGAGAAAGTACCTGGACCAGTTATCCCTCAACTGGAAACTAATTTTCGTAAAATCTCATGCGATACTGTTAGGCAATGAGAGCGTTCTTATGTTTTTCGTCTTCCATAATGGTGATAGTTGATGATACGAGATTAAATAATTATTAAAATAATCACCCTTAATTACAAACTTCCCCTCTTTTACACAAACTCCTTAATGTCTTAATTATTTGAGATGCACTAAAAAACTATTTCCCTATAATTCATTATCTATTTTATAAACATGGGCAACAACTAAACAAAAGACGAGGGCGCATCTCCCATCGATCGAGTCTAAAAAATGGCAGAATTGACAGATACGCTCAGCGGGGAAGAGTCTGTTTGGGAGTAGAGCTTTGAATACCACAACTGCTGTGGAATTCAATATCATAAGATCATCCGGAGTATTCCTTTTTTCATACAGAAAAGATCATTTGGGAAAACAGTTTTCTCAGAAACTGCCAGGAAATTAAAAACGAGTTTGAATGGGCCAAGGACATGATCGAGCTGGTCAACAACTGCGAACTTTCCAAAACCAAATACTTCAGATAGATGGAAAGCATCAAAGCCACCATCGCAGTAGAGGAACCAAACAAAACCTAAGTTTTAAACTCTCCAGCGGAAGTCTAAAATTTTAAGAAAAACCTAAAAAAATCAGTACTGCTGTCGTTCAGCCACACTCCTAAATTTTTGCAATAGCCAACTCCCAGCAAAATAACAAGTGCAATTAATTTAAGTGCCCACAATAGTAAAATATAGTTCGAACGATTTTCAAAAAATTCGATCCTTTCCAAAAACCCTGTGAACGGAACCGCAGGGATAAAAATTGAAAAAACGGCAAGTGTATCTTCTTGCAGGAGCATGCTGAAGAAATCTATACTGTCATTTGTGGATGATACCATCTCATCTGTTTTGGGGAACGAGAGATAAATTTCAAAACAAACTGCTAAGGAGCTGGAGATCTTTCTTACATTTACTATGATTTTGGAGAGGCATCTGTCGGATATCAACTGCATGCTCGGAAGGATCAAGAGGCTATTTACTGTGTTCATAGAAAAGAACTACAGAGATCCAGTGTCAACGGGCTGCCACATCGACGAACTTGTGGACAACATCAAGCAGTTTATCATGATTTTGAAGGAGTCAGTCTACGACTATTATCACCTCAGTTCTTTTGCATAGGGATAGGAGAACGTTAACCTGTTTATTTCCAATTAATAAAATGTGGTAAGTGCAGTGACTGCTCTGCTTTTCAGGGACTCAACTTTTAATGGCATCATTTTCAATTCCGTCGCTTGGTATAATAAGAATAGGGAGGAAAGGTTTGAGAAAATATTGAATTACTTAAAAAACAGCACCCCAGAAAAGTTTATGATAAAAGACAAATTCTGTCTCAATCATCGAACCATCAGGAGCTACCTCAGCGACCTGAGTGCTGAAAGTGGTGAACAAAAAATTGATAATATTGAGATCAACGATGTTATGGTATAAAATATGCAGCCATATAGGAGCTGCATGAACCACCTCTCAGACCTGGCTAAATCGAAGTCTCCCATCAATAAGATGAAAGCTATTATGGCTTGCTCAGAGGGAATTACTCATTAAATCGAAAGATTTTACGATTTGAACGGTCTGCGCAAGGAAAGATGGATGCTTGATGCTGACCAAGTTCTATCTATCTTCTGCTACATTCTAGTAGGAGCAAGAGTAGAGCATTTGCACACACATTTATTCATATTGGACAACTTTGCAACAAATCATCAAATGATTTCGATGGCGGGATACTACCTCTCTGTCATGAACTGCGCTGTGTAACAGATTGAAAATGAGTTTGGCCGGTAAATTGATAAATAATAACTTTGAATGATGTGCAAATGATATTTTTCTCAATATTGTGGTTGGCGTGTTACTGAATTGAGCAATACTGCCAATGATGTTGGAATATAATCTGGTATATTGAGAAACTATTATAATTTTTGGGTATAATAATTCGAGGATGATCAACAAAGGTCCATTTCTTGATTAGAAATGCGACAATTGTGGCAGCTACCTCCTTGATCGCATCGGGTCCGAGTATTTTTGCAAATCCTGTGAAACCATGAACCGCAATTACCAGGAGGAACTAAGGGTAGTTCCGGCCAAATACTAATCCAATTCTAAGAATAAACGATAACTGTAAAAATAGCGAAAACTTAATACCCTTATCCGAGAGTTTACTGATAAATACAGGGATATATCCAGTCCGGACGAGATGAAAGTTTACAGAGACCGACTCACAGCAATAAAAGATCTGACTCCTAAAAAGAAGGGGTCTCGTTAGGCTGCAGGTGTTGTGATATACTTTGGTATGTTGGAGTAAATCAAGCTGAATACTAAGGAATTTTGTAAAAATAACAACCTTTCTATCAAAATATTTAACCAGAAATACAAAATTTACCATAAGCTGTTTAGCAATGCCAATGACACCAACAAAACAACCAAAAATCAACTAAAGTTTGAGACTAATAACATTAAAGTATAGGAGAAAA
>Ga0302280_1003896_pt1 | contig 10522 bp, 9 predicted proteins | sample III_Fen_E1_1_FD_198771 | JGI IMG/M metagenome (GOLD analysis project Ga0302280, IMG submission 198771) | Peat permafrost microbial communities from Stordalen Mire near Abisko, Sweden - III_Fen_E1_1 | ecosystem: Environmental > Terrestrial > Soil > Wetlands > Permafrost | place: Sweden: Abisko...
TATGCCATAGCAGTTGGTTCGCCTATACAAATTAAAAGTTATCGTTTTTCGGAGAAACAAATAGAAGAGTTGATGAAAATAAAGTGGTGGGATTTTTCGGAAGATAAACTGCCTGATGTTGAGAACATGTTTTTTAATGTTGAATTATTTATAGCTAAGCATCGAAAAGCATGAAGTTATCCATCATAACCGTAAATTTAAATAATGCTGTAGGGCTGCAGAAAACAATCGATAGCGTATTGGCTCAAACTTGGCAGGAGTTTGAACATATAATAATTGATGGCGGAAGTACTGATGGAAGCAAGGAAATAATAAGCCAATATACAGAGACTAAAGTCTTACTAACTTATAATCTAAAATGGATTAGTGAACCCGATTCTGGAATTTATGAGGCTATGAATAAGGGTATAAAGAAGGCAAGTGGAGAGTATATTCATTTTTTAAATTCTGGCGATTTTTTAGTTGACAAATTTGTTTATGAAAAGGTTTTTACCATTGAACTTAAAGAAGATGTTATTTATGGAAATAAGATAGAAATGTATCCTGATGGAAGTGAAATTTTGAATAAAGGACTGGCAAAATCAAATGTTTTTTTCGAAGATGTATTTAAAGGCTTAATCCCCCATAGTTGTTCCTTTTCAAAAAGAGAGTTGTTTCATAAATATGATTTTTTTGACGAAACCTTTAAAATAGCTGCAGATACAGGATTCTTCCTTAATACTATTGGAATTCATCAGTCTTCAGTTCGATATATTGATATTGTTATTTCCAAGTTTGATATGACTGGAATTAGTAAAAAACTGGAATTTAAGGAGTTAAGAGATCAAGAAATAATAGGTATAAGGAAAAAGATAATGTCTCCAACATTGGTAAATGCTTATGAGTTTTATCTTAAATATGAATTTATTATTCGATGTATTAAGAAAAGAAAAATCACTTGGTTTGTTTTTCGTTTATTATATAAATTTTCACGAAAAATAAATTAGGAACATTCTCTTTTATGAAAACAACATATAAGCATTTTGTTATAACTCGCTTTAACCTTCCTGCATTTCCTAAAGATAAAAATGGGAAGGAAACACTAACAGACAGCTGGATGGAAGAGAGGTTTACGTTGTTTGAAAAATATTGTATTCCCTCCATCGTAAACCAAACGGTCACTAATTTTGAATGGTTAGTGCTATTCGATATAAAGACAATTAACCAATTCAAAAAAAAGATTGATTTTTATTCTAACAGCATCGCATTTTTTACACCTGTATATATAGAGGATTTAACTAAAATATCTTCTTATATAAAAAGTAAATTAACAGATGAAGATGATTGGTTGATAACCACTAGAATTGATAATGATGATAGTATTCACAAGGATTTTGTAAGCGATATTCAAATTCTATTCAAATCCCATTTAAAAGATTGCTTTTTTCGTTATAATTATGGCTATCAATGGAATACTCAAACCCAATGTCTGTTGAAGTTTTATGAGCAGTATGGTAATCATTTTTTGTCTAGAATTGAAAATATTAAAAGGGGAGTAGAAACAGTATTTTCCTGCGAGAACACTAATATTGATTTTTTGAAAAATGTAGAAGTTGTGGATATTGATGATAAAAAGCAGCGTTTGTGGATTGAGGTTGTGCATAACACTAACGTAGCGAATCATTCCAGAGTTTTACTGCCGGTTTTTTGCAAAAAAAAATTAGAACCTTTTTATGTAGATGTTGTTATAAACAAAAAAGAATCTCTGAAAATGATATATAGATTTTTAAAAACCCAAATGTATAATTTAGGAGCTGCATTATTTGAAAAAATAGGATTATTTAATTTTTATAAAAGTTGCATAAAATGGTTCAAGTAATTTGTTAATTAAATTTTAAATATTTGGTATCGATCCCCACTATAATAGTCGTAGCTTACAACAGACCATTTGCATTAAACCGCATTCTATATTCCCTTTCAAAAGCTGATTACGAAGGTTATAAAGATGTTTCTTTGTGTATAAGTATTGATGGTGGTGGTGAATATAATACGGAAGTAATGGCTGTTGCAAATAATTTTGAGTGGGCGTTTGGCGAAAAAAAAATTGTAATACATTCGGAAAATAAAGGCTTGAGAAAACATATAATTTCTTGTGGAAATCTTATAGAACAGTATGAAAATATAATCATGCTGGAAGAAGATTGTTTTGTGAGTAGAAATTTTTATGATTTTGGATATAAGGCATTGAGCTATTACCAAAACGAAGATAAAATTGCCGGAATATCTTTATATGCATATAATTTTTTTGAATCTATAAGTGTTCCCTTTACGTCTTTGTATGATGGCAATGACGTCTATTTTGTTCAAGTGCCAGGTTCTTTGGGGCAAGTTTGGACTAAAAAGCAGTGGAATGGTTTCATGGATTATTATAAATCAAAACCACAAATTAGTCAGGCAGACAAGTTACCAGAAAAAGTAAAAACCTGGCCGGAGTCATCTTGGAAAAAATACTTTTACAAATATATGGTAGAGAAGGATTTGTTTTTTGTATATCCGCAAATTTCTTTTTCTACAAATTTTGGAGATATGGGTACGCATTTTTCTTTACCAACGCAATTATATCAAGTTCCATTAGAAAATACAATGCTCAGAAAGCATTATTCTTTTGTTGATTTTGATGATTCCAATAATAAATACGATGCTTTTTTTGAATTACTTCCGGAATCGTTAATAAAACTTGGAGCAAACATTGATAAAGATACTTGCATAGATATGATGGGTGGGAAAGTTTTGAGTATGTACGATAACAAATACGCCTTGTCAGTAAAAGATTGTAAAGCAAAATTGCAAGGGTACAGCAATGCTTTGCAACCGTTCATGTTAAATGTGTTATTTAGTCAAGAAGGAGATTTTTTTTCATATGCTTTTAAGTTAGATTTTTTAGAAGCAAAGGCAAGTAGAAAAAACGAGCTAATAAAAAGCGGTCAAACACTTAGCTTTGATGCAGGCAGGCTGTCTATCATTACTGGTAAATATTACAAAATTGGCTATTACTTATCGCACCCGCAAAAGATACTAAAAATGATTAATCGAAAATTTTCAAAGACAAGCTAATCGATTAAAGAATATTAGTTTTATATTATTCTAGCCTGTTTAAATTTCGTTCGTGTAAATTTATATCACCCCTGAAGGGGTTTAATAATTATTTTTTACTCTTTCTTTTAATATTTCGCTCCTAACGGAGCGTTAAAAGCCAATCTTAGTAGGTTTTAAATTGTAAACATATTTTGAGTTTCATACGTGGCGACATATAAATAATTTTGATTGAAATTTGAACAGGCACTTAACGAAAAAATATTTTTTCGTTTGGATATTAGAGCAATATTTGAAAAGGCAAATAATAGAAGGAATAATAAAATGAGATTGAGTATAATAGTTCCTGTATTTAATGTTGAAAATTACATTTCAAAGTGTGTTGAAAGCCTATTGAATCAGGATATCCCAACTGACGAATATGAAATTATATTAGTTAATGATGGTTCAACAGATGGGAGTTTGAAAATATGTAATTACTACGTTGAAAATTATTCCAACATAAAAATAGTATCTCAAAAAAACCAAGGATTAGGTGCTGCCAGAAATGCAGGTATAGAAGCTTCTAAAGGCGATGCTATACTATTTGTAGATTCAGATGATTATTTAAAACAAATGTCATTGAATACTTTATTAAAGACATTTGAGTTGCAGAACTTAGATGTTTTGAGATTTAATTATGAGGCTATATCAGCAGGTGGAGAAATTATCCCAAAAAAAATGAGTTCTAATTATAGTACGATTTATAGTAAATCAGTAGTTGATGGGAAAACATTTTTAGCTAATTACCTCGGTTGGGCTTGTTATGTTTGGGTATTCCTGTTTAAAAGGGAATTAATAAAAACGAATCAACTGCATTTTAATTCGGATATTTATTATGAGGATGTAGAATGGTTGCCAAGAGTATTACTTTTATCTCAACGTGTATGTTCAGTTGAAGATGTAATTTATTTTTATCTTCAAAGGAGTGGTTCCATTACAAAAGGAGCTGATGAATGGAAAAAAAACAAAACCTTGGCGGATAAGTTATTTATAATAAATATGCTTAAAAATTTATCTATTGGTGTCAATGATACCAAAGTAAGAGCTTGGTGTCAGGGCTTAATTTCGCTTACAGTTGTTAGTTTACTTTCGTTAGTTGAAAATGAGCTTCCAGTTAAAAAAACAGAATTAATTGGTATTTTAAAAAAAGCATATTTACCTCTTAAAGGATATCAATTTACACCGAAACAATGGCGGGATATTTTTATTATTAATATTAGTCCAAGATTGTTTTGTTTTTTGAAACGAAAACGAGACTGAAATAGCGTAAAGTAATGCCAAAATTATCCATCATAACGATTAATCGAAACAATGCCGAAGGCTTACGTAAGACCATTGAAAGCGTTATTAGTCAAACATCAAAAGCGTTTGAGTATATTGTTATTGATGGAGCATCGACCGACGAAAGTTTAGAAGTGATAAAGCAATACAAAGATAAAATTACCTATTGGGTAAGTGAACCGGACAAAGGTATTTACAATGCAATGAACAAAGGCATACGTCAAGCACAAGGAGAATATTGTCAGTTTTTAAATTCAGGAGACGTATTAATTGCAAAGGATGTGATTGAGAAAATGCTTTTTAATATGCCTGATACATCCATTGTAATTGGTAATATGTTGAAGTCTTTGGCAAATGGAAAAATATATAAGGACACGGGAAGTGCCGCTAAAGAAATTTCAATGCTCACTTTTTATAGAGGTACGCTGAACCATTCTCCGGCATTTATTAAACGCAATTTGTTTGATAAATATGGTTTTTACGATGAAACCTTAAAAATAGTGTCCGACATGAAATGGTATTTAATTGCCGTGGGTTTAAATAACGAAACTGTTTTTTATAGAGATATAGACGTTACCTTATTTGATATGAATGGCATCAGTACCACAAATACAACATTGGATAAAAGTGAACGAAGACAAGTATTAGAAGCGTTGATTCCCAAAAATGTTTTGGCAGATTACGATAAATACTGGTTTGCAATAGAACAGGCAAACCGCATAAATAAGTATACATTTATAAAGTTCTGTATTAGGTTAATTGAAAGAATATTATTTGAATTTGAAAAGATACTTAGATAAAGCAGATTTTAATATAATAAAATTACCTGTTAACCAATAGTTGTTAACCTTAAAATATGAAATTTAAAATTAAACATCGTTTCAATTGCAGGAGGGTTCGGGAATCAAATATGCTTTCTACTTGAGTTTAAAGCATGATATTTTTTTCAAATCATTTCAACAATATTTTTATCGCACCTTATGATTTGGATAATGGATATGAACTAGATAAAGCATTTGGTGTAAAAAAAGTAATAAAATTATCAATCTTTTTGTAAACAAAATCCTAATCAATTGAAAATGTGGTAGTAATATCAAAACGCTAATGAAAAAATATAAAAAAACAGTATGATTATTAAATCGTCAACGCTATTTGGAAACCCTATTGTTTCTGTTGTAATAACGTCTTTTAACAGAGGACAAACTATAGGAAATGCATTAGATTCAATATTAAATCAGCAGCATGTTTTTCCGATAGAAATTATTGTTGGAGATGATTTTAGTGATGATGACTCAAGGAAGGTATTATTGCAATATCACGAAAAATATCCTCAGAATATTGTATTGCTATTTCACGAAAAAAATCTTGGCTTAGTAGGAAATTGGGCTTCATGTGTTCAATTAAGTAGAGGTAAATACATAGCCTTTTGCGATGATGACGATTATTGGTGCGACAATGAAAAATTAAGAAAACAAATTTCTTTTTTAGAAGATAACCCTGATTTTGGTTTGATTCATACGAATTACAATAAATATTATGAAAAATCAAATCGAATTGTTTCAGCCAACCTTTTATTTAATAAAGAACCGGAAAATTTAATGTTGGCTATATTTAAAGGTCAGTATCTAATAAACCCAGGAACTGTATGTGTAAGAATGGATTTAGTAAAAAATCATATTTATTTAGATGATTATATAAAAAACAAGTTTCCTATTCAAGATTTCCCTACATGGATAATACTTGCTAAGTATACCAAATTTGCATATATCAACGACATTACATATATGTATAGAATGGGTGTTGAAAGTATGTCAAATCCAACCTCCTACTCTAAAATCGAAACAAAATTTTTAAAGGAAAAGGAAATGTACAAATACCTGTGTGATAAATTTCCAGAAGATTTGCATTATGACGAACAGGGCTACAATAATTACATAACCCGGATTTTATTGAGCTTAGCTTATAAAAAAAGCGATTTTGTTTCTGCAAAAAAGTATGGAAATATATTGTTGTTATCTGGTGATAAAACCTTGAAAGCAAAAAGTAGTAAATATAAGTTGTTATTTTTGGGACTATTTTGGGCAATAAAGATAAAGTCGTTATTTTCTAATAAATAATTTGTTTTCTATAATCATCCCTCTATATTAAGTAAGAAGGCACACTTATAAAACAGAAATTGATTCTATTCTATAAAAAATGAGCATTAAAAGCAAAAAAATAAATGTTTTATTTTTATTGGGCTCGTTGAACAGAGGTGGAACTGAAACCTTAATTGCAGATTGCTTTGTTAATCATAAAGAGTCTGGTTTTAATATATTGGGAATATATAGAAGTGGTGGGGCATTAGAACAAACATTTATCAATTCAGGTGTCGATTTATTTCAATTACATCCCCAAAATATTTTTGATATTCGTTATTTTTTTAAGCTTCGTAAAATATTAAAAAACAATAAAATTAATATTATTCACGCGCAACAACCACTGGACGGTTTATATGGCTTTATTGCTAAGTTGGGGTTGAATATTAAATTGGTTTTAACTTTTCATGGGTATGATTTTAATGCTGGCAAGCTGACAACCATCATTAACAAGCTGATAATTGGGTTAACGGATTTAAATATATATGTTAGTGAGCATCAAAAAAAATATTACCTTAAAAAATATAAACTAGAAGATGATTCAGGTCAACAAGTTGTATACAATGGTGTTGCATTCGACAAACTAAAAGCAGAACAGGGTATTTCAATTATAAAAGAATTAAAATTATCTTCCTCAAAATATTTATTAGGTTCCGTAGGTAATTTTGTTGCAGGTCGAGATTCGTTAACTATTTGTAAATTCTTAAACGTATTAAATAAAAAACATATTGATTTTCATTTTTTATTTGTTGGTGCTAAAGACGAATCTGAACCTTGGAGATATGACGAATGTGTGGAATTTTGTAAAAAAAACGGATTAGAAAACGCTGTTCATTTTCTTGGTTCAAGAAGTGATGTTCCTTCATTATTGAATCAATTAGATGGGTTTATATACGCTACTGATCACGATACTTTTGGCATTGCCGTAATAGAAGCAATTGCATCTGAAATACCTGTTTTTGTGAACGATTGGAATGTTATGCTCGAAGTTACACAGGGAGGCAACTTGGCAGAAATTTATAAAACAAAAAATGTAGAAGATTTGTACTTAGCGTTTGAGAAGTACATGAATAATCCGGAAAAATATAAGCAATATGCAAAACAAAATGCGGCTGCTGTTAAAGAGAAGTTCAGCATTCAACAGCATTTAAAGAACTTGAAAACGGCATATTCGAGCCTACTCTTAAAACAATAAAGGACAACAAATACACTTGCAGTGCACAAATGATTAATTACTTCCAGAAATATTTTTATACGAAAGCCATTACTATGTACGCATTAGTATTGTTAATTGTAACAATAGCAAATATAGATTATGCGATGCCGTTGATATGGCTTTTTATTTCTTTGCTTACATTTATACCCTTTTTTTATTTTCTCCATGCACTTTCAAAAAAGTGGGCAAATTATTCTGACAAGGTTTTTAGAAAAAAAATATTTATTACGGCTTTTGCTATTCGGGTGGTGGTGGTATCGCTGATGTATTTTCTATATGACACAATGTATGGAGAGCCTTTTGAGTTTGAAGCTGCCGATGCTCATTTCCATCATGAAATAGCTATTGAAATTTCGGAAAAAATTTCAGTTCTGGATTTTAGTTTTTATAGTGAAAATTTGGTTCCGTATGTACTTTTTAATGACAGGGGCTATCCTCTTTTTTTAGGTTTTTTATACCCCTTTGTTCTTCAATCTATTTTATTGGTTCGTTTCGTACATGCACTTATAGGTGCCTGGTCTTGCGTATTGATTTATGATTTGTCAAAACGAAATTTCAACGAAGCCATAGCAAAATTAGCTGCTATTATTATGATGTTGTTGCCGAACTTAATTTACTATGCAGGCTTGCATTTGAAGGAAACGGTAATGGTGTTTTTGGTAATTGCTTCTATTAACTATGTTGATCAATTAATGAAAGTACCCAAACCAAGTGTTAATACTATCATAATGACTTTGCTAACTATTTTCTCTTTGTTTATGTTTCGAACGGTTTTGGCTGTTGCTGTTTTATTTTCTTTTGCTTTTAGCACGCTCGTCCAGTCCGATAAAGTAACTGGCAATTCAAGGAAAGCAATGTTGTTTTTTTTATTTGTTTTAATGGCAGGATATATATACACATCTTCATTAATGGACGACTTAAATGTTTATATTGAGGGAGCGAGCACTAATCAGGAGTCGCAGTTAAAGCATTTTACTAACAGAGAAGGAGGAAATAAATATGCTAAATATGGTACTAAATTTATTTTTGCACCTTTAATTCTTTCCGCTCCATTTCCCACATTCATAGACACCGGGCAGGAAAATCAACTGATGATTAGCGGAGCAGTATGTACGCGTAACATCTATGCGTTTTTTGCCATCGTGGCGATTTTTTTAATGATTAAAAAAAATTTATGGCGAAAGTATTCATTCATATTGGCTTTTATTGCATCTTATTTGGGTATACTTACTTTTAGTGCCTTTGTATTGTCTGAGAGATTTCATTTACCCATTCTTCCTTTTTTGGCGATACTAACAGCCTATGGTATTTATGCCATTAACAATACTGATAAAAAATATGCTAAGTTTTATGTCCCCTACTTGCTTCTTATTGCTTGTATTATAATAGGTTGGAATTGGTTTAAATTAGCAGGCAGGGGACTGATATAAGATGATAAATGTTTTAATAGTTTGCAGTGGAAATATAGTTGATTTCAATTTTGAAATTCACCAGGCTTTTATTGCCGATCAGATGAAAGCCATTGAAAAGAGAAATAATCAAATTCGGTTTTATTGTTTTTTTATAAAAGGAAAAGGTATAAAAGGGTATTTAAGTAATTTAAAACGGTTAAAACAACTTTTGAAAAAACAACCAATAGATGTGATTCATGCACACTTTTCTTTGTCGGGCTTGTTGGCTAATTTTCAACGAAAAATTCCGGTTGTTATCACTTTTCATGGTTCAGACATTAATCTTACCCTACATCGTTATATTTCAGGATTAGTTCAAATACTCTCTGTATCTACTGTTTTTGTTAGCGAAAAATTGCAAAATAAGGCTTTGTTTAAGAGAAAATCGTTTGTAGTTCCATGTGGTGTGGATTTTGAAATTTTTAAACCCTTGCCGCAACTTGAATGCAGGGAAGTGTTTAAAATGGATTCAAGTCGGTTTTATATTTTATTTTCTTCATCGTTCAGTAACAAGGTCAAAAACTTTAAATTATTGCAGGAGGCAGTAGAATTATTAAATGATAACAAGATTGAGGTAATAGAATTGAAAAATTATACAAGAAAGCAAGTTGCCTCGCTCATGAATGCGGTTAATCTTTGTGTTATGACTTCTTTCAACGAAGGCTCTCCTCAATTTATAAAAGAAGCGATGGCTTGTAATTGCCCAATAATTTCAACAGATGTGGGGGATGTGAAAGAAGTATTGAATAATACATACGGTTCCTATTTATGCGATTATGATAAAGATGATTTAGCAAATAAAATAATGGAAGTGAAAAAACAAAATAGAAGAACAAAAGGAAGAGATACTATTGCTTATTTAGATAATGATATTATTGCTGAGAAAATAGTGGAAGTTTACCAAAAGGTGCTTCAGTAAAAATTGTTGAATTAATAGTAATGGAAATAAATCAAAAGGTAGTGATAGTTGACTATGGAATGGGTAATTTGAGATCCGTGCAAAAGGCGATTAAAAGAGTTGGGTTGGATAGTGAAATTTCACCGAATTTAGACGTTATAAAACAAGCAGATAAGTTAATTTTACCGGGCGTAGGACATTTTGCAAACGGAGTGAAAAAATTAAAAGAGTCAGGAATTTGGGAGGCACTAAATAAAAAAGTAATTCATGAAAAAACGCCCGTATTAGGTATTTGTTTGGGAATGCAGTTAATGGCAAAAGGAAGTGAGGAAGGAAACGAAACAGGGTTTGGGTGGTTTGATGCTGAAGTTGTAAAATTTAAGGTAAGCGACACGCTTAAATATAAAGTACCACACATGGGCTG
>Ga0302280_1003903_pt1 | contig 10511 bp, 8 predicted proteins | sample III_Fen_E1_1_FD_198771 | JGI IMG/M metagenome (GOLD analysis project Ga0302280, IMG submission 198771) | Peat permafrost microbial communities from Stordalen Mire near Abisko, Sweden - III_Fen_E1_1 | ecosystem: Environmental > Terrestrial > Soil > Wetlands > Permafrost | place: Sweden: Abisko...
CAGCAGCCTTAGAAATTGTTTCTTTAGCAAAGCCTCTAAACTCATCAGGACCAATTAACTCATTTTTATTAGTACTAATGACTTCCGATATAGCTCTTGGGGTTATAGTTTTATCATCTATTCGAAGTTGTTTGATAGCTTGCCTGATAGCACTCAACTGATCGCTATCATCAAAAATTATAAAATTTCGAGATATTCCAACTGCGAGCCCATCAATTCGAAGAATTTTAACGCAGATACTATGAAATGTTCCTAAAAACGGCATAAATAATCTATCATGCTCATCCCTACCTAGTAGCTGACAAAGTCTGATTCTCATCTCCTTGGCAGCTTTATTAGTAAACGTAACGGCCAAAATATTATTGTCTTCAGCCTTACCCGATGAAATTAAATATGCCATTCGATGGGTCAGGGTTTTAGTTTTACCTGATCCAGCTCCAGCCAAAATTAATAAGGGTCCGTCTAGTGTTGTTACGGCCCTTTTTTGCTCATCATTAAGTCCAACTAAAAATTCATCCACGTCTATATATTTTACCAAGTTTTTAACTTAAATGATCTCTTTAGTTATTGAATATTTACTCAGGTTGAGATAGTGATTGACGATAAGCCTCATCAACAATACCGGCGAACTTAATATAGTTTAGGCTTGCACTACCAACTAAGACTCCACTACACTGCTCCATCTGCAAATATCCACCAGCAGTTTTATCGTCAACACTACCACCATAGATAATCTTAAGTTTTTTAGCGGCTTTGGGTCCATAGAGTTCCTCGACCTCCATTCGTATAAATTCCATAACTCGGTTAATCTGAGCTGGGGTTGCAACCTCACCGCCAAAAGTTGAGATTGCCCAAACCGGTTCATAGGCAATAATCAAACTAGCTACTTCGCTAGATGTTAGCTCACTTAGCGCAGTATAAATTTGATCATGTAATACTTGCTTAGTCTCACCTAATTTTCGTTCTTGCTTAGTCTCACCAACACATAGAATTGGTGAAATTCCATTTCTGACACAAGCTGCAACTTTTTTTGAGATAACTTCCAGAGTTTCATTAAAATAAATTCGTCTTTCCGAATGACCAATAATTACGTAATGAACTAGGTCTTGAAGCATAGTAAAACTAACTTCTCCAGTAAATGCTCCACTATCCTGAAAATAGGCATTTTGGGCAGCTAACCTAAATTTTCTTCTATCGAGTTGAACACTAAGTGGTTGAAGTACCAACATACTTGGAGCAAGTACAATCTCAACTTCCCTGCGAATCCTAATTCTCTCCTGAAGTCTATGAAGCAGCAAACTAGCCTGACTAGTATTAAGGTTCATTTTCCAGTTTGCGATTACGATTTTTTTAGCCATAAAACTTAAGCAGTATTATATCACTTTTGGTGACTTAGATTTAAGAGTGCCTCAACTCCAGGCAGTTTTCTGCCACTTAGCAGATCTAAACTTGCTCCACCTCCAGTCGAGACATGTCCAAAGCTATCCTCAAGTTTAAGTCCTTCGATATAACCAACCGTATCACCACCACCTATAATAGAGTATGGTTTAGCCCCAAATTGGCCAAGCAAGGCTTCGATAACTAAATCGGTACCATGAGCAAACGGACCAACTGGACCAATTAATGCCTTAGTCTCAGTTACGCCAAGAGGACCATTCCAAAGTACGGTGCTAGCAAGTTGAATCGAGCCCGCAATAAAGGCACCTGAAAATGGTCCAATATCTAGTATTTGCTCATCGGCTTTTATAGTATAACTATAGACTTTAGGTTGTTTTGGATAAGCTTCAATGTCAGCTACAACGTGCGAGTCCCAATCGACAATACGAGTGTAGCTTGGTTTTGATAAACTATCTGCAACAACTCCGTCTTGGGGAATATAAAACACAAATTTAGAGATTTTCATCTTTTCTTGGGCTAAATCAATAATTTCACTAGCTAACCCAAGTTCATTTTTATCAACTAGCGAGCCACCAACATCAATTCCCTTAGCCATAATAAAAGTATTTGCCATAGCGCCGCCGACTATAACTATGTCAGAGACACTAATAAATCTTTTTAAAATATCTATTTTGTCAGCTATCTTGGCACCGCCAACTATAGTAACGAGTGGACGTGATGGATTAATCATCACCTCACTTAATGTATTAACCTCGTCAAATAGAAGTAAACCTGCAATACTTGGCAAAAATTTAGTGACTCCAACAGTAGAAGCGTGAGCCCTATGAACTACACCAAAACCATCTTGGACAAAAACATTTGATTTATATGCAAGTTGTTTTGAAAAAGTTTTATCATTGGCTTCTTCTTCAGAGTGAAATCGAAGATTTTCTAAAACTAAAATCTGTCCTGGTTTTAGTTTATCTCTAGCCGCTTCAGCTGAGACGCCTATACACTCATCACTAAATTCTAATGGTCTATCTAGTAACTTTGATAGTCTCTTGGCAACTGGTCTTAAGCTTAGCTTTTTATTATTTTTTCCGTCTGGTCTACCAAGATGTGAACAAATTACAATTGAACATTTATTATCTAGTAAGTATTTAATAGTAGGAATGGATTTACGAATTCGAAAATCATCAGTAATTTTGCCCATACTATCAATTGGCACGTTATAATCAGCTCGAAGCAACACCTGCTTACCTATAACGTCATAATCTTTAATTGTTTGTTTACTAAATGCCATCTAAAACTCACCCCCGAAGTCAATACTAGCTATCGTATGCGCTTAAGCTAATTATAGTTCAAGTTTTAACTAAAAACTATAATTCTATAAAGCAACCATCGAAGGATCGATTTTAACTTTTTTAGATCTGTCTTCTTTAACTAAGAAAGTTGCGAATACCAACGCCAAAACTGCAAATAATACTCCGATTAGAAAAGCATACTTAGTTCCATTAACCTGAGCATATGCTGCATTATTAACCTGATGAGCGTGACGAGTTAAATAACTTGCACTCTTACTTGCCGAAACACCTGATAATATTGCAAGTCCTAATGCTCCACCGATTTGCTGTGAAGTATTAAGTAGACCCGAAGATAATCCTGCCTTGTCTTTAGGTACACCACTGGTTGCTGCAATAGTAATCGCAACAAATATAGTTCCCATTCCAAAAGCAATAATTATTAGACCTGGTAATACTCCGGTTAGATAACTACCATGAACATGAATTCTTGAAAGCCAGTAAAGTCCTCCACCCATAAAAATTGGTGCAATCATAAGAGGTCTTTTGTATCCAAACTTTTGGACAACTTTAGACATCTGTGAGGCCATTACTCCAATTACGATAGTTACTGGAATAAATGCAAGTCCTGTTTTAACATAAGAAAAATTAAGTACTTCGTGTATATATAAGGATACAAAGAAGAACATTGAATATAAACATGCGGTTACTGGTAGCTGGGTTAGGTTAGCTGCAGCAATATTACCAATCTTAAAAATACTAAATGGTACAAGTGGGTGCTTTACCCTGCGTTCATTTATAACAAATGCAATTAATAGAACTATGCTTGCAGCAAAAAATTCTAACGTCTTGTGGTCAGTCCATCCATAAGTTGGGGCCTTAATAAATGCGTAGACTAAACTAATCAGGCCTAGCGTAACAAACAGTGCTCCCTTTATATCAAGTTGTCTATGTTCAAGACCTGCATCAGATTCATCAATATAATAAAGTGCTGCTGCAACAACCATAATACCAACCGGTACATTAATGAAGAAATTCCATCTCCATGATAGATACTGAGTTAATATTCCACCAATTAAAACCCCTGCTGCAGCTCCACCAGCTGCAATTCCACCCCAAATACTAAGAGCAATATTACGTTCATGTCCTTCTTTGAAAGTTGTAATTAGAATTGATAGTGCCGCAGGTGACATAAATGCAGCTGCTAGGCCCTGAACTCCTCGTGTAATTTCAATCATGCCGGAATTGGCAGAAAGTGCAGTTAAGAGTGAGGCTATCGAAAACGCAGACACACCCGCTACAAACATCTTTTTTCTTCCAAATAAGTCGGCAGCTCTGCCACCAAGAAGCAAAAAACCACCAAAAGCTAGTGTATATGCTGTTACTACCCATTGTAAGCTACTATTGCTTGAAAAATGTAGAGCCTTTTGTATAGCAGGCAACGCAACATTTACAATCGAAACATCTAAAACTACCATAAACTGAGCCAAAGCGATAATTGTTAGAATTAAATTTTTATGAGTAGGTTTAGTCCTAGCCATCTATAAACCCCTTTTATTTAGATTTTTTATAATACTATACTTAGTATACTAACATACAAGAAATTTATTGACCAAATCATTTCATAATAATTTCAAAACCACTACAATAATGCTTATGATAATTCGTCAGCTAAAAATTTATTTAGTTCCGCTGTTTATATTTGGTTTATTACTTATAGTCCCTAAATCATTTGCAGCTACAACTACACCAAATTCATTAATCTGTGGTAGTACTAGTCAAACAATAACTACATTAGAAGATATAACAACTAAAAATGTCCCAACTGGAAAGGTTTATTTAAGATTAAATTACGCCTCCAATCCAATTAACTTAAGTCTGTACCTTAATAATTACTCCGCCGGTAAATGCAGTAAGATCGGAAGTGCTCAAACTAATTCAAATAGCTGGACTTACGTTGGCACAATAACCAATACAACTAACGATGTCATAATTCAAGGTAGTGGTGTTGGCGCAGCACCTTATCAAGCAGCCGTGCAGTTGCTGGTAGTTACAGACAATCAATGTGTTCCAACCACCAATTGTAGTCTTAAATATGCTGGCCTAAACGGTATTTTACAACTTGATGATTCAAATATTTTATCTGGTGCAACCGATCAAATCGCCATCTATGGTCTTAAACCAATTAGTAGAGTTGGAGTAGCATCAGTTGGCTACTATGCTGATAATCAAAAAAGTGTTTTATATACGACTACGACCTTGCGGGCTTTTAATCGAAACTACCTCGACGGTGGGCTCCATAATACACAAATCCAAATAAAACTTGGTAATGGTCAGTCAATATACGTAAACCAAACGATTGATATGGGCATCGATTGGACTGGGTCACTTTATTTAAAAAGTTTAATTTATCGAGATAGTGGTTCGGCGGCAGTATTTATTATAATTGGAATTGCTATATTAATCATTCTACTTATATTTTCACTTACTCGGTTAATTTATAAGAAACAAAGGTTTAATGAAATTCACGGGATTAATAGCTATGCTAATAATCAACCAAACAACCTTGACCAATCAAAATATAAGTTTTTTAGAAAAATTTAATTTCATTCAACGGGTAAATTCGCATCACCACCTTTCCAACAATTTGGCTGGACCCGATATTGCCAATACTAGACCTAGAATCAATCGAAGCGCCAGGGTTTCGATTATCACCCAATGCAAAAACTTGACCGTCAGGTACGGTGGTAGTAAAAGTTCCGATTGGTTCTAATAAATTCCTACAACACGACGCGCTATCAGGGTTAAAACCTGCTGGATTATTTTGGTTATAAACAGTTAGTCGATTATTGGAAATACTAATTGTTTCACCAGGTAGCCCTATTACTCGCTTAATTAATTGCTCCTGAGAAACTGAGTTCTTGGCAATTATAACTACATTGGATCGATTAGGAATGTACTGAGTTCCAGTTATTCGAGCCCAGGTTTCTGGCCATTTATAAACTAACATTATGTTTCCTGTTCTTAGGGTTGGCTGCATCGAAATCCCTTTAACTGAGATTGGAGTTATAACGTAGTTTAAGATTAAAACAAATATAATTACTGCAAAAATTGCACAAATTATGGCTCTTAACCATTCAAAACGTTTTCTTGCAAGTTGTGATTTTTTATCAAGTTCACCTCTAATTGGTGCATTAGTAACCCTGGTATTTTGGGCAGATGATTGGGAGTTTTTTTGGTCCATTGTTTGTTCTTAAATTTACTAAATAATGCTAGTGGTTCTATTATACGACACTTCAAATATGCATTTAATAAATCTGCAACTAAAAATCATAACTTTTTATGCTTATATAGGTAGGTTTACTACCTGTCAATCATAGTATAAGATTAAGGTACTGTGTTGTGAGGTAACCCAGGTGTTTAAAGTGTTGTTGGAGTGTTCGGTGTTTTTTAAAAAAACACTGGTTATCAGTGTTGTTTTTAGTTTTGCCTTAATTATATCGGCTAGTCCAATGTCATACGCTCTTAATACAGAATCAACAGACACGATCACTATTACCGCCACTATTGAGCCAGCGAGACATGTAGTAGTTGATCAGAACAATCAAATAACTGAGATTATGACTAACACAACCAGTTTAATCACTCCGATTGTATCACTTAATTCTTTATCTGGTAATCAGCTAGAGTACGCAGGTAGCATAGCTCAGCAATATCAACAAATTATGACCAGCTGTAATTTTCAACAGAGTTTTGGGGTCATTTACAGCTCAGGAAAGTGCACTAACGCTGTAAATTCACCATCTGATTCTAGGTCGATTTTAGCCGATTTCACATCTAGGATTGAGGCCGATTCACTAGCTTTATTTGTCGGAAAAATTAAAATTTAGCCTATTATAGTTTAAATTTTTTAGGTCGGTTTTTACGATGTTCTGAGATATAAAACACGATCATTAATATCAAAACTACTGTAGCTATCGACCACGGTGGGATAAATACTACGTATGAGGAAAGCTTAACTTGAGCTCCCGAATCTGTCCGATAACCATAATCGACCTTGTAAATCCCGGGGAGGTATGGGGAAAGTATTGCCCCGTCAACAGTTCTAATGGTATTCGGTAGTAGCAGATGCGCAACTTGGGTTTGCGAAGGTCTTAGCATATAACCTCGCAGCCTAGTATTAAGATATATAAAATAGTTAACATTTCCAGTGTTTTTAATATTAATCTCATAATTTATAGTTTTTCCAAATATTAGATGAGAGATTGAATTTGAAACCAAGTTACTGGTTTCAATTAATTTCCCTTTAATAGTTAGATATACAATCGATACTGCCTGAAGCGATACATTAAGGCTGGCCTGAGGAACAGTTGCGCTTGCAAAGATTGCATAATAATAACCTCCAGCTGAAGTATTGGCTGGGATTTTTATCGTATAATCTACGCCAGTATATTCGCCAGGTCGCAGATTAACTTCAGTTTGAGAAATTTTTATCCAATTATTAATAGGGTTCGTAAATTGATAATTGTAGTTGTAGTTAACTACTCTAAAGGACTTAATAAACAAGTTAATATTAAGAGGTTGAGTAGTGTAATCACCAATTTCAATCGTATTAACTTGGCTTTGTCCTGCTGAGATGTTAGTAAACGAATTAACCGGTGATATCGATAAACCTTGAGTAGTGTTTAGGTCTGCAGCATTAGTTAAGTTAATAAGACAAACAAAGCTAGCAAAAATGGTTAAAATAACAAACAAACTCAGATTTTTTAGCCTCATTTATCTAATTCTACACTCTGAACGCCTATTTTTATATTTACTTATTCAATCGATTAATTAGTCTATTGAAAAAGCTTATGATATTGGTATAATTGACCTAAAGTATGCGTTTTAAAATAGAAAGTTAAAAAAATATGCCGCTGTATCCAACATATGATACTCGCCTTCCGGTACCTAATAGTGATGATGGTACTTGGGGATATATCCTTGATAACTTCTTAGCTGTATCACTTCAAAATAACCCAACTTCTGGCGGTGTTAATGGATATCTAAACACTACTGTAAATCAGGCAACCACAGGTGCAGCTGGGTTTGTTCAGTTGGCAGGTGATCTCGCAGGAAGTGGGACAACCGCGACAAGCCCACAGCTTGTTTCAGTTACCACTGCCGGTACTGTAGGTTCTTCATCGCAAGTACCAGTTATAACCTATGATGCCAAGGGTCGAATTACCTCAACTTCAACAGCTTCGATTTCTTCTGGCACTCAACGAACTTTTGCCTTTTTTGCAGGTTAAATCGCTGTAGATAAAATTGAAATATACTTAATAATCTTTAATCCAAACTGCTTGTCTAAATCTTATTGTTGAGTGTTATAGCTTAACTCCTTGCCTAGACAGCTTCCATAGACAAAGTTTTAACAGTATATGTTCCAGTAGATGCTGTACCACTAAAAGTTATGAACCATGCCGCTGTAGTTGGTGTGCTGGCTAATACTTCCGCGGCGGCTGTCTTATTATAAACAGTACCAGGAACAGCTTGACCAGCTAGTGATTCAACATATCCAGTAACCGTTGAAGTCGAACCAAGAGCGACAACTTCAACTATTGCGGTTACACGAGTGTATCCGTTAGCTACTTGAGCAGCTGTTGCGCCGTGCGTAGCAATAGATGTATCAGAAGCAATTGTCCCAGTGGCGCCTGACCTAATAGTTGGAATCCATGTACCGGTTGATGAAGACTGTAATACAGCTGTTAATATAAATGTTTGACCAACTGTCACTGAACTTGGTGGAATTCTATATGTTGCTAGGAACGTTTCTGTTGTACCAGAAGTAACTGCACCACGTCCTGCAGTTGCAAGATAACTAGCACCACCACTCGCCAGTGGAGCAAGTGTCGTTCTTGCAACCAAACCAGTATTATTACCAATGAATTTACTTGCTGTTACTGCAACAGATGAGCTATCACTTAAAGGTATTGTATTTCCATCCATCTCATTGTCAGTAAGAAGTATCGAGCCATAAGTAAATGACCCAGCATTTAAATTTATACCAGTTGTGTTAATACCATAGCCGCCTGCATTACCAATAGTATTGCCTATAATTTGAGGTCTTGTCATACCTGCTGAGTTTGCAGGAGTTATTGCAATACCGGTAGCCCAAGCAGCAATATTACAACCCATTATTCTGAAGTCGGCTGCGCCAGTAATGTTAAAACCTGTACCAACCCCTAACGTACCAAAGGTATTTAATACGTTACAGTTAATAAAATCTGTTCCCTGTCCAACAGCTCCATAAGCGTAGGTTGATGATATTTCGACTGCATTTGCAGGTGATGCGGTTGCAGACACCGTAAATGAACATTGTTCAAATTTAGTTCTAACTACAGCACTTGAACCTGAAATCTTAATACAAGAACCTGCTGAACTGTCGAAATATGAGTTGACACACCAGACAGAAGCAACGGTTGATGTAGGATTAATCAATAAGTTGTTCGTACAACCAATAATGTCACAGCTAGTAATTTGGACTGCACCACCGGCAAGCACGCTAACTCCTGCTGCGCCTATAGCTCCACCGTTAATAGTAATCCCGTCAATAACTACAGTTTCTAAAGAGCTGTTACAAATTATTGCTGTACCGGTAAAGTTAGTGAAAACACATTGTTCAACAATACTTTCTTCACCACCGTTTGTACCAGTAAAGTTAATACCGTTAAATATAGTAAGACTTGAACTTAAGCCAGTAAAAGCACAGTTCTTTATTATGTTGTTAGCGTTTCCATTAACGTTAATACAAGAACCTGCTGTTTGTGCCGCTTGGGCGATAAAACCAATATCACGAAATTGCATATAATAATCCGAAGCTGTTTGAGTAATCCAGTCACCTGCATTATTAGTTGTCCATGTAAACGCAGATAAAGCGCCATTAAGCCCTGCTCCAGAACCTTGAAAAATAAATACCTTGGCAGGGATTGTTATAGTTGAAGCAAAAGTATACCAACCAGGTGGAAAGTATAAAACAGAGCCACTTGGAACTGCTGTCATAAGATTACTAATAGCGGTGTTATTTACTGATCCTGTATTGCTTGTTAATACAGAGTTTGTGCCTTGTCTGGTTACGTCATACCAACCAGAAGCTATGTGAGAATAGTCTGCAGCGGCTAGAAAACCAGCTTGTGTAGCAGAAGCAGATTGAATAGAGGTATTACTTGCCGCTGTTATTAACCCCTTCCCGTTAACAGTAATAGTTGGTGATTGTGTAGCAGTACCAAAACTACCTGTATTAGAGTTGACCGTTGCTAGCGTAGCAGCAACACTTCCTGGACCGCTAGCAGTAATGTCGCCAGTAAGTCCAGTTACATAATTACCAGTAGCTTGAGCTCCTATAGCAGCTGGGGTAATTGTAGCTGTCGACACCGCCGTAATTAGTCCTTTAGCATTAACCGTCGGTACTGGAATCGTATTTGTATTGCCAAACGAACCAGTATTTGAGTTTACAGTAGCTAGAGTACTAACCCCTGAACCTGCAGGGATAGATACATCGCCAGTAATTGCTGGCAATTGTCCCACACCTATAGAACCGACTGAACTAGCAATCGCATTTGTATCAACTGCATACCAAGTAGTCCCAATAAAGACTAACTGAATAAGCTGATTAACCGCCATAGTTACGCTACCGATAATGCCAAAGTTATTAATCGTATTTCCAGCTCCAGCAGCTAGCGTAAATGTTACCGAGGATGAGTTTAAGATAGTGTTAGTTGTACTTACTTGTGGTGTCGTTGGCAGCGTTAGAGTTTGAGATCCCGTTGAGCCGGTAAAGATAGTCTGTTCTCC
>Ga0302280_1003905_pt1 | contig 10509 bp, 5 predicted proteins | sample III_Fen_E1_1_FD_198771 | JGI IMG/M metagenome (GOLD analysis project Ga0302280, IMG submission 198771) | Peat permafrost microbial communities from Stordalen Mire near Abisko, Sweden - III_Fen_E1_1 | ecosystem: Environmental > Terrestrial > Soil > Wetlands > Permafrost | place: Sweden: Abisko...
AGTTCCAACTGTTCTGTCCCCGGTTGGGGAGAGATCAAATCATAACTGAAAACTAATCTTTTTTGAAGTTCAAGCAAAGGCTATACTATCTTTTTCAAAAGGAGAGTGACTTAATTCTAATAGGCTAGCTCTCCTTCACTATGCAGCTTGTTTGAAACAAAGTTAGTTTAAGGTTTAGCAATAACTGAAACATTTGCATTGAAAGCGGGTCTTATTATTTTTTTGACTTTATCGCCCAGTTTCAGTAAAAGTTACATAAGATGCTCATTTTCCTGCATATTTGGATCAATTTGGAGGAGCCGTTGAAGTAGAAGTTGAATCTTAAGTATTCTAAGTGGAGTTAGCTTCACATCTTTGAGAACGTAGGCCAGAGGGGAGAAAAGGAAATGATCCTCTGCAATCTGATGTGCTATTCCTTAAATCCTGAAATGAATGATGTCTGAATTGAAGAAGCCTGTGTTTTGAAGTAAGTTGTGAGCCATATGATAGCTTTTCTATTTAAAAAAGGTTGCCATTCGTTATTTCTTTCCTCTCTTAATTTTTATTATATAATTTTCATAAGGATCGAATTTTCATATTTTCATCAAATGATAAATATCAAAATAAGGTTGAAAAGAGCCGATTCACTGATCTTGTAATCAGAAAATAAACAAGTATTGATTTATTTGCAATGATAATTTCCAATCAACTTGGTGTTTTAGAATAAAAACAGAGGGCAAGAATATGCAATCAATGGTTATCGAAGTCCTTTTCGAAAACGTAAAAAAACATGAGGAAAATCATGAGATTAATAGTCAAACCAAAATTGATAGCATCTTGCCTATGAGATGGAAATGGGTTGATATTTTAATGGTGGATGTGTTTAAAAGAAGGCGTCGCTTGTCATTTTTCTTTTCTTCAAAGCAATTTGAATACTATCAAGCTACGAAGCATAATTGAAATAATAGCTTAGTAATCGATTAATTAAATCAATAAATTAATTTATTTTATATTATTTCATTACCATTTTCGTCCGCGGGTTTTTGATAAGCCAAACATCAGGAGTCCTCATGACCAAGGACGACAATGGAAGTTAAGACATTGGGTATGATTTTATCTTTCTAAAATTACTTAACAATATTATAATAAGACAAAAAGGAGTCCATGCCCTTCAGCAGCATCAATCAAGTAATAAAAACATTACTATTGACTATATTTCGCATTGCATAATGACTTTTTTGAGAAATAGAATCAGATAAATTTATTTTGATTCGGATTCGACTCTTCCTTCTTTTAAAAATTTAACACTTGGACATAAGCCTACTACTCTTACTCGCGCTTGATGCTGCTCACAAATTTGGCTGATAAATCTTAGCCTATTTTATATTTGCGTGATCGTTCCTTGAAATCGATTACAATCACACTTTCGTATAACTGCCTCAGCAATGCATGGAACTTCTTTCTTAAATTTTAATCTCTAAACAATTTCCGTCTAACAGCCATGGGTATTTCCAACTGCAGACTCGGTATTCCAAGTATTATGGCCTGCTCAGTCATGGTATGAAGATCCCCTCCCCAATATCCATGCAAATCTGGATTGACATTGAATTTGCATTCAAATTGGCCAAACTTCAGGCCCTTAAAGATATCGCCTTCCTTTTCAAAGAATTTCTTTATCTTTTAGATGAGGGGGTCTCCTTACCAATGCGCCTCCATTGACATAATGCCCACCTCAATCTCACAGTTATGCTGCCGGTCCATTTTTCCGTGAATATCCACGTGCATCAATGGCTTGCCTAAGCCTTTACTCGCCCAATTATGAAGGCAGTTATGGAAGGGACTCAATTCAAAATGTTTTTTCATGAGATAATTCGGATCTAGATCAGACTCATCCACGACACTTGACTTCCCCCAAAACATAAACGAATTTTTCCCAGTCCCGCGGGCAAAGTCACAAGCCAAAAAGGACGTATAAATTTATCTTTTATGAATGCGAATATTTTCGTTAAAGTCCTTACCGCCACGCTGTAGTTTCTTAGTATGCGGAGCCGTGAAGAGAATCGGAGTTTTGTCAACAAAAGCCAGATACTTCTTCTTAAGATGGTCCTTTGCTGGTTCTTTCATCATTTTCTATAACTGAATCCAAGAAGGAAAGCATTGAAAAAGAATTTGAATTTTTGATAAAATCTGATAGATATAAAAATGTGTATTCTACAACTCTGCTCTGATAGTGACCAACCTATTTTAGGATGAATTCGTAATGATTTAATGGGATTGCTTATCATTGATACTCGAAGTCGATTTCGTAGAATTCTTCACTATCGATGTCCAGCTCATTATGCTCAGGCTTGTCGACTCCTAAAAAGTCAGTTCTGGCAAATCCGAGAGGGTCAAAGTAGGATTTGGCAATTCCGAAGTTGCTGAAGACCTTTTTCTCGCCTGTTCTGAGTCGAATCTCTGCGTTTCCAAGGATGAAATAGAACGAATCATATGTGGTTACATTCTGATTGCAGGTGTCAAACCTGGGCCTGAATATTCTTTTGTGATTGAGATTGAAACAAAATCCCTTTCCCTTGGCACTGGAAACTCCAGTTTAAAGAGTTGTATTGGTAAAGCCTCCAATGATGGTGCCGTTGGATATTTTTACGACAACCAGAAGGTTGTCTTTCTTATCGATGTAGGTATGGAAGTTACTTGTGTTTTGGGGATCCGTCCGATAGATTAGCTTCGTGCTTTTGCATTTGAAATTTGTGAAGTTTTCTAGGGCATCTACAATGAAGGTTACTCTCTCACGAGCTATGATGTCTGATCCGTTGAAGAAGCGCGCTTGCTTATAGAGATTGATGATATCCTTTGCGATTTCCGGCAATTTGGCTTGTTTTACGTTAATTTGTTAGTTTCGATTGAGAACGTTTATGGCTAATGCAGATGCAAACTCTGAAAATATATGTTAGTTCTCTTCGTTGTCTTTCAGCTCATTTTACAGAGAAGCGCAAGTTCGTTGTTGCGAATCAATTGCTTGCTTCAATTCTCGGTTTTCCTTTTCTAATTATTCGATTGTTTTGATGAACCTTGCAACGGTTTGTTTTAATTCAAGGATTTCTTGTTTCAGGGATGATATCGTATTTATATGAGAGGTGATGTTCCGACGATGTTGATCACCTTAACTGGTCAATAGATTTACTCTTTACTCAAGAGAAGCATTCATGTGCTTTAATTAGTCATTTTATGAGTTTAGCGAGGTCAGCTTGGTATTTAACTTTGAATTGATATTTGCTAACTATTTTATTGTTGTTTCTTTTTCAGTTTTTAGCTTATTGGCTTCTTACAATTTATTGCTCAAAGTAGAGGAGTTAGTTTTCCATTCCTAAGTATCACTCGTTAATGTCCTAATAGTTTTTAATTGTTTCTATTTGATTGCATTCAATTACTCAAAACTATATTTTAAGCTCTAAAACTTGTTCGATAAATCAGTGACATTTTGCTGGAGAGATGTTTTTTCCCTTCTTAATTTGTCTGCCTAAAAAGTCTTCTGTTTTAGTTTATCAGCTGTATTGTTATTTTAGGCCAAAAGAATTCCGTTGCTCTTATTTTTATCATTGATCTGCTTGTTCAATTATGTAATGCTTTGTTCATTTTAAGAGATAGTCCGATTCAATGCTGTTATCTTCTCATTCAAAAGTTTACTATCCTCTTCTGCTGCCTTCTTCATTCGTGCTTTTTATCTTCTTATTGAAGTTGAAAGGGTAGATATCAGCTGCTTGGCTGTTCTTTACCAATCTGATGGCAGTTACTGCTTGCCTTTCCAAATATTGACAGAAACAATTAACCCCTTCAATTATTTCTTCTCAGGATCAACAACTTAAAGTATCTTATCGAAGGAAGTCAAATCAACCAACAAATTACTGACAGCAATATTAAGAGAAGTCATTGCATTGGCAAACTGGATAGATTCCCTTTGGCATTTCGCGATTTCTGCTTATTTGATGGCCAACTCGCTATCCCTGTCTAATTTTAGTTTTGAATAGTTCTGACGTTCCTCTTCGGCATTCCTTTGTCTATCTTAAGCCCTGTTTTATATATCTCTAAATTGTGACATTCGATTAATCAATTCTTTTTTTAATCTTTCTAAGTCTTCTCTTTCTTGCACCTATCTCCTATCACTGTTTTCTATTCCTTTCTTATTGAACTGTTTTATTTTGAGGATTAAAGGTTCATTGACTTTAGATTACTATGTGAATCCTTTCATAAATGTGTCTTTAGTCTTTAGGCTGCTTAATTCCTTTTTCAGCTCTCTGTTTTCTTAAAATAGCTTTGTTTAATCCTCTCTTTTTTTTGATAATTATAATTCAACTTTATTCAACATCTATTTATGGCGTCTCAAATCTTACTAAATTTTGGCGAAAACTGAAGCAGACTATTTAATTGAATGAAGATTGGTGATTGGCGATGCTTATGCAGGGAGAGTAAACGATTTCTCTAGTTTTTCAGTCAATAAAATATTATATTTTTGTTGCCAATCATGATTTGAGTCGTTCAGTCTTTGAATTTACAAATTTTGGTTTCCATTTTATTCCTTTAGTTTTTAAATAACTTCCCGGAATGCCTAAACGAAATGAGTGTAATTCTCATTCTATTTGTGCACGATCTTTTCTTCGTATTATATCTTCTCCATTGAATCGGTGTTTTTTGTAGAAGACATGATGAACTATCAATAAAAAGTATAAATTAATATCTCTCAAAAACTAAAAATATACAGTTAAATATTATTGTATTCACACATACATCAAAATCAACCATTTTTCATCCCTTTTTTGGCCCGTTGGCTTATATAGGATAATACAAACATTTCCAAATTGGCATTTCTATAATTCTTTCCTTCATTTCTATTTTATTTTTATCTATCATATCATTGATAATCCGCTACTGCACAGATAGCAATCAGTTGTTTATGATAAGTTATGTAAAAAAAGGGAGAATAGGAATAATCTAACATAACAGTGGCCATTCGCATCCGGCCCCTCAACGCCAAAGAGGTCAACTCCGGCGATAACGACATCATCCGAGTTCAGGACAACCTCATCGTACTCTTTCCTCCACTCAGATCATATTGGATCCGTTAGACGCAGAACTATAAGAAAAAAAAATATCAGACGTGCTGCACCGGTCGAAAGAACAGAGATACGCCTTCGATAAGATATACCGCAATCATACCAACTAAAACGTCATTACTCTACCACTCAGATATATTTCGAAACCACACATCCCCTCATCAAAACTGTCCTGAACGGATACAATGCCACAGTATTTGCTTATGGACCGACAGGCACGGGCAAAACCTACACAATGATTGGAACTCAGGACACTTTTGGACTCAAGTACCTATTTCATCACGTAGTGTGCTTGCCATCCGCGATATCTTCTACTATATTGAAAAAGACGAAGACAACAAGTTTGATGTAGTTATCACCTACGTTGAAATCTACAATGAAATGATCAGGGATCTGCTTGTGCCTTCATCGGGTTATCTGGAATTGAGAGATGATCCAGAAAAGGGGATTGTGATGTCAGGAGTGACGGAGTTTAAGGCTGAATCGACAGAACAGGTGATGAACCTTCTACTGATCGGAAACAGAAGGAGAACAACTGAGGCCACCAATGCCAATCAGACTTCTTCTCGAAGTCATGCCGTTTTTCAGATCAACATAAGCAGAACCAGCAAGACTAAAAATATTAAGATAGAGAGCATCATTGGCAAACTATCCCTTATCGATCTTGCTGGCTCAGAAAGGGGCACAGTCACATAAAATAGAGGACTACGGCTGATGTAAGGCGCAAAGATAAACCGATCATTGCTGGCACTAGCAAACTGCATCAACGCTCTAGGCGACAAAAATAAGAAGGGGTTCTTTGTTCCCTACCGGGTAGCTCCCACCTAATATAGGATTCAAAACTGACTCGTCTATTGAAGGACTCCCTCGGCGGCAATTGCAAAACAGTTATGATTGTGAATGTGAGTCCTTCTAGCGCTCAGTTCGAATAGACCATCAACACCCTAAAGTATGCTAACCGTGCCAAGAACATTAAGACCAAGGCGATCACTAACAAAAAACTAGTTGCACTGCATATCAGCTAGTATAAAAATATCATTAACGATCTGCATCGCGAAATAGAAGAGCTGAAGATTAGACTCAACGATGGGAGGGGGCTGGAGTTGCGATAGAATATTGAAAACAAGGACAAATTACCGAGAATATAAAGTCGGCATGGGAAGAATTTGGTCAGTAGCGATGGCATCTGCAACTACTGCGGCAGGATAGACGAGAAGGAGGATATCAAGTCGATTAAATAGCAAATCTTCTAGAATTTTAATGAGCGAATTCAACTTCGCAGGGCCATGATGTAAATCGAGTAACAAAACGCGATGAACGTGCTAGAGATGCGTAAGAAGGGTGGAGAGATCGCTTTACTGAAAAAGAACGAGGGATGGTAATAGAATGCGGAGGTCGTATCGCACATCAAATAGATGAGTCGGGTGATCCATACTCTGAAGCTGAGTACAAACAAGAATATGCTCAAGAAGGAGATCACTAATTTACAGATTATGGAGAGTATGGCTGCCACTAAAAAGATACGAGAGGATATTATGAGGAGAATTCGTTCCAAGTAGAACCGTGACACTCTCGGTACATGTGCATCTATTTAGAAATAATTATCAAAAATCATGTGTTAGAACTGCAAAACATCGAGTTGGAGATCAACTTGCAGATTCAGGAGAGGATGATCACCGATATGCGTCAAATCATCATCACGCAGAAAAACATACTTGAATAAAATGGAATAGAAGCAGTGCAGGGATAGGAGGAACTACCTGGAGCCGATTAGATTTAGATTGAGTTGGAAGAGGAGGAGGGGCAGGATGATGACCACTCCAATGCGTAGGACGAGGAGAATTTTGATAATTTTGATGACGGAGAGGTTGAGAGTTATAAGAACTTTTAGTTTGGCAAGAACAAATTCCAGAATAGAAATTTTTCAGGCAAGAAAGATGTTTCAGAGAAAAGAAAGAAGGAGGAGACTGTGCCTAAAAAGAAGTAGAAGTAACTCGTGCGTGACAAGTCGATATAGAAGGTGCCACCCCTGAATGACTTCAGTCTCAAAGGTCAGAAGATGAACGTCAAGAAGAAAAGATGATAAAGTTCTATTTCATTGCTGCAGCACTATTTATCGAATATTTCATTAGGTTCATTTCATTATGTATTATTTTAGGACATGAGTAAGATGATAATTAATTAAATAGGCAAATGTTGGGCAAAATCTATGAGAAGGGCGAAACCGTACTCATCTTTAATGTTATCACCAAAACATCCAATTCGGGCCTGTTTAGCAATCGACGAATGGCTCTCCTCTCTCCTAAAAATTATTAAATAGGATATCTAAGCAAAGTTCCTGATGAAGGTGAGTCTTTTCAAGACGCGAGTTGCTGGAGCAAATGCAAGTAAATTGTCAGCATGAGAGCAGTAAATAATTTTCTGTTCTATCTAAAACCGGAAGATAAAAGCGTGCTGATCCTTCGATGGTAGTAGGAGAAGTAAAAGTAGTGGGAGTTTAAATTCGACAGCGAATCCATTTCAGTCCAATGGCATCAATAAATCAGTTCGCTGCTATATCCTCCGCAAGTTTAAAACAATAAAGTTTAAATAATGTAATAAAAATAAGCTGAAGTGAAGGTCGACTATTCTAAACTTCAAACTCCATCCAGATTTAACGCTCAGAATGATAACCATAACGAATTGATGATAGTGGATCAGCAAAATAACTAGTCCGAGAGCTAGATATCAAACAATCATTCATAAAAAGAGATGAACAACTCCAAGCCATTTAAAGCTGTAAGTAGATTCTAGGACTACTAAAAAGATAATGCTACCAATTCGCAACCGCTGTAGCATACAACCCTGCCAATTATTACAACATTCAAGTAAAAATTTGCAAATCAAAGTATGTTTAACAATTTGAACAGATAACACCACGACGAATAAAAGCACGATTATACCAATTGGAATATACGGTGGTATTAAGCAATTTAAAACGGATAATAGGACGATTCGATCATTCAAATTTATCATTAGTTTACCAATACATGCAAAAATAACTGTCTCCTCATCATCAGAGAACTGACAGTTCTTAAAAACGACAGGACGTTGATTCCAACTAGCATTACCATGAACGAGGAAATTTATATCATTGGGGGAGTCATCTATCGACTTGTCACACAACGAGATGTAGATTATTCATCTTATGAAAGAGATAACTCTGAACAGATTATTAGGCAGTAGCTATAAAATTTTAAATTTGTCATGAAGGCCACCAGAAATAGAAACGACATTAAGGTGCCAATGGTTTGCATTGTCGAACAGGTTGGCTTCGTCTTCTTTTGCGAGGCAGATGTACCTAAAAACTACCAATAGGTTGATTAGACATCCAAATATATATTTAGTACTCAAATTGCGAGCCTATAGTAGCAACTTAAGCTAAAGGTGAACCTTTCCAACATCTCTCTGTATACAAATAAACCCACCATTTCTCCTAAAAATATAATAACCACCCTTAGCTTCATCATAATGAGGGAATTGAAATAATTGCTGCCTGCATCAAAACGTAATGAAGTTGATATCGCTTATTGCCTACCCAAGTAGATTTTTCTCGAATCTACATAAATCCTTTAAATAACCAAAAATAGTAATTTTTATGAAAATAAAAAGGAGGTATTTATCGACTCGTTTCTTAAAAATCAATTTGGTGACTAGAGCTCCATCATCTCCCACGATGACTTAATCTAAAAGCTTTCTACACATAAAATACCAGTTATTTTTTTGGATTAAGTTATAGCCAAATCAAACAGCATATACCTAGACAAGATTATGATGACCGAAATAGTTGCTGCTATTGTATGTCGAATAATTCGGAAATAAATTAACAAACTTTTAAACACATGGAAGAGTCAAGTCTCCAACCTGCGCTCCGATTCAACTCTGAACTATTAAGCTTTGATCTGCAAGATCGTAAATGAACTCTTTTCATTAGATCATTAGCTAAAAGTGTGGGAGACCATTCGCCAATAGGTCTTTCGAAAGCATTCCCCGTTAGTAATTAGAAAGGAAGATCTTATAATTGGTTATCTTCTCTCGTCCATTTCTCGACAAATGGGTATAGAGTTTAACTATCAGTTTTTTATCAAACTAAAGCATCGCTTCTTTCTATAAAACCACATTATTACAGAGTAGGCAATTCTGGAATGTCATCCTATTGTCAATGGATATACTGATGAGGAGATGGGTTTAAGTTACTCGTAAATATTCACTCAAATAGCAAATAAAACCACAGATCAGGAGCAATATAATGCTGTCATTACGTTTTTTGGATTGACCAGTGCAAAACCAGCCATGTAGCCACAACTATGGCTCACAATCTGCAGATATCTCAGTTATCACGTGCCGTATGGGCAGTAGGAGTAGTATAGTCACTTAGATATTTATTCCTCTCTCAAACTTAATTACTTAAATAACTCCATTTTCAGTATATTGGTATCTGCTGTCAAATGGCTGCTATTGACAGATAAAATCAGTGAAGTCTTTGATTTAATATCTCTTTTCAAAGAAACTAGCTGGTTTTGGGTCTCGCTCACGAATCCCTTCATGGTGAGTCTGTATCAGATAATGAGTGAATACTATCAAACAAAGAAACAAATTTAAAAAGCAATAGATTACTCCAATGAATGTCTTTAACTCTTCTCTAATTTGTATAAAACGTCACCTGAGTTAGAATGTCTAGACATAAACTATAAACTCGCACAGTTATACATGTTGCACCACAAACACAAATAGGCTCTTGATAAATATCACTCTGTTAAGCATGTCATTAAAAAATATAATCGGTAATCCTCCATAATGCTGGACCTCCTTCGCTAAATAAGCAAACTATATCTTCATTTGGGAGATGCTGACACGTCAATAAGATACTGCAAGTAAACCATCGATTACTCTCTGCTCAATCCTTTTAAAGATGAACAGTACGAATTTTAGATTTACGCCATTTTAGTGAGGGCTTTATAGATAAAGGAGGAACAGCCTAAATTCAAATACTATGTTGATATTATCTAGGATAAATTTGGAACCACCAATAATGAGGATATAATGAAAGAAGTGCTTAAACTCACCTTCCAGCAGTATCTGTAAAGCTCAACGACTTATCATCTCAAAAAGATAGCATTTGTGCTTTATTATATTGAAAAATATATCAAAAACGAATCTTAAATAGATGGCAGTGCCATATTTACAAAATTGCAGGAGATTCAAACGAAGAGTAACCCATGTAGAATTATAAGAAATTAACTTGATAAATGCATGGAGCTTGCAGATGAATTGACTATTTAAAAGTAGAAAAAGAAAAAAGAAAGCAGCCAGCAGGAACTAAAATATTACATGAATAATCTTATAATATTTTGCTAATTCGTTGGCTACTAATTCATAC
>Ga0302280_1003906_pt1 | contig 10508 bp, 4 predicted proteins | sample III_Fen_E1_1_FD_198771 | JGI IMG/M metagenome (GOLD analysis project Ga0302280, IMG submission 198771) | Peat permafrost microbial communities from Stordalen Mire near Abisko, Sweden - III_Fen_E1_1 | ecosystem: Environmental > Terrestrial > Soil > Wetlands > Permafrost | place: Sweden: Abisko...
ACAAAAAATATCAGTGTAATTAAAGCAGGTAATATAAAAAGCTTTTTGTCCGGCGTTGCTTCTCCCTCCGAAGTTCTCATGAGTAGCGAAGACAGAATGAGGCAAAATCCCAAAGACGGTGCATACATAAAACGCTCGCCATACGAAGTTCCAATCAATATAAAAATATTGGAAGTTACTGATATGGTGATGAAGAAAAACAATATTCCAAATGAGTAAATGCTTTTTTTTCTGAACTCCCACAAGGCATAAATGCCAAGTCCCGCGAAAATGAGAAATGAAAGAATAAAATGCCAGTCGTTTAAACCAACAAGAGGAATCTGATTATATGATTTATCTGATACAAGCGGGTACGGAAAAAACAGAAGTTTTAAATAGATGCCGAGTATAGATACTGCTGTTGTAAAACGGAGTAAATGGCTCTTTGTAAACAACAATATATTATCCACCATGGGAGCGTTAAAGGGTTCTCCACTGCTAAGTATTGCTGAACGAAGCATTAGAAATAAAACAACAATTATGCAAAGCGACGAGAATAATATCAATTGCTTTTTCAAATTTGCTTCTGTAAAAAAATAAACCATCAATGGAATAACTGCTAAATAAGTTATTGCAGATTCCTTAGATAATAGAGAAAGTGAATAGTAGATTAAAGATGCAATAAGCCAGATTGAATTTTTTCTTTTTTTCATCAAAAAGTTAAAAGCGCAAATCCCCGTAAGAAGAAAAAATAAAAAACTCAGGATTTCATCCCTGCTTTTAATACTGGCAATAACCTCCGTATGAATGGGATGTGCTATAAAAAAAATAGAAGCAACTGCGCAAAACCACATTTTATCAGGGAAATACAACATAAGCATTTTAAAAAGCAGAAAGCCGGTAATGGCGTATAAAATAACATTCAACAAATGAGATAATCCGGGTTTATTGGGAGCTATTTGCCATTCAATGGCAAACATGGCTTTTGACAAGGGTCTGTAAAGAAAATTGTCATTTTCAAAATATCCTGTCCAATAACTACTCAAAAAAATTTCCTTTAAACCGGACACTCCTTTTTTTGTAAGTAAATTATCCCTGATAATTGAAAAATCATCAAACGTATAGTTGTGATGAAGTGTATTTGAATAGAAAATAAAGCCTAATAAAGCAATGAATGAACCAAGCATTAATTTGTTCTTTTTCACCGTTATGCTTGATTTGAAAGCGGATGAAATATCACTCTGTTTTCCGGAATGTTGATTTTTTTTAATTGTAACAGATTCTTTTTTATGTAGCACAATTTTTTCTTTACTCATTTTTTATTGGTCTAACCTAAAGTATAGAAGATCTGAACCTTCTTATCTAGAGAAATCTAATTCTCGCCCCTGTATGATTATGAGTAAATAATCATCTCCTACCCTTTATACTGATAAGTTGAGGGTGAATTGTAAAATAGGATATTTGTCATATATCCTAATCTTTTACACAACGAATGCTGAATCCATATCTTTTATCTCCAAAATACCTGAATACATTTGGTTTGTTGTAATCAAGATATCTGTAAAATGCTTTGCCTTCCTCCATGGTTGATGACCACCAAAATCCGGTAGCTCCATATCCTGTCGGTGCACCCAAAATTCCGTTAAAAAGACGGCAATTGCCTGCCATTGCACTAAATCCGCTTGAATTGGTTGGCCATACTATTTGTGTGCCGGGAGGCAATGGGCTGTTATTTGCAGGTCCGTAAGCATCGCAATAATTCCAACTTCCTGACGGCCGATTGGTAAACTCTCCTAATTTCAATTGATCTCCCTGGTTTGTTCCTCTCCAGTTAACTGAATCTACCTGTGCAACACTCATTCCCAATGTCAATTCCAATATCTTCCATTCAATATCGCTGGGTATATGCCATCCGGCAGGCGCAAGTTTTCGTGTATCATTTACTGCATACCAGTTATAAAGCAATCCTATTATCGTTGATGCAGTAGTATCATAAATACAATAGCCTGATGTTGTATCTTGCCAGGCAATGGTTGAAGGTTTATAAGTAACAGAATCGCCGTTTAGAAATGTTTTTACTTTAAGATCCTGAGACATCCACCATTGATTTCCTATTTTAACAGTAGTATATACATTTCCATCCCTATCAGTCATTGTTCCCGTTTCAATTGCAGGAGTAGATGTTTTCTTTTTACAGGCAACCGCTGAAAAAAGAAGGATGCCGATTATAAGAAAAGCGAAAAAAGTAATGTACTGCCTCGTTTTGATAAATATATTTTTTTTCATTTTTATTGAGCATTGAGCTTTTGTTTACTAATTCTTAATAAATTTTTTAACAACTGATGAGTTATCCTGAATCAAACGAATGGTATATAAACCGGAAATAAAACCGGATACATCAATTTGAAAAGTGCTTTTTACTGCAGAAATACCAATGTCCTTTTTTGATATAAGTCTTCCATACATATCAATAATTTCATAGCCGGTTTCCTTATTATTTGATTCTGTAATTGTTAAATTCAACTGGTTCTGCGCAGGATTAGGGAAGATATCAAACCCAATTGTAGTTGTATTATTTAATTCTCCTACATTTAAAACAGGACATACCACACTAATATCTAAATTATTGCAATATCCGGGATAACAACAAAGGCTTTGCACATTTAAATTCGCCTTGGGGTCATAATTACAAGCTAAAGAATCCATACAACCTAAAATAACCAATGTTTTACAGGCAGTAGGATCCAAACAATCATATTCCGAGTTATATTCAAAATAATTGGGATTGGTGCACCCGCAGGGTTGAGGAAAAATAAGCCAATTTGATTGAATCACAGGAATATGATTATTTGCAAGTTGTTGGGCGTCAGCAGCACTATCAGCTACTGCAACATAATCAATAGTGACTTTTCCTGAGCTATCCACTATTTCAACATTCAATTCAAATGATAATTTTCCCTGCGTAGTTAATTGTGCAACCAAAACCTGATTGCTATCTCTGTTAACACCCGTTACTCCATTATTTGAAAGCACGGCATTATTGCTTTTAAATAAATTACTTTTTACAATTGAACCAAAAATTGTAGAATCATTTCCGCTTGCAAAATCAACAATTCCATTTGTAAACCAACCGGCAGGAATGACCCCCATTGTATCAAGCCCATCTGCGGTAGTTAATGGAATTCCGGCAGCGGTATCATTATTAACCAATAAACCACCCTGTATATTTGCGCTTCCACCATCGTTATTTTTCCCACCTATAATAGTACCATCCTTATCTGATCTTTTCAAAACACCAAAATATGTTTTACCGGAAGGGTTTGATTGGGTAACTTCCCCAAGCGTTAACCATGTATCTAGTGGCACAGTTCCTTCTGAGAAGCGGAGAACATTAAAATTATAGGCGAATGTTTGCCCATCAGCAGTTTTAGAATTACGATTAAAAAATATGGAATCGCTGGAAATTTTTAGTTCATGGTACGTATTCCCATAAATACGAGTTAGTTTATACCCCTTCGCCAGGTCAATATACACGCGGTAAGTTGTTGAATTTGGTTTAACAAAAGTACCTCCAGTTGTATCGGTAGCATCATTATTATCCGAAACATAATATTTTTCAACAATTACTTTTTCTAATTGTGCTTGCAGAGAAATAGAAAAGGCAAAAAATAAAAAAAAGGAGATTAGTAATTTAGTTTTCATTCGAAGCAATGTTATTATTTAATTCAACTTTTAAAGTTTGTAGATGAGGGTTAAAATGTAGTTTGTTCCATACGTATATTTACTATAATTTAAAATATATCCCTCCGCAAATTTGTAGGATTGTACATAAGGTGCATTTAAAATGTTTTTCAATTTAAACCTTACAATAAAATGTTTACCGATTGATTTAGAAAACATTAAATCCACCTCATTTCTTGGCATTTGATAAATATTCGGAATGCCGGTACCTCCCTCCGTTACCAACGTAGGTCCTTGAACGTTATAGATTAATGTGCTCGAAAGCCCTATTTTTTCGGATGTATAATTCAGTATACCATTAACTACGTAAGGAGCCTGACCAAACATAGGACGATCATCAATTCCTGCGTTTATATATCCACCGCTTTGATATGGAAATAATTTATTAAAACGAGTTCGGGAGTCAGCCAATGTAAGATTTACTCCCAAATCAATATTTTTATATATTTTTTTTCGGGTATCCAACTCTATTCCTCTTACCCAGGCATTATTAGGATTATTTTGCCAGGTATATCCCAAACCATTGCTACCTCCCCCAAAATTGACAAATTCAATATTATTTTTAATTTCTTTATAAAATCCGCTTACCGAAATGTAATCACCCGTTTTAAAATAAAAATCAAATCTGGCATCGTAATTATTTATCTGTTCTATCTTCAGATTAGGGTTTCCCTGGGTAAAGGACTCGTACACATTATCATAAGTATTCATATCGGCAACTTCACGTAAACTAGGTCTTCCTACTGTTTGTCCAAAATTTAACCTGAAAAATATAGGGGCGAGAGAATCTTTTTTAAGTTTATAAACTAAATTAGCACTAGGCAGATAATTTATAGCGTTGATATTAACAGGATTGTTTATTACCCCTGAAAGTTGTCCGGTTCTGCGCGGATCATTGGGAGCGAGTCCTAACGAATCGAACTTGTCCACATCCCAAAAAATAGAAGATTGTTCTATTCTTAATCCACCTGAAAACTTTAAACGTGCTGTAAATGAATAATCCAACATTGCAAAACCTGATTTCACCATTGTATAACCGAAATTATGATTAACAGGTGCTTGTATTAATACATAACTTCTCTCTACAGCATTTATATTTACTCCGCTAATTGTATAAGGTTTTATAGCAAACTTGTCCAAACTAAAAGGGTCAGAAGCTTCATTGCCTGGAACAAACCATTGTGCAGTAACATCATTTATATAATAATTGTACGCATCACTTCTTTTGTCGTTTCGGAGCAAACCTGTACCAAATTTTAATTTTCTTGAAAGACCGCTAACTTGTTTTCCTATTGGTAATTCTGCCGACAAACGTGTATCTAGCACATTGTCTGTTAAATATTGCCAGGTGCGGTCGCCATCCACCTGAGCACCGTTTTTATTAACTCCCAAAGGCATATCAACATCCCTAAGGTCAGGCACATCGCTGCTACCACGGGTATATGAAGCGTTTAAATCAAGTTTTAATTTGGGGCCGGGAATATAATGTTCTGACTGGTATTGGTAAACCATTTGCCTGCGCGATTCATAAAGCTGATAAATATTTTCGGTAGCCGCAGCCGGAGTATTTAAAGCCTTTGTGTTTATTCCTACCTCAGCAGTATTTTGTCCTACAATGTTCGGCATAAACAATAATGCAACTTTGTTGTTACGATTAAACTTGTAATCAACATGAAATAAAGCACTCCAGGAATTGGTTTTTTCGCTGAAAATTTCATTAACAGTATCATTGCTTGTTGGTTTTCCATTTGCACCTATTTGTGCGTTATACAAAGGATAAGACAATGAATTCGGCGAGTACTGCAGAAAACTTGAGTATTGAAAACCCGTTAATAAGCCCAACGGTCTTCCAAATAATTTGATTTGATTACCAATATTAAAACCCTGATAAAATGAAGGAAGCGCTTTTTGTTTGGTTGTATTCCAGGTATTGGGCATTGATTGATTAATCTTGACAGCATTTGCATTAATGATATCAAAAGCTTCTCCATGGTAAGGACCTTGATTGTATTTTGTTTCTGCAGCTGCTACGGCAGCGCTGTTATTAAACTGATCTTTACCCAAAAGCCCCAATTGTACCAATCCCAATTTAAAATCAGTATCCGTCCATGCACTAGCGGGACTATTGCTTGTAATTCCTAACGTTTTAAAATACGGACCTAAACCCAAAGCGAATAGCTCATCTCGTTGGCTTATAGGATAATTTATTACCGGAACAAAATTAGTGTTGTTCCGATCTCTGTTTCCATCAAAACCCAACCAATCGGTAGGACTGGTAGTAGCACTTACGATGTTCTGAAATGTAGTTTGAGGATTATATCCAACGGAGGTTTCTACATTAACCGAAAGTTTTTCCGTAGGTCTTTTTGTATTGATTGAAAGGTAGCCTCCCGCCCAGTCGCCTTTCAAATCAGGGCTTGCTGTTTTTGTAATAGTTACATTATCAACAATATTTGTTGAAAAAATGTCTAAATTTATTTTGTTAGTGAGCGGATCTAAAGTCGGAACAACAGAACCATTTATTGTAGTTCTTACAAAGCGATCTCCTAATCCGCGCACATTAATAAAATCATCACTCATTGATACTCCAACTACGTTAGATACGGCAGAAGCAATATCAATATCACCGTTTTTTCTCATTGATTCTCCCGAAACAAAATCAATAGTAGTTGCAGCATTTTTCTTTTGCGATTCCATATATTCTTCTTTATCCCTCAGTACCATTATAGCGTTATGAACGCCAGATGCTGCTGAATCGGACATTGGTACAACATGATTCCCTAAGGAGTCTTTACTCGTTAAAAGCGAATCTGCTGATTTCAGATTAATACCAACATTATCAGATTTATTGCTAATTGTATCAGATACAACTTTATTAAAAATTTCCCGACCAAAGGAATCAACCATAAGCATTGATAAAACAAAACCTAAAAAGCAGATCTTTTTCATGTCTGCGAAGGTAAATGCTCCTTTTTTTGTTTAATCGTTTTTTAAATTACCATTGAGTTAAGAAATCTATAAAATTGTGTTTATAGTTAAAAAAATCGTATGAATTTTTTGTTTATTTCATCTTTAATGGTTTCTTAAAAAAATTTATAGCTTATATATGATGGTGAATGTATAAGTTGTACCGTATCTGTAACGGTCGTAATAAACAATAGTACTGTTTTCAGAATAATTATATGCCCTTCTGATAGGTGAGTTTAAAATATCATTTGCCCTAAGCATAATACTAAAATGTTTTCCAAGTGTTTTTGACACATTCATATCCAACAAATTTCTTGGGAGTTCATATACATCAGGTATTCCATTACCACCCTCATTTAATACACGTCTTTTGCCTTGTACATTATAGCTCACCGTTGCTACAAGTCCTATTTTATCAAAGTTATAACTTAGAATACCATTAATTACATAAGGTGCCTGACCAAACATAGGACCTGTTATAGACTCCCCATTTGTATAAATACCGCCACCCTGAGGCTTTTTTGTTTGATAAATAGAACGGGAGTCTGTAAAAGTAACATTCGCGCGGAATTCAAAGAATTTTGTCAGACGCTTTTTCCCCTCCAATTCAATCCCTTTTAGCCATGCTTTGGCAGAGTCATTAAACCAGCTGCTTTGTAAACCTGCACTTTGCAATTCGATAAAATTTTTAAAATCTTTATAGAATACACTTACCGATATATTATCTCCCGACTTAAAATAAGTTTCCAGTCTTAAATCATAATTATTAATGTTAACCTCTTTAAGAGAGTTATTTCCCGTGATTTGTTGATTGTATTCATAATCAAATATTGAAACAGGTGAAATCTCTCTCAAAGTTGGACGGGCGACGGTTTGACTAAAGTTTCCCCTTAATTTGATTGTTACCAAGTCACCTTTTTTTAAATCATAAATGGTACTGATGCTTGGTAAAAAATTTAAGGCAGATAACTTACCGGGATTGACGATTCCGACCTGATCAATTTGTCTTCTGGGATCATTGTAAGCCAGATGAAGGGAATCAAATTTTTTGGCATCCGTATATAAATAGGCATCTTCCACACGCAATCCACCGGACACTCTCAATCTGGGAATAATTGTATAGTCAACCATTCCGTAACCGGCACCGATATTACTATAACCCATTATATGATTTATGGGTAGGTCAAGTAAATCATAATATCTTAACTGCGTACTTTGAGGCATTCCACTATTAAGAACTGAACTAAAACCGAACTTATCAGGACTTAGAGGATTACTACTAAGATTACCGGCTATAATCTGATCTGCTATGCCGCCACCGGGACCATCTAAACTTAAATCATATTGATCAAATGTTCTGTCAATTCGTTGAAAAGCTCCCCCAAACTTTATTTTTCTTACCCCTTCATCCGTATTGCCAGACAAGGGAATTTCGGCAGCAATTTGTGAATCAAAAATATTTTCCTGCAAATACCTGAAATATCTGTCACCATTAATAACCGGTCCATTTTGTTTGGAAGTATCAATAGGAATAAGAGCCGACTTATAATCAGGAACGATGCTGCTTCCTCTGGTGTAAGAAGCATTGCCCACCACCTTCATTTTTATAAAAGGAACATAATGTTCGGACTTTAACTGGTAAATAAATTGTTTGCGCGATTCATAATTCTGTCTTTCGAGATAAGACTGAGAATTACCGGCTAACGTACCAAATGCAGTTTTATTTACGCCATTCATGTTAGGCATAAAAAGCAAGGAAATACTGTTATTTTTGCTGTACTTATAGGATAAATTAGCTAGTGCAGTCCACTCACTCGTTTCTATACTGTATTTTTGATACGCAGTATCCACATTGGTAGGAATACCATTTGCATTAACGGTAGAGGAACCAACTCTGGTATATACTGAATTGGGATCGTATTGTGTGGCATGTGAATATCTGAAACCGGCAAAAAAACCCAACGGCCTTTTAAATAGTTTAACCTCATTACTAATGCTGAAAATCTGAGCAAAATTAAGAGGAGCCTTTCTGATGGTGGTTTTCCAATTATCGGGTAAAGATTGATTAAATTTAACCGCACCAGCATTTATTATATTATATGCTTCTGCATAATAAGGGCCCTGATTATATGCAGCTTTTGCGGCAGCAACGGCAGTAGGATTGTTAAACTGAGACGCACCTAAAAGACCCAATTGTACAAGCCCTAATTTTGTATAATTATCAACAATGGCTCCTGAGTTGTTTGAATAATCGGAAGTTACCCCTATGGATTTAAAATAATTTCCTAATCCCAATGCTACAAACTGAGCATATTGAGAAGGAGCTTTATTTGTTTGAACGAAGTTATTCAGGTTTTTATTTCTAAAACCGTTGTCGAAACCCAACAAATCAGTAGGGCTGCGCTGAGAACTTACCACATCCTGAAAAGTGCTTTGAGTATTGTATCCGAATGAAGTTTGAACATTAATTGAAAGCTTATCGGTGTAGTCTTTGGTATCTACAGAAATATAAGCACCTGCCCAGTCGCCCGGCAAATCAGGACTTGCAGTTTTTGTAATAACTACATTGTCCACCATATTGGCAGGAAACATATCCAACTTTATATTATTTCTCAGCGGATCTAATGTAGGAATACGTGAACCATTTACCGTTGTTCTGATATACCTGTCGCCAATACCCCGAACGGTAATAAAATTCCCATTCGTTGAAACACCTGAAACTCTTGCTACTGCAGCCACCACATTTGCATCCCCCGTTTTTCTCATTGTTTCAGCAGATATGTAATCAATGCTGTTTGATGAATTTTTTTTAATGTTTTCCATATAATACTCTTTGGCTTTGGTTGCTTTTGCAACTATCTCTACTTCCTTAAGTTTATGTGAGTATTCCTGTAAAGTAAAATCTTTAACTATCGTCTGATTATCTGTAACTTTTACGGTTTCATTAATAGTATCAAAACCAATATAAGTAATAACAAGAGTTTGAGTTGTTGAATCGTTTAATCTGATTGAAAAATTTCCGTCAATATCTGTTGTTTTTCCACTTGCAGAATTCGATTTTAACTTAACAATTACTCCAATTAACGGTTCACCCTTTTTATCTGTTATTTTACCACTAATCGTTCCTTGTCCGTAAGAAAAGTTAGAGAGAATTATTCCTGCAATAGTTATTAAAAATATTTTTTCTATTCGGACTAAGCGCCAAAGATTAAACGAAGGGAACATACTTATGAATAAATATTAAAATGACAGAAATGAACGAACAATTGCAGCACTATGTATGGCAACATATTGGAGGCTTTAACCCTTTTTGAAAGGAGTTGAGGGGAATAATTGGAATCAACTAAAAAACGACTCATAAATACCAGGCTATTGTTTCTTTATATTTTTTTTCTGAATATTTTTTTCTGCAATAACCAAAGGATAAGCAAGTCCATCAAATTGTATCTCTGCACCTTCAGGATTTTTCGCAACAAATTTTACCGCTTCTCCGGAAGGAGTTCCTACTTGAATGTTTAATTCAAAAGACAGCTTTCCGGTGGTGGTTAACTGAGCCACTAATATTTTATTGTCACTTGTAGGTCCTTTCGATCCGGCTTTAATGCCACTAAAGCCACACCAACCTCCATTTTTTGTAGAAAAAAGAGAGTCTTTTGCTCCTCCCTGAAAACACTTAAAATCCACATTAAAAGGTCTTATCATTGGAAGATTTCCATTTGTAAAACCATCTGCTTTTTCAAACGACTTTTTAGTAATAACAGAACTATCATTATCTTCCGAAAGAAGAACTCCTGCATAATAATTTGAAGCAGAATTAATTG